>Ga0163148_10006349_pt1 | contig 11432 bp, 10 predicted proteins | sample OliLakLV19MP7P2_FD_148606 | JGI IMG/M metagenome (GOLD analysis project Ga0163148, IMG submission 148606) | Freshwater microbial mat bacterial communities from Lake Vanda, McMurdo Dry Valleys, Antarctica- Oligotrophic Lake LV.19.MP7.P2 | ecosystem: Environmental > Aquatic > Freshwater > Lake >... | reverse complement strand
AAGGGATTATCAGGTGAGTATAATTCAACCATTTGTAAGGTGCTTTTATCGAAACACGGATACAGAGAAGGTGTAGAACAAACTGGCAAAGATGGCGCAGAGTTACACGAGAAACTAACACCAGAACAAAAACAGAAACTGGATACTATCTTATTGGGGCTATAATGCTTAACAAACAGGCATTACAAAGATGCATTGATGGAACAGCCGCAGAGCGATTATATCTCACTGAAAGGGATTTCTCGCTCTTTTTTACGTATTACTACATAGATTATATTAAGTATGATTTTGCGCCATTTCATTATGATATGTTTCAAGATGTTATGGACGCATACAATGGCACGTACCGAGAGATTGCGTGGTTTATCTTTAGAGAAAGCGCAAAGACTAGCTTTGCGAAAGCAATCTTATCGTGGACTATTTGTTTCAAGAAGCGCAAATACTTAAATGCAGACTCTTTTGATAAGGAAAACGCAGAAAGAACCCTATTTGATACCGTGTTAGAACTGCAAACTAACCCTAGAATTATTGGGGATTTCGGGCAGCTATACAATTCCAAGCGATCAATGAGTGAAGTATCTCAAAAAAGAGTATCCAACTTTGTGACCAACAACGGAATTCGTGTTGAGGCTCACTCTACACAAGAGAGTGTGCGAGGTCGGTTACACGTCAATCAACGTCCTGATTGGTTGTTACTTGATGACTTCGAGACAGTAAAGACCAAAGAGAGTAAGGCATATACCAAACAAGTAATTGACCACATCAACGAGTTTAAAGCTGGATTAGATTCAACAGCGTTAGTCTTTTATTTGGGAAACCGTATAAGCGAATATGGAAGCGTACAGACGCTCATAGACCGTGCTAAGACTGATAACCGCCTCTTGGTTCGCAACGTGCCTGTAATCGCAAATAATGAGCTCACGTGGGGTGCTAAGTATACTATGACTGATGCAGAAGCCGCTGGAACGAACAAGGTTAGCCTAGAGGACAAGAAACGCTCGCTCGGCACGCAGGTATTCAATTCCGAGATGATGAACTTGCCGATTGACGACACCACCGCCGAATTTAAAAAAGAGTGGCTGAAAACTATCACCGACAGCGACGTCAAGCGTATGAATACCCGGAATTTTGGCACGATTGATCCAGCCTACTCTCAAAAGGATTCAGCCGATCAGATTGGTATCACGATTAACCACGTTAACCGAGAGAATAGGTGGCATTTGCGTTGTTTCGGCACCCGTCAAACACCAAAAGAATTGATTGAAACTATGTTTAATCTGTATGAACGGCACCACCTAGAGTGTTGGGGTGTTGAGGAGGGCGTGTTTGATTTGGTTATCAAGGAGTTTCTCGATGACGAAATGCGTAAACGCAACAAGTTTATGACAATTATCAAGCTTAAGCATTCAGGAATAAACAAACAGACCCGGATTAGAGGGTTATTACCACGCTATGAGAGTGGTTCGGTGTATCATATTGACCACGAAGCAGTGGATTTAGAGGAACAATTAAGAACATTCCCGACCGGACAGCTAGACGATTGCCTTGATTCAGCTGGTTACCAGATTCAAATTGCTAAACCACCATACGAGGAACAGCAAATTGAGGAAGAAGTAGCACCGATGTATCCAGATATTGGTATTTAATACCACGGGGGTTGTATAATACTTTCTTTACTGCTACACTGTTTTAGTACGTAGATCTTCACAATTGCATTGACGTCGTGGTCAGCGGCTCTCGACGTTAAATAAGAGTGGCTGAAAGGCATGGTCGATTAACTCGTCGCCACCCAAGTAAATAAAATGTTTGTTTATTTCGGCGGCGAGTGAGAGGCGGAACACTATCGTGCTGATAACACCTAAAAATAGCTTCTGTATTGGTAGCACGAGCTAGGAAGAGGTATTTCAATGCATACATCTTCCTAATTCGTTCTAGCATCTATAAGGTGGTAGAATGTTCCGTTATTCATTCAAGGTTACTATGGCAATAAATGCTCAAACAAGAAACAAGATTATAGCCCAGGCACTCATTGAGATTACCTTTGCTCGCCGTTATAAGCAGGGAAAGATTAGGAACTGGCAGAAAAACGAGAGCATGTATTATGGGTTCAAGCAATCACTAGATACTTCGAGAGCTAACGTTGAACTGGGCAAAATGCAAGGATTCGTAAATACGATCCTTTCAAAGATTGATAACCCATTGGTATTTAAATTTGTCAAAGGGGATGAGGCAGACTTGAAGCCAGCTAAACGGCTCAATGCCCTAAGAGAGAAAGACGCAAACAGGGACGATTGGGACATTAAAGATATTTTAGGCAAGAAGCAGGCTATTCTTTATGGTCGAGCTATTTATTGCTATCACGCAGATAATTACAACAAGATTTATACTCCATGTCTTGAAAACGTAGATGTGTACGATTTTCTTGTTGATCCTTCAGGCGGTGGGTATGATCTAGAAAAGGCCTATTATATGGGTCGATATGGTGTTGTCAAGACTCGCCAAGAACTAAAAGAAGGACGTAAGGCTGGTATATACTTGAAGACAGAGGTTGATTTACTCTTGAGTGGTAGCTCAAACAACACCGAGATTACTAATGAAGTAATCAATGAGAGCAATCGTTATTTGGGACTTTCAGACACGCAGCAAAGAGAACTACAAAACAACGACAAGTTTAAGTTTTGGGAGTGGTATACAACATTTTCAGAAGACGGCAAGAGATACTACCTACTCTTAGAAGAAACATCGGGTCGTGCGCCCCGTGTTGAATTATTAGAAGATTGTTTAGAGGCAGACCCACAAACTGGTGAAGTGATGTTTCCTTTCTGGTCATGGGCTGCATACCCTGATTTAACAGAGTTTTGGACACCAAGCTATTGCGATTATGTTCGTGAGGTATTCATGGCACAAAGCATTTCAATCAATCAAATGATTGATAACGCAGAACAAATCAACAAACCGCAAAAGGCAATCAACGTTGATAGAATACAAAACATAGCCGAGGTCCGGTATAAAAAAGATGGATTCATTAAGGTTTCCGGTGAAACTAACGTGAATAACGCTGTACAGATTCTAGCTGTTCCACCAATTGATACACCGATCAAGGTATATGAAACGCTTGATACTATCCAACAGGTTGAAAGTGGTGTTAATAACGGGGCGAAGGGTATCGCTAACGAAGATAAGGTCGGTATCTATGAGGGTAACCAAGCTGCTGCAGCCGATAGATTCGGACTTTTAAACCTTAGTTATTCATTCGGTTATAAGCGATTTGCCAAACTTTACTTAGCTGGAACGCAACTCATCACTAAAAAGATTGCCATTCAGTTGATCGGTATTGATGGTATCCAGGTAGAGGAAATTACCAAGAAAGATCTCAAGACTTACTCGCCACTTAATGTGACAGTCAAATCATCTGATGCTGAAACAAGTGCAGACTTCATTGATAAAAAGACTAAGATTGAGTTTTTGAACAACAGCATAGCTAACCCAGTTGTTGGGCAAACACTTAACCCTAAGGCAGCATTTGAAATGATGGCTGAAATTGTTGGACTTAATGCAGATGATATCAAACGATTACTCGACAAAGACGAATACGGCAATGCTGAGTTACTATCAGAAGCGGCGAGAGATATTAAGCGCATCTTAGGAGGTGAACGGATTAAACCAAATGAAGCGGCTAATAATGCGTATAAGCAAAAGATTGTTGACTACCTACGAGACAATAAAGAGTTTATGTCAAATAAACAGTGGGGTGATATGGCAGCATATCTAGAGACAATCGAACCATTCATTATCCCAAACATGGTGTCGTCATTGACTAAAAAGCTATCACAGGAGGGTGTATTGGGTGGCGAACAAGGACTCAACCCAGGATTATTAGGCCAACCAGCCGAGTCGCCAGTAGTTGAACCAGTCAATCCAGTTGAGACTCCGGTTCCACAATACTAATACGTAACTATACATATGGCTAAATATACTATTGAGGCAGCCCACAAGGACGCAAACAAGTCGGTTATTAGGAAGAGTGAGATGGAAACCAGTTTTATAATGGAAGATGTTTTAAAGCACCTAGACGAAATTAAAACATCTCTTAAAGTAGTGAGCACCAAAGTTGATGTTATTGGTGCGCAGATTAGCATATACGAAGTTGAAAGATTTCAGCATTTAAAAGAGGGATCTGTTGATGACATTAAACATTTGTTTGATTACTGCAAAAAACGACTCGAACTTGATGGCTTACTTGGTGACAAGACGTACCTGGAGGATACAATTGGTGAGTATGAGGTTGAATTGTTAGAAATTAACAAGCAATTATATGGCGACACCAAAGACAGCCGCAAAGACAACGACAAAAAGCAGGAAAAACTATAGTAAAATACTCGAAGCAGCTCCTGCATTGACAGGGAATAAGGAGCTAGAGGGCTTAGCTGATACCCTCGATGATGCACAGGCGTTGGCAGTATTTGTTGATAGCGATGCAGGCAAAGCCATGATTAACGCCCGAAGTAGGATTTGCAAGGGCTTAATCGGTGACATTATCGGTCAAGTTAAACTAGCTGAGTTTGAAAGAATGAAGGTATCGGTACTATCCCTAGACTCCAACCTATCGTTACTGAGCCAGCTATTAAACGCCAAAGACAACGAGGATGCACTCCAGCAGGTTGTTGACGATATTGTACGCAAAGAAATTTAACTACATTGTACGTAAAGAAATTCAACTACCACAGAATTACTAACTAGCACCTAAGACGTGCTAGTTTTTATTTATAAGTCGGAGGACTCAAAACTTTTTCCGCCCTAATAAGCGGTCACTAATTATTAGCAGGGGGCAACCCTGTAAAAATGCTATGGATAATATCCAAACGCCTGCAGAGGAACAGGTCAAAGAACCTCAAGAGGAAGTAGTAGTAGAAGAAGAAGTGGTAGTTGAAGAGCCAGAAGAAGCCAAAGTTGAGCAAGTGCCGTTAGAGGACATGATCGAAGAGAAAAGGCCTGATGTGCGCAATCAGGACAGTGTCCCACTCGCAGCACACCTTGAGTTAAAGAGAGAGTTAAAAGCACTACAAAAGACTATTAATAAAACTCAACAGTCTGATGTGTCGCTGGCTAACTCAGATATTAGCTCAATCGCTAACGAGTACGGTGTTGACAAAGACTTTGTTTCAAAACTGGCAAACGCTATCCAAACAAACACTCAGAAAGAAGTAGAGGCGAAATATGCGCCAATACTTGAACGGCAGGAAGCGGAACGCCGAGCCGAAAAAATGGAAGCATTATTCGACAAGGTGTTTGAACAGTCAATCAAAGAAAACCCTGATTACGCAAAGATTGCTAATAAGGGCATTATCAAATCATTGGCTTTCAATCCTGCTAATTCCAAAAAGACTGTTGTACAGATTTTGGAAGAAGCTTACGGTAACTCAATTCCGACTAAACCGTCCATAGAGACTGCTCGCCCAGCTCCCAACAAGCAAGATAAAGTTGACTTTGATAGTATGAACGCCGAAGAAGCATCAGCTGCGTCTATTGATCCTTCATTGAAGGGTGAATATGCAAACTGGTTGATTAAGAAAGGCATGATCTAGCAAGGCCAACTAACGGCTCTGACACCCTGTATTAAGCAGGGGTCACATTAACTTTTATGTCATTAACAGATTTTAAGACAGCGTTTTCCAATACGTACCAGGAAATTTTCCAAAAAGTATTGGTGGCAATGAAAATTGCTAGTACCCGATTCTTGCCAGAATTGAAGTACGGTCAATCAGTAACTCGTGTTAAATACGATATTAGTGCAGTTCGTGTTCGTTCAATCACAATCGGTACTGACCGAACAGTCGATCCAATCACTGACTCAACTCAGTTGTTGACCATCGACCGTAACTACGGTACTACCTTCCCACTCTCGACTCGTGAAACCGTGCAAGCTGGCCCATTGAACCCAGCCTCGGTTATTGGTGGAAAAGTAGCTCGCAAAACTGCTATCTTTGTTGATGGTGATGTTTTGTATGAGACAGTCAATGCATTTTCAACCTTTGACACTGGTGACTTGACTACATCTGCTTCAAACGGCACACCTGTTACGTTGAGCTCAACGACCGTGCCACAGCTTGTAGCTCGTGCTCCTGCTAAGTTAAAGCGCAACAACCAAGATTTGGACAACGTAGCTTTCGTTATGGACGCTACCGCCTCATCTGATTTTACTCAATACTTGATGGGTAAAAACATTGACTTGGCTGGTTCAGTTTTCAAGAACGGTTACTCAGGTTCAATTGCGAACGCTGAAGTATACGTCTCAGAAAACCTGACTGGTGAAGGCTTGCTCTCAATGGCTACTGCGCCAACTAACGGTGATACTGTTATCATCAACGGTGTAGTGTTCACGTTTGTTAGCTCCATTGGTACAACTGCTGGCAATGTTTTAATCGGCTCTGCTGATGCAACTCGTGCCAACTTGACTGCTTTGATCAATGATCCAGCAACCACAACTGCTCAGGGCGTTGCGTTATCTGCTGCAAACATCCTTGTTATCACTGATAACTTGCGCTTGGTTGCTACAAACAATGACACAGCCAACACCATGACCATCGTTGGTAAGGGTTCAGGTCGCATGACATTGACTGAAACATTCACCGATGCAACTGATACCTGGACACGGAACTTTATCCACGTGTACTTTGGTCGAATGGGTGCTATTGATGTAGTTATCCAAGACAAAGTAGACATGGAAATGCGTGAAGAACCAAAGCAACGTGCAATGAACATCATGTCGGATGTGTTGTACGGTATCTACACATTCACTGATGGTCAACAGCAATTCTTAGATGTAAAGATTGCTGCATAGTAATTAAATAATTTATCTTAATTCTATGCCGTACTCAATAACAGGTACTACGCTACAAATCTACGACAAAACGTTGAACGGATTGGCATTAACTGCCACGATCGATTCGGGTACTATCCCAACGACCATCTCAACATTTGCTCCTGGTTGTATGATCTTAGACCTATCAACTGGTATTCGTTACTACAACAGTGGTACGACTGCCGCCCCTGTTTGGAGTCAATCAGGTTCATCAGCCTTAGCCGATGCTCAGATGATGAAACTCATCCAAGTTGACGTTACGGCTGCACAGATGATTGCAACCACAGCTGGCTCATTGAGTCATGCAAATGGTTTAATCGTTGTGCCTGCCGCTGCTGCTGGCTATGTGAATATCTTGCATCGATTAGTTGTTTCATACACCTTCTCAATTGCAGCGTTCACAGGCGGTGGCAACACTACGGTAAACATCGGTAGTGGCGGTGCTGCCTTAACTGGTTTAATTGGTACAGCTTCATTGTGGCAAAGTGCAGCAAACGTAATTTATTGGTTTAATCCACTCGCCGTTGTTGCCGCTCCAATAACAACCGCTACCTCAATCAACTTGGTCACTGCCTCAGCCATTACCAATCCTGGTACTGCCGCTGGTTCATCCAAGGTGTATTGCTGGTACTCGACCGTAGCAATTTAGTTTGCTTCCCTAGCCTCTTTACGGAGGTTGGGATAAGTAAATTATTATGACTGGACAAGACATAATCTCAGCGTACGAATTATATGTAGATGATGCTAATACTCTTTCGAGTACCGAAGAGTTAGCATTACTTAATCGTGTTTATCACAAGGTATTAAATGCTCGTGTGTGGAGTTTTCTTGTTACGAGTGCAAGCGGTGTAGTGTCAAGTAGCGTGCCATACATTGCGCTTCCAAGTGATTTCAAATACATGTCGCCTAACCAGCTCGATCAAGATACTCAGGCCTGGTATACGGTAGTTTTTATTGGTAGTACCTACGAACCATATAAACTAATCAGTATCGGGGAGCGCAGTAACTACCGACAAACAAAGGGAATTTTTTATTTGGACAACAAGAATCGGCGCATTGTGTTTACTAAACAACCTACATCTGCCGATGCGTACGATTATGATTATGTGTATCAACCAGTTGATCTTACTACCGCAACATCGCCAGTATTCCCTTCATATTTCCACGATATTATATTTTACGGGATGGCTGCAGAATTTGACTTAATCCAGCAGACAGAGAAACAACTATCGTATAATCGTGAGAACAGTGATAAGTATTCAGCGATGCTTACCCTGATGGCATTAGAAGACGAACGAATTAAAGCTGGTATTTAATATGCGCGAATGGATAACCACTGGCTTTGGACTGGGGACACATTCTCAGCTCCTGCCCGATTTAATCCCACAGCAAGCCGCCCAGTCTGAATCAAACTGGGTTTCTTCTGATGGTATCAATGAGTTGGTGCGGGGTCGTTTTCTTGTTGGTGCTAGAGAAACTGGCACATCGTTTGTTACGGGCTTACATTTTGGCTACAAAGCAAATGGCACGTCAGTCATGTTTGAAAAGATAAATACCGTCATTCGATATTACAACGGTACGGCGTGGATTAATGTTGTCACTGGCTTGACCGCAGGTGCTGAATATACATTTTCAAACTACGCTTCTTTAGCAGGTAATTTTGTCTATGCAACGGGTAGTGATGGTATTTATAAGATAATGACCGCTAATCCTGGAAACTTTGCTTCAATGTACGACCCAGCCAAGAACTTCAAGGGGTATTCACTGATCAACGACTCACGCATGATTATGTGGAACTTACCCAATGACACGACCGGATTATATGGTAGCTGGGTTGATAGGCAGGACTCAACTGTTTATACAACCGTCACGGCTGAGGCGACGATTTCACTATCTGGTACGCTTGCTTTTAAGGCTGGCGATGCTAAACGCACTTGTTTCGGCGTTAGTATTACTCTTACTGGTAGCGAAGAAGTCTATACAGATGACTACGTTGGGATTTTGACTGGTTCGTTGGGTGGGACTGGAACAATCAACTACATGACAGGTGCGTACACTCTCTCAAATCCTGGTACAGGCACGGCTAATTATCGCTGGGAAATGACTAATAATAAGGGTGTCACTGATTTTACCAAGAGTGCACCCCGTCTCGCTGGCGAGGGTTTTATGTTTCGTCAAGACTTAGGTGGCGATGCTATTCAAAACGTATTGATTCAAGACGGTAAATACTACTCTTATAAGTTACGCTCGGTATATGAGCTTAACCTAACTGCAGACGATACAAACGCAACAAACATTGTGTTTAGACGTGATATCGGGCTTCCATACTGGCGTGCGTGCTGGTCGACTAGTGATGGTATGGTGTATTTAGACAACTCAAACCCCAACAAACCACGCCTAGCGATACTTCAAAAGAACGTGGTTGGCGATAACCTGACTCCATATTTTCTAGCTGAACAGTTTAACTTTTCGGCGTACATTTGGGACGCTTGCGCGGTCACTACCTACGGGGAAAATATTGTTTTTAACGGCAGAACCTCAGATAGTGCCACTAATAACAAGCTATTTATTTACAATAAACGGCGTAATTCTTTAGATGTTGAGACATTTTCAAGTAAAGTGTGGGCTAAAGACGATGGTATTTTATACAGCGGAGACTCACTTTCAGAGAATGTTTATAAAACCCTTAATGGATTTGATGATGACGGGTATAAAATTGATAACTTCTGGATTGGTAAAGATGATAATTTCACTGAGGAACGGCTGAAAAAATATAAGTGGCTCTATGTTAAGGGACTCATTACCACCAGCCAAGCACTCCAAGTGTGGGTTAAATACGACAACAGTAACTTTACCTTAGTTGGTACAGTCGTTGGCAACGGTCCATACGTTGACTCAGGGCAGGTTGTAACCATCGGATCAAGCGGTATTGGTGTAAATGAGATTGGTGGAGGTGGTGAAGTAGTCACGGGGTCGCCATATTTCACGGCCTTGAAAATAAATACCCCAAAGTTTCGAGTACGAACAATTATGTTTATTGCAACGGGTATCGGGTATGTTAATTTTCAATTGATAAAAGACCACAATATAATGCTTTTTGCAAACAAGCTCCCCGCTAAGTATATGATTAAACAAAATGTGAGCCTTGATGGGCAGCAATCTGATTTGTAGCTACCACAAAGTAGCGTAGATTTTAGGTACACGTTGTAAACTAAACTCAATATGACTCAACTTCTAGTAAAAACAATTGCTAATTTCCAAACTCAACTAGCCGCAACCGCTGCTGTTGGTGCTACGAGCTTGACTTTACAGTCAGCGACTGATCTTGATGGTATTGCTCTCCCTACTGCTACCTATGGTATGACTGTAGATGAAGGAAGCTCAACCGAGGAACACTTCACGGCTACCGTAACAGGAGTAAATTTAACTAACGTTCAGCATGTCACTCGTGGAACAGGCGTAGGAACGTCAGGATTGGCTCTAGCGCATCGTTTAGGTGCGCAAGTGAAGATTACTGATCACCCAGCCATAAAGCGCATAATGAACGTTTTAGACGGTACAACCGACTTCGACGCAGGTACTCCCCTGGAGTATGACGGTACTGCGAGTATTACGACCAGTAATCAGTTAGCAACAAAAGCATACGCTGATAGTTTGGCAATTGCTGGTGCTCCCGACGCTGCAACTTCCATAAAGGGTATTGCTAGGATTTCGGTTGCTCCCGCTTCGCCTACTATTCCAATAACGGTTGGTGATAACGACCCTCGTGTTCCTACTCAAGCAGAAAATGACGCAATGGTTGGTACTTCGGGTGCGCCTTCAACAAGCAATAAATATGTTACCAATGACGATGTCAGCAATGCTGGAGTTTCGGCTAAGATTGTTCGGTTGAATGGTACGACATATCCAGCTGGTAGTGGTGTGAATATCACTGGCGTTGTTCTCAATAGCCAATTAAAGTTTGGCGGAACAGGTGCAGACGGCGCATTAAATACTACGGGTGGCGCAGTCGCTATTGATTTTGGTTCTAATTCGGTGGTAGTAAAAAATTATACTTCAATTACGATTGCAATTAACAATCTTACTACTTCGAATCCTGCAACCAATGGTAGTATTTTATATTTGAAGTCTCAAGGTGACGTTACCATATCTGCGAGCGTCGTTGCTTCTGGGATGGGCGGTTTAGGAGCACCTATAAATTCTGCAGGTGCAGGCAATGTTGGATTAGTAGGGACAGGTGGCTTAACTTTTAGCAATGTTTTTACTAACCCAGGGACAGGTGGCTTACAAAACTCTGGCGGTCCAGGTACTGGAGGGGCGTTGTTGTCTTGTTTAAACTCTACTATCGGCAAAGTTATTAGATTTGCCTGTGGGGCAGGCGGAGGAAGTGGTGGATATGGAATTGGTGGCTCTCCAAGCGCAACCCCTGGTACTGGAGGACGAGGCGGAGGCGTTATTATTATCGAATGTGCAGGAGCCTTAAATTTCACTGGCACAATCACGGTGGCTGGGGCAGTAGGTGGTGTAAGTAGTGATGGGAGTACTGGTGACGGAGGCGGCGGTGGTGGAG
>Ga0163148_10006345_pt1 | contig 11436 bp, 8 predicted proteins | sample OliLakLV19MP7P2_FD_148606 | JGI IMG/M metagenome (GOLD analysis project Ga0163148, IMG submission 148606) | Freshwater microbial mat bacterial communities from Lake Vanda, McMurdo Dry Valleys, Antarctica- Oligotrophic Lake LV.19.MP7.P2 | ecosystem: Environmental > Aquatic > Freshwater > Lake >... | reverse complement strand
GGTAACAATGCAAAACCTATTGCACGATGGCGGATTTTCTCATTCGGGAATTACAGAAAGAATGATTGAAGTAATGAATAAATAGTCTGTAAAAATAAGTTTTAGAATTTATATTTGAAAATATTGTATACAAAAAAAGCCTCTCCAAATAATTGAAGAGGCTTTTTTTGTTATGTTAAGATTGGTATATTCAATTACCATCTTTTCTAGCAATGGGATTAGTACATTCCTCCCATGCCTCCACCGCCTGGCATTCCGCCACCCATTGCAGGTGCATTTTCTTCTTTTTCATCAGCGATTACTGCTTCAGTTGTCAATAACAAACCTGAAATAGATGCAGCGTTTTCCAAAGCCAAACGTGTTACTTTAGCAGGATCGATTACACCAATCTTGATTAAGTTCTCATATTTGTCTTCACGAGCATTGTAACCGAAATCGTCTTTGCCTTCTTTTACTTTATTCAATACCACAGAAGCTTCCAAACCACAGTTTGAAATAATGGTTCTCAAAGGAGCTTCTATTGCTCTTCTTATTATATCGACACCAGTTTTTTCGTCTTCATTGCGTGTTACAACTTTATCTAAGTCTTCACCAGCACGAATCAAAGCTACGCCACCACCAGCTACTATGCCTTCAGCGATAGCAGCACGTGTTGCATGAAGCGCATCGTCAACTCTGTCTTTCTTTTCCTTCATTTCTACCTCAGTAGCAGCACCTATATATAGAACAGCTACACCGCCAGACAATTTAGCCAAACGTTCTTGCAATTTTTCTTTATCGTAGTCAGAAGTTGTTTTCTCTATTTGAGCTTTTATTTCATTGATACGAGCTACAATATTTGCTTTTTCGCCAGCACCATTAATAATAGTGGTATTGTCTTTGTCGATTACCATTTTCTCAGCAGTACCCAAATAATCAAGGGTAGCATTTTCTAATTTATATCCTTGTTCTTCAGAAACAACAATACCTCCAGTCAAAATGGCAATATCTTCCAACATTGCTTTTCTTCTATCACCGAAACCTGGTGCCTTTACAGCAGCCACTTTCAATGCACCACGAATTTTATTTACAACCAACGTAGCTAAAGCTTCGCCTTCTACTTCTTCAGCAATGATAACCAATGGTCTACCTGTCTGAGCTACTAGCTCCAATACTGGAAGTAATTCTTTCATAGAAGAAACTTTCTTGTCATATATCAAGATGTAGGCTCTTTCCATTTCAGCTTCCATGCTTTCTGTATTAGTAACAAAATAAGGAGACAAATAGCCTCTGTCAAATTGCATACCTTCTACTGTTTTCACTTCATCAGTAGTTCCTTTGGCTTCTTCAACTGTAATTACACCATCTTTACCTACTTTCGCCATTGCATTAGCAATCATTTCGCCAATTTCAAAATCGTTGTTGGCAGAGATTGTAGCAACTTGTTTGATTTCAGCATTGTCGCTGATAGCTTTTGAAGTTTTCTTCAAATTGGCAACGATATGAATCACTGCTTTGTCGATACCACGTTTCAAATCCATAGGATTTGCACCCGCAGCCACATTTTTAATACCAGCGTTGAAAATAGCTTGAGCCAACACAGTAGCAGTAGTAGTACCGTCACCAGCCGAATCGGCAGTTTTAGAAGCTACTTCTTTTACTAACTGAGCACCCATGTTTTCAATGGCGTCTTTTAATTCTATGTCCTTAGCCACAGTTACACCATCTTTAGTAATGGTAGGTGCACCAAATTTTTTGTCAAGAATTACGTTTTTGCCTTTAGGGCCAAGGGTTACTTTTACAGCATTTGCTAGTGTATCTACACCTCTTTTTAGTTTTTCGCGAGCCTCAGCATCGAAATGAATGGTTTTTGCAGCCATGATATTTTAAATGTTAGATGTTAAATTTTGAATGATAAAAATTTGGAATTGGGGTAACTAAAACGCATTGCACTTTAATAATTACTCATTATTAATTAAATGATAGCGAAAATGTCCGACTCTCTCATTATTAGATAATCTTTGGCTTCCACAGTTATTTCAGTACCTGAATATTTACCATAAAGCACAGTATCGCCTACTTTTACAGTAATTGGCTCATCTTTTTTGCCATTACCAACAGCTATTACTTTGCCTCTTTGAGGTTTTTCTTTAGCAGTATCAGGGATAAAAAGGCCTGAAGAAGTTTTTTCCTCAGCTGCAGCAGGTTCTACCAGAACTCTATCTGCCAATGGTTTTACGTTTACCGACATATTAAAATTGATTTTTGATTTTAGTTAACTATTAAAAAAGTTGTTTTAAAAACATTTAGCCAGTAGCATTTACCATGCCAATGAAAGCGTGACGGGCATACTTCAAAGTTAAAAATGGTTTGCAGTTACAATCAATTCGCAAAATGACAGAGAAAATTTAAAAATTGGATATGCAACTGACAAAATTGCAGACAGTGTATTTTATTGATTCACACCCTTTTTTACTTCAAATTCGAAGTATTTATTTATAGGGCTGCCATCTGGTGTTATTCCCTGTAACACAGCTAGGTATTTCCCTTGCTTATCGGAGGTGTAAAAATTTAGTTTTGCTTTTCCCATTGCGTCTAAGTTAATGTTGGGCGACCAATGCAATAAATAACGATAATCTGGTATTCGACTGGCTTTTTGCTGATCTGTTTCATACTTAGAACTATAAAATTCCTTATTCATTTGAAGCCCTTCGTAATCAAAAACCATCCATTTATTATCTATGAAAAAGCCTGCCATATCGCCTTCATATGTAGTGTAGCTTACAATACCACTGTAAATAATAGGCCCGAGAAAATATTTTTGGGTTACTACTTGAAGCTTTTTGATTTTAAGTGGATCCATTTTCATAATGCTATCTGTATCGAACACAGGCACTCCATCTAGCAACACAAGCGGACTTTCAGAAAAAATATCTCTATTGCGGTTATCAAGATTCATAAATAGAAACTTGCCATTTCTCTTCCTTACCATTACCCCTGATACGTACTCCTTCATCACATCTTCCATGGTTTTAAATCTGGTATAGTCGTCAAGCCTGTAGTTTTCATCGCCTTTGCTATAAAACGGAAAGCTATCGACTTGCATTTTATTCAAATGCATATTTCTATTATTGAAAATATTTTGGCTTTGCACATCTATACTTTTCGACAAAATACTTTTGGATAGCACCTCATCTAAGTCGAAACTTTGGGCAGGCATTTGCACAAACTTATCAGAAAATGGACTCAACAATTCTAACTTAAATTTTCTGCCGCTTGGCGATAGCGTTTGAAAAATCAGTTCTTTTTGACCATATAATTCTTGGGTTTCAAACAATACCTTGCCTTGTTTATCGCTTTTGGCATTGTAGAGTTTTAGAATTTTCCCCGGAGCAGATAAATAAGTTTCTACATTCTCTGCCAAATTTTGTGAAATAGAATCACGGATTTTAGCTTCGATTATGTGACCTCGCAACTCAGGGAAATATGCCGGATAAATAACATTACCGCTTAAAATAGACTCCCAATTAAATCTTCTCCAACCATGCGTAAGCATCAGATTGTCAATGGCTTGCGAAGTTTCTTTATTGTTATTAAGATAAAATTCTTGAGATTCTATAGTTCCCTTCAAATCGGAACTTAAGAACAAATAATTGGAAATATTGGTAGTGGGATACGATTGTAAAGAATCGAGCAAATAAACCGATAGCGACAAATTTGCTTTCTCAGGCTTTGATAATGCATTTACAACTGAAATATCGAAATCAATTTTCTCACGGGGTGAATATTGGGTTTTACTTGATTTGGCTTCAATGGTAAGGTTTTGAGCAAGAGCTTTGAAATATAGCCTTTCGCAAACTGGTTTGTTTGAACCATTGAATATGGTAAATTGTGAAATTCCCTCTTCAAGTTGTTTTTTATTGATTGTAAAAAAACACTTCCCATCTTTTAAAGTGCTATTGGATGCTATTTTTACTATTTGTCTGGTATGGGCAATTAAGTTTATGGCTTCGCCATTTGGTTTCGTAGAACTAATTGATATATTAAGGGTAATAGAATCTACATCCTCTAGTTGCATCACATAACCATCTTTATAAATAACTGGCAATTTTACGGGTACAGTTTTTTTGCCATCTTTAATATACGCTTTGTATTCCGTGTTTGCATTAACAGTAAATTGAAATTGACCAATTCCAAAATTTGAAGGCTTGAATTTTACAACTGTATCATTTTTTTGATTTAGAATAAAGCCATTGCAGTCTATCCCTTTTCCATTTTTCATAGCTTTGAAAGCCAATTTGCTTTGTATGCCTTGCACCAAATTTCCTCCCTCAGGGAAGAATTGCACGACATATATTGCCGTGTCTTTTTTAATTTCCAAGCCAAGGTTTTTAAAGGTGTTGATGATGGCAATTGGCTGCCTGAAAAAGTAATCTGGTTCGGCATTTTTCATCCATTGGGTGTAGGCTCTTAATGTATAATTTCCCGAATTAAACTCAGGTGTGAGAAAAACCGAACCATTCCTCAAGCCGTTCTCCATATTTACCTTAGTTTGCAATGCTACTTTATTATTTTTACCTACCAATTCAACATAGGCTACCTTGCTGATATCCAATGGTTTGTGGGTACTTGCATCTATACAATATATCTTAAACCAAATAGTTTCACCAACTAAATAAGTTTGGCGGTCAATATGCAGAAATAGTTTTTCTTGCAGGTTTTTGGTTTTGTAGGTGTTGAATTTTTTTACAATGCTTTTCAGTGAATCTGATTGGGCATTTGCAATTACTGATGCCAGTTGGCATAGCAATAGTATTTTAATATAAACAAAAATTTGCTTCATAATTTCTAAAAGTACTATCTCATAAACTCAGGAACTACATTAGTGCCTCCACCATTAAACTTCGATCGGCAATCGGCACAGTCTTTATTTGCTAGTTTGTAGCCAATGATTTTACTTGTCATCTGGTCGATATTAATAGCCAATATCACTTGGGAATTTGGCAATTTGAAGCCTACAAGTGGTACATCAAATTGGTCACAGGTATCAATTAAATTGTACCAATCTTTAAAAAGCTGTTTACCAGTTCTAGTTGCTCTCAATTTTGTTACAGAATATACGCTAAAATAGCCCAGGGCAGGTTCGCTGTTGTTTGAAGCTTTGATATTGCCAGTAACTTGTGTAGGCTGCGGATCGAGCAAGCCACCTGTGGTTTCAGTACTTTTTTGCAATTCAAGCCAATAGTCGTATTCACTTTCTGAAAGTGCGTATTGTTTAACTAAAACGCTGTATTTTCTATCCAATCTCCTTTCGGCAGAAACAGTAGGTACAGCATTGATTACAAACTCAGAAACGATGTCTTGACTGAGTTTTTTTGTTGAATTTACCAGAATTGTTTTCCCAAAATCAGATTTGTAACAGCGATAAATATCGTCCTTTCTAGGAACAGGAATTGTAGTAATATTCCCAGATGCATCCTTTATTATTGAATCGGTGTAAAAGCATTCAACGGCAGATGTGTATTCCCAGGTTTCATCAAATTCCCATCTGTAATACCAAGTGCTGTTGTTGGGGTCGTGGCTATTTACTTTCACCAATCTACTGCTATTACCTTTAGCAAAAGTGACGCTATCAATAGGGGGTGTTTTATTGGTTGCCACAAAGTCAGAAAGGTATTCTTTGCTATCTTGGGTTTTGATTCTAATCCTGTAATTTGTGTTGTAAGACAGATTTAAACCTGAAATGCTGTAATAACTAGAATCTCGCTCAGGTACTTGAAAAACATTCCCTGACTCATCCTCAATCGAAACTTTAGCATTTAACTCTACTGCAGGGCTGGAATCGTCACCAAGACTTTGTGAACGTGTAAGCTTCACTTTACAGCTATTCGATTCTATAAATAAATGTCCATCTACCACTAATAAACCAGTAGTACTAATATTTGGTGGGTCGAATCGTGATACACAGCTTCCTAACACCAATAAATAAAAAAATCTAACAATAGGTTTAAGCCAAATAGTATGCTTCATTTTCCCAAATTAAAATCTGCAATTGTAAGTGATGGAAGGTAACGGCTGTGCGAATATTGATAACTGATAGCCATTGGTTACACCATTTTCTGTCCTGAAATAAATAGAATACACGTTTTGCCTGCCAGTTAAATTGTAAACGGCTATAGTCCACGAACTGTGTGTGAGCTGCTTGATTTTATGGTTTCCATCAATATTTAATGAAACATCGGTGCGGAAATAATCGGGAATGCGGTATTCATTTCTATCTGAATAATATACCCTTTCCACACCATCAATCTGGTATTTGGTGTAGGGCAAAGTGATGGGGCGGCCGGTACTGTACACTACATTTACCGACACGCTAAATCTGTGGCTTAGTCTGTAATTGCCAATAAAATTAAAGCTGTGGGGTTTATCATAATTTGTAGGAAAATACCGGCCGCCATTCACTATGGTGTTGTTTGTGGGGTCGTTGATTTGTGCCAACGACCTTGAATACGTGTAGCTAACCCAACCATTTATTTTCCCTGCTGTTTTTTTTATTAAAAATTCAGCTCCATAGGCGTAGCCTTTGCCATTTACCAAATCTCGCTCTATGTTGGGATTTAAAATCAAAGATGCTCCATTCTTAAAGTTCACAGCATTTTGAATGTCTTTGTAATATACTTCTACTGAAGTCTCAATGGTATTGGATTTCAGGTTTTTGTACAACCCAAGGGAAATCTGGTCGCCAATTTGGGGCTTTAAATAGGGGTCGCTCAATTTCCAAATATCGGTAGGGGCAATGGCAGTGGTGTTGGAAAGCATGTTAATGTACTGCCTTGTTCTATTATAGCTCAATTTTATAGAGCTACTTTCTGTAAGGCTATATTTGGCAGATACCCGAAATTCAGGCCCATGATAAGTTTGAATAATAGCATTTGGATTGTAGAATGTAGAATCTAATACATTGTTTGCTTCGATAGGTAAACCTTTGGCGTAGTTTAGTACCTTTTTGCTTCCCAGATAATTGAAAACAGAATATCGTAAACCAAGATACACTGAAAATCTTGGAGTAATATCGTATCTATCTGCAATATATAAGGCACTTTCTAGTCCCTTTTCAGCTTCTATATTTAAGGCTGCAATTTTAGAACTGTCGCCAACGGGTTGAAAATTTCCAGGATTAATATGATAAGAAGAGGTTGATGCACCAAAATCTATGAAATGCTTAGAAGCATACGTGTAGTGAAAATCAGCTTTTGCATTGATCTGATCAATATTGTATTTGAGTGTGTAGGCATTTACTCGATTGTTTCTACTTTCAACAGAGAAATCGTAGCCACTATAGGCTCCTGTAAACACGCCATAAAACTTATTATTAAAAATATGACTCCATTTGGCAACAGCACTTTTATTGCTGTATTGATATAAGGTATCGCTGTTGAGTTTAAATTGATCGCTGCTATAATAGCCAGATACCCTTATGGTGTTTTTATCATCAATTTCATGGGTAATTTGTGCATTTAAATCATAAAAAGAGGCGGCACTATTCTTTATAGCCTGGTTAGGAATTTGCTTCAATATCCAATCAGAATAGGTAGATCGCCCGCTTACTAGAAACGAAGTTTTGTTCTTAAATATGGGCCCTTCAAGTGTTAATCGGCCTGTCAAAAGACCTATGCCAGCCGTTCCACCAAATCTCTTCTTGTTGCCATCTCTTGAATTAATGCTCAGAACAGATGACAACCTTCCCCCATATTCCGCAGGAATAGAACTTTTATAAAGTTCAACATCTTTAATAACATCTGGATTGAAGGCTGAGAAAAAACCAAATAAATGGGCAGGATTGTAAATGGTTGCATCATTAAATAATATCAAGTTTTGATCAGTAGCTCCTCCTCGCACGTTCAATCCCGTACTGCTTTCGCCTACAGTTTGTACCCCAGGCAAAGCCATTACTACACGCAATACATCCATTTCGCCAAATACAGAAGGCACTTGTTTCATTTGTTTAATGTCAAGCTTTTCCAAGCCCATTTGCATTCTTGAAACATTGGCATCTTTATCATTTTGAATCAACACTTCGCGTAAGGCTACAATATCTTGTTTCATATCAATATCAAGCTTGCCATCGGCATAAAGTACAATCTGTCTTTTTGTACTTTTCATTCCAATACTTTTAATCTTAAGCTCGTATTTGCCTTTCGCTAGTGAAAATGAATAATAGCCAAAAGCATCGGTAGCCGTACCTTTGGTATTGGCTGCATCTACAAATATAATGGCTCCAACTACCGGCTCGCCCGAATCTATATCTCGTACATGCCCTGAAAGATTGGCATCTCCGGGCTTAATCCCGTCTGTTTTTCTGCCTATCTCATAGAGTTTACTTTCTGCGGCAGCTTTCAACTTTACCACTTTTGTGTTTTGGAAATAGTTAGGAATTTTGCCTCCTTCTATAGGAGTTGCACTTCTTTCAAAAAATTGAAAAGGAAGCTCCGTTTGAATAACAACGGCTTTAGTAACGAATATTCTATTTTGGTTATCAATTGCAAAATTAAAATCTGTACCTGCAAATGCTTCAGTTAAAAGTTCCTTTACTGGTTTTTCAGCCAAATTGAGAGGAATTTTGAGGCTATCGGTCTGGCTTTTATCATAATAGAAAAAATAGGAAGATTGTGATTCAATCTTCTTTACCAATTCATCAAAACCCATACTTGATATTGTGGAAATACCAGTTGTGGTAGTTTCCATTTGGCTATATAATGGTATGGATATGCCAATGCTACAAACCAAGAAAAAAAAGATAATTCGAAACAAGCTGTTATTCATTTCCAATGGAATTGTAATACTCGGTAATTTTCATAATCGCAACTTCAGGGTTTTCTTTAAAATTGATATTGCTTTCTTTCATGTAGTTCTGAATCTCCTTTTTTTTATCTTTCAACACATTCAACACCGAATTTTTTGAATGAATTTTCTCCAGATTGCCATTTTTCAAAATATAAAGCTCATTTCTCTCCAATACATCTCGTCTTACCTGACTATCGCTGGTAATGAGCTCATCTATTATTTTATTTCGGTAAATGATAAACTTGGTATTACCATCAGAAATCAAATCGTAATACTGCAAAATGGGCACTCCTTTCTTATCGTTTGCTAGCGAGATATTGACAAAACTATGCCCTGCGATAGTAAAGCTTTTTACTTTTCCTTTAGTTAATTGAATCTTGATATAGCCACCGTAGTGCTTGGTAATCAGCTCTTGACTCAATAAATTGTACATCAGAGAAATATTTTCATATACCTCGCCATCGTATAATACGCTACCTGTTTTGAAATCTCTCCCATCAAAGTACGGATGCCCGTTGAGCCTGAAATTATAATTCACATCTTCCCTACCATTGTAAAGGTGAGAAGTTTGCCCCATGGCTTGGTTATACAATTCTGTCGCAAATTTTATACCTTGGTTGCTAGAAGTATCAGGCGAAGAAACTTGAGCTGAAATAGAAAAGGTAGCCGCAACGAAAAAAAACAGAAAATAAAGACCTGACATTTTGGCTTTATGGGTTGCTAATGGCGTAACTTTTTTTAAAGAACTGTTAGAAGCTAAAGGGATGATTATTAAGAAGTTATTGAGCATAATATATTTTAACAAAAGTATAGACTACTTTTAATAAAACAAAATTAGGATATTATTTCTTTGAATTGTCATACTTAGAGAAGTACATATTTTTTTCAGCAAATTAAAATTATCAAGAGATTTTCAAGACAAATATTCTATTTAACCCATTTCTCCAGTGCCTATTATATACTTTCTAAATTAATTGCAATAGTAAATAACATCTAGACTTTCAAAGTACTACAAGAACAGGAAAACATAAATAATACTCGAAGGGTCTAGAAACTGACAGAAAAAAAGTTTTAAAACGAATACCCTATTGAAATACCTAGAAATGGATAATATCTATAATAGACTTGATTTTCATAATTAGGATAGTATCCATTAGAAAATAAATAAACACTTCTTTCTTCGCGGATTGCTACAGTCGTTAGAAATGCTCTAAGAAGAAAACCTCTGGCTGATTGCCTTCTATATCCTATTACCGGAGTAAAATAAAAATAATTATTATCAGAAATAGATGATTCGTCATTAAATAATCTATTTGTTACCACACCCGCTCCACCTCCAATTTCAAAAAAATTCATTCCATCACCTATATTGTAAGTACTAGTTATATTTAAAATATTTATGGTGGCAAATGGACCGATTCCAACTTTTACTGTACCAAAATTATTTTTTTTATTGCTAAAAAATCTTCTTTCATAATTAAGTGATGCGATTAAACCATTGCCTCCAGCTTCAAAAAATACTGAGTTCTTTCTTTTTATCGGTTCGCAAATGGTAGAAACATCTCGTACCACAGGTGTGCTGCCCGTGGTAAATATATCTTTTTGTCCATTTTCATATTTTACAAAAAGAATATTGGCTTTAAGTTCGGAATATTCTGGTCCATCGAGGTTGTCTTTCTTTTTGTAAACAACATCTAAAGCATTTACTCTCACTACTTTACCAAATATCTCTTCTCCAGAGGTTTTCACAATTTGATCTTGGGCAAAAATGCTTCCTGATATAATCAAAATAGCAAACAAGGCAATCGAAATTCTTTTCATAGTTAATTTAAATTTAGTGTATTATTTTAAAAAAAAGCTCAAACAAGCTTTTTGCAAAAGCATCTCTTTTAACAGTATATAAACTATTAAAAGCAATGCAGGTAAATTGAAAATAGTAAGGTGAGCTGATACGCTTATTTTGCTTTAGCCGTTCTAGTAGTGGGTTTTCTATCTGAGGCACGGGTGCCGCCCAATACTTCTATTTCGTTAGCATCTTCGCCAAATTTGCCCGGAGCACTGCTAAGTACTGTTGCGTGCATCTTTTTTATCTTAGATTCTACTATATCTATTTCATTAGCTTTGCTGTTAGCCGATTTTAATACTTGGTTGTAGCTTTCTACTTTAGCAGTATAGTCTTTTATCAAATCTTCTAATATAAGAGATGTAATAGATTGCACATCTCCTCCATATTCAATTACTTTTCCTTTGTCGGAATCTATTTTTTTCATTCCTGCAAGCCTAGTTCGTGCTTTCGATACATCAGAAGATTCTTCCCTTTCTTTAAACGCCATAATACAATTATTAGAATTTATAAAATTTACTAGTGTGCTTCAAACATACTAGCAATATTTATAATACACAAATATTTATTTATTTTATTGTACTAAAGTTTAAATATTTATTTTATTAATTATTTACTAATAATAATAGTCTAGCTAATAAAAAAGGATTGAGTGTAGAGGCCATATTGATATGCGTATAGTTGACAGGTAAAATATATGTAAGCAGACGTATAATATGCAGTTATATATATCATGTAATTAAAAATTATCTGTTTAAATTAAAAAATAT
>Ga0163148_10006339_pt1 | contig 11439 bp, 7 predicted proteins | sample OliLakLV19MP7P2_FD_148606 | JGI IMG/M metagenome (GOLD analysis project Ga0163148, IMG submission 148606) | Freshwater microbial mat bacterial communities from Lake Vanda, McMurdo Dry Valleys, Antarctica- Oligotrophic Lake LV.19.MP7.P2 | ecosystem: Environmental > Aquatic > Freshwater > Lake >... | reverse complement strand
TCCTTGCTTCTCTAAGTAAATTCTCAGGTGTAAAAAGAGAAGGTTCATTGTAGTGTTTCTTGTCCATATTCTATTTTGTCGTCTGGTGAGTCATTGTCGGTTGGGTCAACGGGTTGCTGCTAACGTTTTGTGGCTTGGCGAAGGTGGCGATTTTTACCACAAATGTTGATGCGGAGAACCAAAGTTTGATTAACCACAAATGTGTCTGCGGAGCACTGAACCGCCACTTTTGCCAAACGCCTGTTATGCCTTCGTTCTTCTTTCTCGGTCGTTATTTGTCTGTCCATTTTGCTGTGTCGTGGTGCGTTGGCTTGGTGGATCTTTTGCATTTTTTGTTTGGCTTTGTGTGTCGGAAAAAATGCAAATGTGCCATCAAAAGCGTTGGCTATTTGTCGTTAATAATTACTTTTCTGAATGTTATTGAAACTCGTCTTTGTCGTTTATGTATTTGTCCGTTAAACTTATCTGATTTTCGTCCTACAATTCCGTGATACCAACTAAATCGTGATTCGTCTGTCATTACGATTAGAGTATGTGGCGTAATCAAAAACGGGATTTTGTCTTGTTCGATGCTTGTCTGCTCTTTTTGAAAATTCATTACACATTGTCCACCTAATGAAATGGAAATAATTGTGTCGCCAAAACAAGGCTCACAGTCTATATGTGCTGCAATTCCTTGGTCGTCTATGTATTCATTTATTATCGCTTGGTCGGGGACAAAGTCAATTATTTTTTGTTCTTGCAATCGTTCGCATAAAAATTTCAACCACGTTGGAATTTCGCCAATGAAAAACGTTTGGTCTATTCGTCTTGCTTTGTAGTCGTATTTGTAACCGTAATGTTGAACTCGTCTTTTTAAGTCAGTAAGCCAATTTGAATTGTCAATGTTGTTTAGCAATTCAATCTCTTCTTTCTTGCTAATAAAGTCAAACACGATTTTTAGCCCTTTAATTTGTTGGGCGTTTTCCAAAGTAACTTCTTTGTCTGATTTTGTATATCCAAATAAATCCATTCCTTAATTACTTAACAATTCATAATAAACTTCTTCCGACTTGTCAAAGTTACTCATAATTGCATTTTTGTAAATTACCTTTTCTGTTTTTGGGAATTCGGTTACACTTTGTAAACGTGGAACTAACTTTTTGAAAATAACGTAACTTCTGTTTCTTTTTTCCAATGATGAGTTTTGAAAAACCAAAACAAATTTGTTTAATGGATACTTGTCAAGTAGTGTGTTTACTTTTTCTGCAATTCTTTCTGTGTCGTCTTTGGATAGGTTTCCAAACAAGTATGAAAAGTTTAGAATTACTGTGTTTGAAAGCGTGAAAATGCTTTCAAAATAGCTTTCAGAAATATCGTTAAGCGTTTTTACAAACTGAAACCTTGTATCACGACTGAACAAATCTGATTCCGAAAATTCTTTTGCCTTGTTGAGCATTGCACTTGAAATATCAATACCAACGTAATCAAAATGAAAATTTGGAATTGAAATGAAACTTTGATTAAAGGCTAATCCAGATGTTAAAGGTCCACAACCAAAATCAATAAACGCAATTCGGTTATTGCTGTTTGAAATAGCCGTTTTGAAATAGTCTTGAAAGCTCTTGTAAATTGCCAATGAACTAAAATAGTGCTTTCGCATATTGTAAAAACAATACAAGTTTACTTTGTCTACTGAACTATGCTCTAATGTAGCTTGGTCAAAGTTTGTTCTGCCGTATTCAATTATATTGTTTCGGATATAGTCATTGTTGTAACCGTATAAAATATGTGGATACTGTGTTCTACTGTCGGCTTTTATTTGCTGAATAACAACTTTATCAAATACCGAAACAAAATTTTGTTCTGGTTCATACACTTTCCCACCTATTTCAATATCTGTGTCGGGTTCCTCGACAATAAAATTTCCTTTTAAAAACTCTTCTGGTCGTTCTTTAACATAACCTGATTTTGAACGAATGAACTCTATGAAACGATAATATGTAAGGTTGTTTGTCAGGATTGACGGATTACCAATTACAAAAAGTTGCTTTTTGGCTCTTGTAATCGCTACATTCAATTTTCTGTCAATAATCTGACCTTCATCTTCAATGTTATTAGATGCTAAAAAGTCTAATTGATAATATTGGTTAATGCTGAATGAGTAAATGATAATATCTCGTTGTGAACCTTGGAAACGCTCAACCGTGTCAACTGTAATGTTGTTAAGTTCGGGAATGTTCAAGTTGTGAATTTCCCTTTTAATCAATGCAATTTGACTTCTATAAGGCGTAATAATTCCGACACTTATTTTCTTGTCTTTATTTGGGTCGTCCTTTTTAGGCTCATAGGGCACAAGCTCCAACCCATTTTGATTACATAACTGTCGCAATTCAAATATTAGTTTTGTTGCGATTTTCGCTTCGTAAGTGTTGGTTTTATTGGTTTCATCTGCTTTGTGCTTTTCCGAAGGGATAAACGCAATGCGTTTTGTGGCAATAAGTTTTTGAAAAGAATTTACATTGTCAAATTTATTGTATTCTAAATTTGAACTTTGGTGTAAAGTTGGAACAGCTTCAAGTTGACTGTTGTAAAACGAATAGTTGGGAAACAAAGCAATATCAGGGTGCATTCTTCCTTGTTTGTGCAACATTCCCCAAACTAATGATTTTTTATCAGACTTGTGCAGATTGTAAAGTCGTTCAAAAAGCGAATTTTTTCTATTCGATAATCCAATTTGATTTAATGTTTGGCTTGTAACTTTTGATGATTCTTCATTTTGCAAAACAACCGCAGGTAATTGTTTGTGGTCGCCAATTAAAACAAACTTGTCAATCGCATTTCCGCCATTTGCATTTTTTGCAGAGAGAATTCCGATAAGACTTGGTTCTAATATTTGAGATGCTTCGTCAATTATGGCAACTTGAAATTGTTTTAACTTAAAAAGTTCCGTTTTATTTGAAAGAGAGGAAACTGTTCCAACAAAAATTCTGTGTTTTTGAATTTCCGCTTTAACTTCATTTCTGTTTTCGCAATGCTCAATTACTTTTTCAAGCAACCTTTTTGTGTGTCTTGGTTCACAAGATAATTCTGAACCAATTCTGATATACGATGGATTATCTTTTACATTATTCAATGCGTCACAAATTTCATCAACCGCCCGATTTGTATAAGAAAGCAATAAAATGTTAGTGGTTGGTTCACAGTAAAATTCTTCCACCATAGATTTTAATGCAAGCGAAGTCTTGCCTGTTCCAGGCGGACCTATCAACAAGAAATAATCTTTTGCAATTTTCGCTTTGTAAACAATTTGCTGAATTTCCTTTGTTTCATAGACGTTTTCCATATAATTGGTTTCGTCTTGTGTCGGTTGTCTTTGGTTCAGTAATAAATCTTTTCTGTCTTGATTTGCTTGTAAAAACGCATACAAACTACGATACATTGAATTGTATGACGAATCTAAAAAGTCGTGTTCAACGGCATAATTACTGGCTTGTGGTAAAACAGATTGATTACGTTGTTTGTAGCGAATACGAATTTTTATTTCAGTTGGTGTAAGTTCCTCAATAGAACCTTTAAAAATTTGTTTGTTAGTTACGTTGTCTTTTTTATGGTTCCGTTCATACAGAATTACAATATCGCCTTGTCTGAAATTGGGTAAAAAATCGTGTTCGTAAGTTGGTATTTTTAATTTGATTGTAGGCAAATCTGTTTCTGACAAATTTTCTATAATGGACAAATCTGTTAGAATTTGTCCTGCTTCAAATTTTTCCTCCAATGACGAAAGCCAAAGCGAAGAAATGCCTTTTGTACTGTCGTATTCTGTATCTCCTGCTTTTGAAATGTAATGTTCTTTCGTTACAAATGAATAGAAGCTATGAAAGTATTCAAGTTCCAATAAGCTAGCGGTATCAACAGGAAATCTAAATTCTTCAAGTTGTTTTTTTGCCCAAGGTGGAACTGGAATATTCGTTAATAGATTAGTTTCATTAAGTGAATCTGTTAATGCTTTTGAACTGTTTATTTTGATTACTATTTCTCTTTCATTTGCAACAACTAAATTTCTCTTATTTAAAGTTTCTTTTGTTAATCTATCAAGTTTAGAAGCGTACAAAAGTGCATTGTGTTTTGAATATAGAATATACGTTTTTCTATCTGTGTCTTTTCCGAAATTTGAATTTAATACTGCATAATATAAAAGTGTCTGAACATAATTATTTGTTTTTAGTTGAATTGGGGGTGGAAAAGTCTTAGCACTTCCTGATTTTAATTCAACAATTCTTTTAAAATCTTGTGTCAATATGTCTAAACGTCCTTGTATTCCTAAAGCTTCACAAATAAAGGATGGTTCAAGTAATGCAGATTCTCTATCTATATTTTCCGTAGTAAAAACATTATTTACTATATTTTGAATATTTAAAAAGTGTAATTTACAGGTATCATTAAAATCTGTGGGAATCTCGCAGGTTGAAAATTCAAAAGGTGAAGATTTAAATGATTTTTTCATAACATTGGCATAAACTACAGGTGATGTAGGTTTTTCATTTACGAACTCATCAACCATATTGTTAGCAATATTACCCAATAAGAGATAGTGTTTGTTTGGTATTGTTTCTAAACGTGAACGAAAATAATTTAGATAACTATAGCCCTCATCTTTCATACATTCTGCCAAAGAACTTATATCCAAAAGATAATCGGGTTCAAGAATAATTAAGTCAGGCAAATAAATTCCTTGCTCATCAATAGTTACGTCAATTAGGTTGAGTTGGCAACCTTTCCAAAGTTTTACTATCGTAGAATTAAATTCTTCATTTACACCCGAAACGTGATGTCTTATTTTTATTGGTTCTTCTGTCGGGTTTTGTTCGTCAATGGCATAAATATATTGGCTATCCCAATCCGTAACATCAACTCTAATTCGTTCTATTTTTTCACTTCTTTTAACTCTTGGTAATTGTGTTCTGCACTTTTCAAAGTCAGTTGTTACTTCAATTAAATATGCCGGAATAGGCATATCGTAACATATCTTACCAAAGTCGCATAATGCTCTTAAATCTGATTTGTATGGACATTCTTCATCAGGTCGTATTTCCCTATGTAATACTTTATTGGCATTGATACGAAATGTATTTATCCAATATTTATAATAGCCGTTGAATTTGAATTTTTCACAAACGTAGTTCAGGCGAGAAAACAGATTTGAAAATTGTATGCTTTCGTTTGTCGTCAGGTCTTTACAAACTCGTTCAAGCAAGGAACGAAGTTTAGGGTATTTGTCTGTGGTGCTGTTCTGTTCGTTGTGAATTTCAATTAAATCATCAAAGAATTCTATTCCGTTTACATTCATTATTAGTCTTTATAGCTGTTGAGGATTGTTGTTGTGGTGTTGGGGCAAAAGCAAATGTGCTGCAAAGCTTTTGCTATGAGCGGTGGGTTGCAGCTCTTTTGATTTTGCCGAAGCGTTGGCTTTCTTTCTGTCATATTTCTGTCGTTCGTTTGTTGCACTGTCGTCTTTTTAGAATGAGGCACAACGGTTTTCGGCTTGGCGATGTGGCGGATTTTTAGCAATAAATTTCATACGAAGCACAAATGCTGAATCTTGCATAAATGTTTCATAGAGGCACGTCAGCCGCCATATTGCCAAACCGATGTTGTGCGTTCGTGCTGTTCTGTCCACGAAGCTGTGTCGGTCAATGTCCGCAAGAACTTTTCTTAATAGCATTTCAAACTACTTCTTTTTTGTTTCAGGTTCTAAGTTTCTAATGAAGAAAACTTTATTGTCTTGATTTAATTTAATTTGATAAATAATTTCTTGAGGTTTCCCTAAAGTGTCCGAATAATAAAGTGCATTTACAAAAATCTCACTTGTCTTGTCCTTCTTTAGATTCACATTTATATCTGAACTATTGAAAGTAACCTTTGACCTTGGGTGGTCTTGAATGAACCATTTTTTTTCTTGCTTGATTTGGTTTAACCGAACATCAGTCCGCAAATAGTATTTCTGAACTCTGACTGCGTAATATTTTCCTACTGTTGAATCTGACTTAATGACTGTCAGAAATTCTGTAACGAATTTTACTATACTATCCTTACGGGACATTTGAAAAGTTAAGCTGTCTTTAGTTTCCAATAGAGAGTCAATTAAAATACTATTTGTCTTTAGAGAATCAGTCGCTTCAATCTGCTGATTCGTCAAATGAAATATACTTGTGATTGAAACTGTCAAACCTATTAATATAGCTAACACACTAATTATGCTAATGTAACGAGATGACTTTTTACTCTTATGCACAATGTCTGATAGTTCTTTAAGTTCTTTGTCCTTGAGTTCTTTATTTATTTCTTGCATGGTTACGGTTTTTGAGAAATGTAAGTTTTAACTAAATCAATGCAGTCACTCCACATTCTTAAAACTCGTGAACATGAAAAAGTGATAAGTCCTGTTGGTCCTAACATTGCAAGAATGTTAGCGAAGTCCTGTTTCTTATAAAGAACAACAACTAAAACTCCGAGGAGAATTATTGAAAGCATCGTTACAGCTAAGTAGATGTATCGTTCTACTTTAAAACTTTGTAACAAGAAGTCAATTGCTTCTTTTAAATTGAATGGGGTTTGCTGGTCTGCCATATTATTATATTTTGCATGTTGTTGTCATGTTTCAAAGATAAATCAAGTTTTATTATAGCTCATTTGCTTGTCGTAAAAGTCTAAATTTAGTTCTACTGTTTCAAGTCCGCACTGTCGCCATAGCATGACACACAACTCTCAAATATGCGAAACTTTTGTCGTACTTCTTGTATTGTTGACCCCAACAATACAAGAAGTACGACAAAGCCTTACCCGCTCTTCAGGTTTAGGGCGTCAAAGGGGCTTTTGATGTTTTCCAGCGTTCTGTTGCTGACATGGGTGTAGCGAAGTGTAGTTTTGATATCGCTGTGCCCCAAGAGCTCTTGTATAAGTTTGAGGTCTGTTCCTGCTTCGTGCAGGTGCGTGGCATAACTGTGCCTCAAACTGTGAAAGGTAACATCCTGTAAAATTCTGGCAGATGTTTTGGCCCTGCGGAAAATCTGCTGCAAGCTGCGCGTGCTGTACGGGCTGTCGGGGTATTGCCCTTCAAAAAGCCATTCCTGAGGCCTGTACGCAACATAATATTTACGCAACAAATCCAATATACCTTGCGACAAGGCAACCGTCCGATCTTTTTTCCCCTTTGCCCCCTTGATGTTTATTACCATGCGTTCCGAATGGATATCCCTGATCTTCAGGTTTACCACTTCGCCCACCCGCAACCCAGCCGAGTATGCCAAAAACAACATGGTCTTGTGTTTCAGATTCTCGAGCTGCGAAAAAAGCCGCTCTACTTGTGAGATGGCAAGTACATTGGGCAAAATAACCCTCTTCTTGGGGCGAGGTATTTCAACAAACAACTTTTCGCGACCCAATACCTGCTCAAAATAAAACTTTACAGCATTGATCCTGCTATGCAAGGTGTTTTCAGACAATTTCAAATCGTTGATACAATACAAGAAATATGCCCGAAGCTGCTCCACACTCAGAGTATCTACTGGCGTACCATTGTTTAGATACTGAAGCAACTGGGTAAACTCGTTTCGATATGTTCGAATCGTATTCGGACTATACGCTTTCAGTTGCAAGGTTGATACGAGTGCCATCAGAGCCGGTTGATTCACCGGATCAATACCTGCCAGAATAGGTGCCGAGACCGCAGCTTGGCTCGCCAATCCAAACATCTCCCGGTACGAGGCAGTATCCAAAACATGCCAAGCCTTTTGGGATAGGCTCCATCGAGCGCCAGTCAATTTTTTGGTTTCCTCGATGAGTGCCCGGTCATACTCAAATCGGATGAAGATGACCGATTGGCCCTTGTGGTGCCCAAACTGTACGAAACTTGTTTGTTGTTTTGCAGTACCATCTGTCGTTGCCATTTGAAGTATGACTTATCGTTGCAAAGATAATCAGCGGACGGGTTTTAAAAAACTTTGTGCACTTTTTTTATCGTGATTTGTAACAATGGTTCGTGAAGAATCAAGCTGCGATATTTTCATAACTTGTTGATAATAAGATGTTTTTGATTTTAGGGTTGTTTTTTGTGTCGGTAGGGTTTAATCCCAATGCAAACGAAAATCGTTCGAGGAGCATTTGATTATGGTAGTGGTTCTTGATGTCAACCATCGAAAACGGCCCCCTTTCTTCTTTGGGGATGGGGAGCCAATGCACGACCCTGGCTGCCGATGCATAATCCGGCGCAAAGTGGACACCCCTAGCCGGTGAAAGTGAACACTTAAATCAGGACAAAAACGAACATTTTTCCGGCGCAAAATGAACACCTGTTTTCAGGTTGAAATTTGTTTAAAAATCCGGGGCAAAGTGGACGCTATTCCGGGGCAAAGTAGACACTTGTCTGTTGGGATGTTAACTCTTTTCCGGCGCAAAGTGGACACGGGGCTTGATTAATTGGTTCAGTATGGTGTTTGATCTTACGGTTTATGTACGTTCGTAAAAAAAACGAACTACATGGCAAATCAAGCGCTCAGCATCATGAAACTCAGGACACTTATCCGGTTTAAACTGGAAGGCCGCACACATCGGTTCGAAGATCACAAAATGATTCCCCGAACCATGTTCATTGACCATGGAAACGTTAAATGACTTCACATCCAGTTCGCGTTTGAACCAGTTGTGATAAGTCCCTGCGTTAAGTTGGCCGTACAAAGTCATTTGACAAAAGTTGATTCGGCGTGGAAAGGACAGAAAAAGTGGAAGCAGGTGGACAAAAATTCGACGACGAACTTTGCCTGAATCAACTAAAGAGCCTATCATTGCACTCAGGGAATCTCGATTTCCTATCATCGCGTGTATGTTTTAGGTGTGGTAACCCAAACGTACACGCTTTTTGTTTTTCAAGTACATCTTTTTGCCAAAAAATCTGAAATTCTTCACGAACCATTGATCATTCCATTGCTGGTTGTAAATTGTTTTGAAACTAAACAAGCTTAATCCTTCGCTCCTTGCTCATTACAAGCATTTCAACGCTACTATAATCAAGTCTGCCACCGTTATCTCGTCACATCCATTGACGGCTGTTTCCTCTTTCGATTTGGCAGCGCGATAACGACTTCACTTGTTCCGTAATACAGCCGGTAAGATGTTCCTGCCAACTTTACCCCGGATGCCGCACGACCAGTAATCAGGTATCCGTCGTACTTTATTGCAGGTACAAACGTAACTACCTGCTTTTGACATCGCTTTTGCCCTTACGAGGCTTCATCGTTGGTTCACTTGCGTTCAGCTCATTGTATTCGTACCTACAGAAGTCGTTGCTTCCGTTTTTAACCTTATCGCTCACCACAAAACTGTTTCCAAATCTTGCAGCATAAGGCGGTTTAGTAACTATTCCTGAAAATCGTCACTGAGAGACCTACTCTCATCTGTTTTAAAGCATTGATAATCAGACTGATTATCTTTCAAGTCACACACGTTTTGTAGCTACAAGAAGTTGGCGATTTCGAAGCACTAAACTGTCTGCCACCACAAAACTTGATACGAAGAACAAAGCTTCATTTAACCACTGAACCGCCAATTTTTTGTAGGTGCTGTTATGCACAGGGTCAATTTATTGCAAGATGATTTTTTTTGTCAATATCATATTGTTATAATGAACAGTTATAAAATACATCCCTTTTGGAAATTTGTCCAAAGCGATATTTAGTTGATTCCCCGAAACATTTTGTAGAACTAATAATTTTTCTCCTATTACATTACTAATACTAATTTCAGCGTTATTGAGCGATGAATTTATTTGTAATGAAATAATGTTTTGTGCTGGGTTTGGGTATACAACAAAAGTAAAATTATCACTAATTTCAGTTTCAACTCCGGTAGTATTTGTTTCTTCTTCTACTAAAATTGGCAAACTTGGTAATTGGCTAAAAACGTAAGAATTTCCGTTAACTGAATTGATATTATTTACAAACACAGCACTATCTCCACCATTTAATAATTGGTTGGGCACAATTTCCGTAACCTTTAAATAACTACTTGACAATCCGTTTAGGGTATAAGGCTGATTATCGGGACTCCACATCACCCATTTGTTGTTGCCATTTACAACGAAATGTATTACCCATATTCCATTACCCCCCGATGTGTTGTTATCGGTTACTGTACCAAGGCTAAGGATATTTGCAGAAGTGAAGTCTGAAATTTTTTCATTCAGTAGTTTGTATGAATGAAAAGACTTTTTCTTAATGCCGTTATTGCTCACCAAGCCAAATTCACCCCAGGCATTCATGTCACCGCTGCTCCAGTTATTATGCCACATCACTACCTCTGCACCTTTTCCCCATAGCAACGATAGTCTTCTCCATACGTCTGCTGCTTGTTCGTTTTCAGAAGCGTAACTGGGTGTAATGCTCGATAAATTAAATGAGGAAATAGCTGTTTCAGTAATCCAAATAGGTTTACTCAGTCCATGTAGGTTAAGAATATTTTGAACACTGTCGTAATGAGCAGGAAGCGTCCACCAAGCATTGTAGTCATGATAATTCATGATATCAAAATAATTCCCGACACCTGCATCAAGCATATTACGAAGCCAAGTGAACGAATTACTCATTGGATATGTACAACAAGTACCGAGTATGCCTGGTAAGATTACTTTGGCAGAAGGGTCTGCTTGTTTAATCCAGTTATAATTATATTGTAAAAAGTTTTTCTTTGATAAAAGGTTGGGTAGTCCTGCAGGTGGAAATGTACTTTCTATTTCATTTGCAACTTCCCAATATTTAGTAATATTTTTGTATCTGTTTACCGTTTGTAATACATAATCTTTTGAATAGATACTGTCTCCGGCAGGATCCCAGTAGCAGGTAAATGGGTTGGAGCAAGCTAGCCAAGGTGTTTGCATTCCCACGGTATCATTATTACCCATTATGGAATACAATGTACCAATAGGAGTTAACGAAAAAGGATTAAAAAAGGCAGAATCACTTCTACCAAAGTCCCAATTATTGTCTGTTTGTTCTATATTCTTCCACAACACATCTGCCCAAGTCATTTGGCGAATTGCTTTTCCTCCGCTTTCACTAACAAGTTGTAGGTATTCATCAATACTTTTGTAGTCAGGGAGATAAAGAGGAAAGTTTACCCCTGTTTTAAATGAGGGTTGTCCGAAACCAGTATTTATTGAAAATACTACTGCGAATAAAAGAAAGAGTCGTTTCATAGGAGTTATTTATGGTTTTTTTTTATTGTCTTGTGCATAACGTTTTGCAGCTACAAGAAGTTGGCGATTACGAAGACGAAAACTGTCTGCCACCACAAAACTTGATACGAAGCACAAAACTTCATTTAACTACTGAACCGCCAATTTTTTGTAGGTGCTGTTGTACGCTGTGCTTTGTTATGTTCCTAAATAAAAATTTGGTGCATTGTAAA
>Ga0163148_10006332_pt1 | contig 11448 bp, 5 predicted proteins | sample OliLakLV19MP7P2_FD_148606 | JGI IMG/M metagenome (GOLD analysis project Ga0163148, IMG submission 148606) | Freshwater microbial mat bacterial communities from Lake Vanda, McMurdo Dry Valleys, Antarctica- Oligotrophic Lake LV.19.MP7.P2 | ecosystem: Environmental > Aquatic > Freshwater > Lake >... | reverse complement strand
CCTGGGGCCAGATATTTTCAACAATCAACTGGTCACCCAAGCTTGCTTTGCAACTCTGGTGTTTTTAAATGTCGTCTTGATCACGGATACTTGTGTTCGAGTGTCCGATGTTGTGGAAGGACGACGAGATCGCAAGGCACAAGACTACGATGGCAATTTTTTGGTGGACGCCTTGGCCTATGTCTTTCCGGTGGCTTGGGGACTCCCGTTTGTACTAGCCACGGGTTGGGTGGACGCCGTGCTCTACAATCGAGACTGGTTTTTTGAACAATGTCAATACATTGATCAACAAACGGGAGCCCCTGGTATGCAAGCGAATTTGTGTTACCTGCAGGTTTTGGCAAGTTTTGGGCCTGCCATGGGGGCTCTCTTTGTGACGCTCCGAGATAAGAAACTGATTTCCAAACAGCAAGAAGTGACGGGCATTACCATTTTTTCAGTGCCAGCTCTTGTTTGGACCATTTGGGTGACGTCTGCTTTCTTTAGCTACATGACATGGGACTAATAACTGCAGCCTGCAGTCAGTGCCCCAAGGGGCTTGTCTGCTTTCTTGGCAACCCCCATCGCGACAGCTTTCCTGCAGCTTTCTCCAAGTCAGCAAAACAGGAGATGTCCTTATCATTACAGTGCAGTACCCAGAGGATTTGAGGTGATTCGGCGTTATCCTCCAGCGTAGATTTGCATTTCTTGGCGCAAAGCTTAACTGGAAGGTAATGCGAGTGTCCTTGGAAGTTCAGAGAAACAAAACCTCGCCCAAATAGACCTGCAGAAGCAAAGATCTTCATAAGAACACAAAAAAGCTTTTGCAATCGAAGGACGCCCAACCTGAGTAATTCAGGCGGGGGGCATGATGCAAGTAGGTTGCTCATCGCTGAAACATTGTCTAGTAGGAGGAGCACACATATTGATTACTTTGCTTCAATAAATTCAATTGCAACATCGATTTGAATAAGATTAGTGGATCGTCATCTTATAAATGCAGTCTTCCCTTAAATAAATTACTAACGACTTGTTGTTAATGATTGCCCTAAGAAGGGACAATCAGTACATGCGGTATGGCCGCAATTTTGCTATTTAGTAGAGAGTAAGGCGCTTGTGTTCAGCTGACTGTGTTCTCCTTTCCAGTCCCGCGCCCCCCTCGACTACGACCACTCTTGTTCTTGCCACCCTTGCCACTCGCATTCTCAGCGCTTGCCAATGTTTTGCTGGAACCAATACCTATGGTACGAGAAACCTGGGAAACTCCGTCGACAAATTTTGTACGGAAAATCACATTGGCATTGTTGAACATGCCTTCTTTCAAAGACACAACAATGAACTGGCTCTGAGAGAAATGAGTCTTGAGCATATTGCCAATATTTTGAGTATGAGACAGGTCGAGCGCCGCGTCAACCTTCATATTGAGAGAAAAATTGGGAGTGAGTGATGGTTGCAGCCTCCGATATTAGCAGATCATTATCACTTCTTCACACATGCCCCGGGTTACTCACCTCATCGAGAATATACCTTATGGGTCACAAAATGATTAAAACAAAATTGAGTGATTTAACCACAACAAATCAAATAAGTTCAGCGTGTATGGACAGGTGCTTACATCGGCGCGGGCTTGAACAGCAACAGGGAAAGAATAAGAGAAAGCGCAAGAAGAGATCGCTGGCCGCCGCTAAGCTCGCTCAAACTCTCCTTCCAGACATTGCCAAAAGCAACCTTGACTTCAAGACCTTCCCATGCCTCCATTCCCTCGGGAGGTTCAAGCTTGGCCTGGGTTCCGGGGAGAAGAGTCGTGAATATATCGCCAAAGTCTCGATTCACCTTTACCCAAGTCCTTTGGAGTTCCGCAATTTTTTTCACATCGAGTTCCGAGATGACCGCTTCAATCTTCTTTTTATCGTTCTCGACCACCTTCCGCTTCCGAAGCAGCTCAGTGTATTCGCCTTCCGCCTTTTCGATCATACCCATTACCTTTTTGTTGATTTTCTTTGCTAAAGAGTCTTGTTCTGATTTCAAGTGTTGAAGCTGCTTGCTGTACTCCTTAGGATTCATGGCACCGAAGTCATAATCGCCCCCAGTAACACCAAAAGCACTTTGTTCGCTCTCGATCCACGAATACTTATTGAGCATGCTACTGACAACGCGCTCAGCAGTCACCCGCTCCTTCTCCATTTTGGCAATGGCTACTTGCAGCTTTTTAATTTCCACAATGCTCTTCTCTTTGTCTCTCCTTTTATTCGATCGTTCCTTTTCTAGCCTTGTAAGTTCGGTCGAGCAGCTCGCTCTGCGTTTCTCGGAGGCCGTAAGAGCTTCCTTTGCGTCGTCATACACAGCTTTGACTTCGCCAACCTTCATTTGACGGTCACTCTCCTCGGTATTGGCATCGTTAAGGACCTTTTCTGCTGCTCGCGCGGCCTCTTTTGCTGCTACCAGCTCTGTCTTCAAACTATCCAACTCCAAGACCAGAGTTTGAGATTTTGACTCAGCCTCGCGAGCGAGCTTAGCTTTTTCCGCGGCATCCTTTTTAGCTTTTTTCACCGCATCGTCGATCTCTTTCAAACGAGTTTCGCGCTGTTGTGTGAGCTCTGTCTCGCGATTCTTGAGTTCATTGTAGAGGTTCCATTTGTCCTCCTTTTCTTTTTCCATGTTCACGAACTCTTCTTGGGCTTGCTCTAGCTCTTTGGACATTCCTTCGAAGCGTTCTACCAACATGCCGTAGCTTGTCTGCGATAGATGTTTCTCAACACCAGCGAGCTCAGCTTTCTTTAGATCTAACGCAGCGGTGAGGTTGTCGTATTCGATGGATTTATCTTTCAAGGAGTCAACCTTTGCCGTGGCAGTTTTGAGGGCTGCCGCCTTTTCATCGTGCTCGCGCGTGGCTTGGTGGAGCTCCATTAGAGTTTCCAAAATGGAAGCACCTTGACTCTTTGATCCACCCGAAATCGTACCAGACGGGTCATAGACGTCTCCCTCGAGTGTTACAGTACGAGTTTTGGTTTGGTCGCAGATCTGATTTGCGGCCTTTGCCCCTTCGACGACGAGAGTGGATCCAAAGACATATTCCATGGCTGTTCTCACCTCTTCGTCGAATCCCACTAGCTCAATTGCGGGCGAAGACGTTGTGTTCAAAGACTTAGCAATCGAACTAGCATTTCGCGTGACGGCATCAGAAAGTTGACGTGACTTGATCTTGTCCAAGGGAATGATGACTACTCTACGTTCCAACTTTCCCTTGTCGAGAAGTGCCTTGCCCGTAATTGCCTCGTCCACGACAACCTGGTACAATTTACCCCCTCCAACAACGTCAAGCGCGGTCGCATGAACAGGATTATGGACTGTGATAAGTTTCGCAACAATGCCTTTGACTTTGCTCCTATCAAAGCCACGCACGGGGTCTGAGTACTTGAACCGCAGACGTCCCTCGATCTTAGAAGAAAGGGTGTCCACCGCGCTGCGAAGTTCGGATACAGTTTCTTCTAGTTGATTTTTCTCCTGTTCAATAGCATTGAATTCTGTTTCAGAGAAGCCCAGCTCTTCGACTTGTTTCTGCATATCAGCAACACGGGCCTTCATGTCCTCTCGATTTCGCGCAAGCTTCCCCGCCGTCTTCTCTTGTTTTTTCACTTCCTTTTCAACAGTCTATGGCACGTAGTAAAAAGGAAAGGGCCCAACATGAAAAACTCAAAAGAAATCAAAAAGAAAATGACATCAATTTGGTCCCATCAACTACCTAGATATGACACGTACCTTCAACTCCTTCTTGAGATGATTGATTTTCATTGTAGCCTGCTTTGCTTTGGCCTCAGCTGTCTTCGAGTCGCTGTGAGCTTTGCTAATGCGGTCTGGTAAAGTAGCTCCCTCCTCTCCTTGCGAAGAGCTAATTCCTGCTGACATGTTTTGGTAGTCTGTAGTAAGCTGGGAAAGTTTCTTCTCGGCGTCTGCGGCGCCTCGCTTTTGCTTCTCAATCATTTCCGACTCGTTGGACTGTTCTTGTTCCTTCAGTGTAATCGATTCCTTGGTTTCCTCGACTAGAGACTGGGCAGCCTCCAAGTCTTTTTCGGCCTTGGAGACATTTTCTTTGCTGTTTTGCCATGTCGACGTCACCTTTACAAGCTCTTTGGATCGCTTGTCTTCTTCTGCTTTGGCGCGTCCATAATCTTTCTCGAATTCACCCGCCAGTTGGGAGGAAAGAGTGTCCATTTCTGTATCAATCGTCGTCATGTCTTCCGTCAGCTGCTTGCCTTCGTCTTCAAGCTGCTCAATCTTTTCCGTCATTTCATCGGATCCCCCCGAGGTATTTTCGAGGGCCTTTTGGGCATTCATGTATTCACTCGCAACGACGAAGCGTTCGATTCGTTCAATGTCGGCACTATTTTTGCTCCATTTCAAATAATTTTGCTTTTCACCACGCAAGCGCTCGAGCGTGGGTGTAATCTCTTCTGACAATACAGAATTGAGTTCATCTACTTTGGCTTGCTTCTTTTCGATTGTTTTGAGCGCGGCTACGCGCTTTGTTTCGTACATGCGAGTACCTGCAGCCTCTTCCACCATGCCGAGAATTTCGTGAGGCTTCATATTTAGTACTTTGGTAATTCGACCTTGCATGATGAGAAAATGCGGGTTGTTGACATTTAGTTGCACTGAGTGGAAGAGATTTTGAACTTGGCCTGCCGGTGCATTCCTTCCATTAATCAAGTATTTACTCTTTCCACCAATGAGCACTTGACGGGAAACAGTCACCTCTTTGCATTGCTCATATCCGACAGGACTGCAAGTTTCGTCTTCGTTATTGAAGACAATTGTGACGATGGCTTTACTGACTCCCGCTTGTCCTTGCTTGTAGACAAGCTCCGATAGGTTTCCGGCTCGGACTTGACTGAGATTTGTAATTCCAAGGACGAAACAAATCGAGTCGAGGATGTTGGACTTTCCTGAACCATTCAATCCTGTGATGGCATTGAAATGGGGATCAAAGCTATATAGATTTGTGTGTATCGAAGGAAGGGCAATAAATGATAGAGTGGCGGTGAGAAAACATGGGTGAGACTTGACGTCCAGATTTTACGGTGCAATCATGCTGCTGGCCTACAGTACAGTACACGATTTTCACTCTGTCTCACCCTTTGATCACGGTCCGCTGAGCATAAGACTTGAAGCCGTCAACGACAACTTCTTCGATGTACATCTTGCCGAGGTATTTAGCAACAAGATGCTATAATACCGGTACCTGGTATGGAGCAAGTGCCTTGTTATTGATGTTGTTCTGCCAATATAATAATACTTTAGTATTGTTGTTGTTGTGCTGTACGTCGAGAGTTCTACTAGCTACTACTAGCTAGCTGTGTAATAGTACTGTAGCATTGGTACTTGACTACTACTCAATATTGTACTCTCCATGCAGTGTTAGTGCTGGTGACGACTTTTGTGAGAGACAAATTCTGGCTCGCTCGCAATGCTACTCTAATGAATGTATGTTAATATTGATTTGAATCTCATCGAAGACGCGCACTATCCCTCTTCCGAATGATGTGCTGACCCTTTTTGTTTTTCTGAGAAAGAGGGGTGAATCTCAACTGACATCACGACAACTTTTTGTTCGTTCGCAGCAGTCCCATGAATCCCATGCATGGTGTGGTGTTATTGATGTCCTTTTTCGCTAAATCGTCTGCATGAGTGAGTAGCCGTAATTAATTAACCATGACCATGAGGTTCTTCATTGGGTTGGTATCGCTCTACCTCGCGCTTTTCGGGCACTGTGTTGCCACTGCAGAAGCTGGGCGAGACAAGGAGCAAGAAACTGCTCTGTCTGAGGCAGATTCCGAGACATTCTTGCAAGCTTCTTCCGAATTCAATTTTGAGACTCAACGGCATTCATTGGTTCGTGGTGGCAATGTCAATGTTTTCGGAGGTTTTGATGACTCGTTGGATGTTTGTACAGAACTTCTAGATTGCGGCAACTGCACGGCGGAAACTGGCTGTCACTGGTGCAAGAAAGACCAAAAGTGTCATGTAATTGGCAGTTGGAATGGCTGTCTGATTGGCGCGACATGCGATCGCAAGGATGATGATGACAAGAAAAAGAAGAAAGATGATGATTCGTGTGCAAGCAACCAAAATTGTTCGGCATGCGCGAACACTCATACCTGTCATTGGTGCGCCCACGACGAGACCTGTCATGTCATCGGATCGGTCTATGGCTGTGTGCGAGGAGTTGATTGTTTCGCCGAGGATCGATGCCGCCGCAAAGAACCCGAACCACTGCCCTCGTCCATGGCCAATTTTACCAACATGGACCACACAACCTTGCTGGTTGTGGGGGGCATGGCTGCATTCCTCTTTGTTTGTGTTACTTGCTGTTTGTGCTTTGTCTGTGGTGTGAAGGGATCCTTGGATGATATGTGGGGCGAGGTTCATGAAGGCAGTATTGCGGGGAATTTTCCAATGTCTAGCAACACTACGCTTGGAACCATGCCCGAGGATGAGGCTCTTTTACGTCCAGCATCGACAAGAAATCAAAACGTCACTCAGCAAGCGGCGGCAGCCCCAACAACAACAACTACTACTTCAGCAACTTCAGCTGAACCTGCTGCAGGGAAAAAGAAGGTTGTTAAGAAAAAGAAAGCACCAGCAAAGAAGTCCAACGAAAATCCACAGCAGGAACAACCAGCAGGAGTAACAAACAACAATGATAATGATAATGGCGGTGCTACTAATAATGGTAGTAGTCCTCAAGATACATCAGAAAGTCGCTTAGAAGAAGGAGCAGGTAATGAAGCATTCTATCAAGCCTTGGAAGAAGTCGAACAGCAGCAACAACAACAGGAAGAATCCCCATTACTGTCGAGATCGCTACCACCCATGGCTGGGGGAGGGGCATCTGTCGGGGGTCGTGGTGGTCCATCCAAATGCATGAAGGCACTGATGTGTGCTTCCACATGTCTCTACATACTTTCAGTTTTGCTCATTGGAGGCGTCACATTGGGAGCTTTACGATTGTTCCCTAAAACCCCAGAATACAGTGTTTGCAATGATTCCTTTGCATGGAAAACGTTGATTGATAACATAGCAAGGTTGAAGACCCAAACCGACTTTGAGCTTCTCTTGTCCATTGAAAATGCCAACCACGTTAATGTCGCTGTCGATAATTGCACAGGTATCTTCAAACACAATGGCAAGAAGGTTGGTTACTACATAGTGCCTGCTGTCATAGCACCGGCTATGGCCATCACAGATGTTCTAGTCCTCGGAACGCTGGAGCCTGACAAGTGGGAAGCTATTGCCTTGACCAAAGAGTATTATCTGGACGAGTTGGTGTTGGACATTGATGCAGACTTGTACGTGCGTGCGCCCGGCTTGTTCAATATTTCCAAATCAGTGTCCATTACCGACCATCCGATCAAGGTCAGTCGAGAACAAGACCGCCATCTCTGTTCCTGTAAGGATTGGGACGGAAACAGCACTGCCAATCCAGTGAGCCTTGGGTTCTTTTCATAAATATTGTATTAAATGATGTCATTTACTCTGGTCGTTAGCCAACCAATGGAAGTGTTGACCGCCTCTTGACCAAAATAAATCCAGAAATGTTTGTTCTAGTTAACGCGTGTGAACTAGAATTTTTCTTGGCCACTCTTGCGCTTGAGCGTTGACTGGCCAGTGGAGCTTCTACTTGTTATCTTTTCTTGTCTATCTTTGACCGCTTTCTTTTTTTGCCAATAGAAAAGCACAATTACCTACTGTAGAGCCACTGCTGGAACCAACATAGGTGTGGGGCATAGTGGACCACCATAACTGTAGAGCCATTGTTTGGCCATCAAATACTCCTCTCTTCAATAATTGACTCAAGACCATCATAAAGCCCATGGGGCTACACTGGATTCACAGAAGTCTATTCCTGTTGGATTCATTGTCAGGGACTGAGCAGAAGTATAGCTTGAGTCATGAAAGGAATCTTTAAACATTAGTTTAATGTTTTTTTTCTCATACCAAAAAGGTTTGTTCGATATAGCCTCTCAAGGTTTTGCGCCAAAAATTTATAAGTACAATAACCAAATAGTGAGTAGAAGTGTCATTGCAACTCTCTACTAGTAGTTCTTCAGCTATGCCACCATGTTTGGTTACTTCAGCCCACAACATCCTGTGTTGATCATGAGGATCAATGGATACACTTTGTGCTGCGAATGATCCATGCAAGTGAGTCAGACATTTCTAAAGAGACCAAATGGAAGGACATGGGCATGTTTCTAACCAGGAAGAATGACCGAACAAACATTTGTGGCCAATGTTAGTAGGGAAACATTGGATCACAAAATTCTTTTTTTAGCTTCAAAACTTGCTACCATTTGGACCTGGGTCCAAGTGTAGCATTCAGTTTTAAGTTAATCCCAATAGTCTGGGCATGGAGTCTATGACCCCTTGTGCTAATGCTGACCCTTCAAATAGTTACTTAAGGAGCTATCACCAGCTATGACAATGCTTCTCTTCACCTAACTGCGGAGCAATGTTTTGGTTAGTTATTTATTAATCACTAGTTGTTATTAAGAATAAAGTTGGATTTCTGGCTCTACAAAGTTTTCAGCATTGATTCGTTCTCATGCTGATCATGCTGTCTTCCAAAGCTGGAACCAACTGCTTTTACACTTCCAATCCACTGCTGTTCATTATTTGTACTAGTGTTATGATACAGAAAACAAAGATAATCTAAACATTTTTACGCTTCAGTCTTTACTTTTACAAAAACTGAAAGAACTACCATCAAGCAATCAGTTGCATCTAGACAAGAGAGGTCACACTTCACATGACCAAATACTAGCAGATAGCTGTGGTATGAATTTGCTTGCCCATCTCATGCTCCAGTGGTCTCTCTTCTTTTTCTTAGCTTGTTGTGCCTGCAGTGTAAACATTTCTCCGCTAGAGGATAGTTGCGGATTCTTAGGTGAGGTTAAGGACTAGAGGTGCTTTTTTTCCCGACTATCCCAAACCACATTTTCTCCATCAACTCCCCCTACTGTAGTTTTTAAACTGGCGACACACTTGCTCCTATTTCATCCACTTTTATATTTGTCACCATTGTGGCATTGGTAGCTGTTGGCTGTTTGGATTGAGTTTGTTGACGATGGAACAAGCTGAATAAAAATTGGTTGCCCGAGTGGGGGCATCTGCTACTTTCCCATGAGCATGGCATTAGACAACTGTTGATTTTTAGCTAAAAATGGCAGTGCTTCTGTTGATGTTTGTTGCAGAGTGCAATGTCAGATTCTAGCTAGCGGAGCTATCCAGCTCCGCTGCCTCATTACGAAAATGTTCGTTCTTTTGACCCACAGTAGCTCCAATAGTAATGAATGACGAAAACAATCAATGAATGAAGCGAAAATCAATCAATTGAATGGAAAATTGGAAATGAACTACTATACTAGTACCACCACAATGATAGCTTCACGGTATGATCTGTACACTACAGTACTCTAATGACTTTCGGAGCTTAAACTAGTCAGGCAGCCCACCAATACGTGCTGGTAGGTGAATCAGACTCAGAAACATCATTCTTTAAATTGTATTTGTCATTGGTGGCGGGAGATGAAGAATGCATTTGTGACAAGATTTTGCCCTCCCACCAATAATGCTAGAAGTACCGCCTTAAAGGTCGCCTGTTGGACTTCTGACTGGACAAGTAATTTTAGACGATACCACTCTTTGGAACGACCAGAAAATCGCTACAATAGTCTCTCCTTTATACAGGAAGTTCACGAAAGTTCAAAGTTGGTGCTTGAAGCTTACCCAAACGACATTGACGCAAAAAGCCTCGATCCAAGAAATCGCGAGGAACTGATGGTGGCAAGGCGTCTAAAATCCATTCTTGACCAGTTCCATCGCAGTAGAAAATGCCCTCGTTGTTGGCTGAAAGATTCATTTTGTATATGTGCTCAATGCCCTTCTTTGGAAGGAAATGGCAGCGTTTCTGCTGCCTCTCACCATAGCCTGCGATCAATCCACGACAGAGTACGCCGAATTTTTGTTTTGATGCACCATCACGAAGTTTGTTTGAGCGTAGATACATCAAAGATGATATTGGCGGCTTTACCGCAAACAAGCCGTCTGGTTGTGTCAGGGATTGGACCTGACTACCAAGCCTCCATGAAGGAGATGATGCAGGCCATGGGTAGGCAAAACAAATGCATTGTTCTGTTTCCCTCTCAAGCAGCACAAACTTTTGCAGATCTCGTCCGCGACAACAACATCTGTTTCTCTATTGCTGAAAGAAATGAATTCAAAGAAGAACAACCCGACGAAAAAGTGGACATTATTGTTCTAGACGGAACATGGGCGCAAGCCAGAAAGCTTCACGACCGATACATTCCCAAGGAGGCACAGGGCGGTCCACGTCGTGTCAAGCTGGCTAGTCCTGACCTTGAACGATTAAGTCATTGCGATGATGGCCTTCAGCTCAGGAAGCACCCCATTCAGTGGAAAGAAATCAGCACCTTGGAGGCTCTTCGTCTGCTCCTTCGGGATATAGTCACACACAACAATCAACACCAATCTCTGGCTGCCAGCAGCAGCTCGCTATGGGATGTTCTGGCTAGCTATCAAGATATTGCCAACTCGGCAGCCAAACGGCAGAGGGGAAGATAGCTTGAAAGTGCTTTATAGTTATTAAAGTCAATATTGTTGTTTGAAAGAGGCACACAGATTGTCTGAGAAAGCGAGAATGATTCAAGTTTTGGGATGCGCCTCACCATTCATCCTTCTTTTTTGATTGCTACGCCGTCTTTGTTGAAGACGGACTCATGTTTGGGATCGAGACAGCCGGCATCATGCAGCTTACGCAAGTTGGTCCCATGAACAAACGGCGGGGCTTTGGTGCAGGCTTCACACCAGCCTGTTTGTTTGCATACAGTGGCACCTGTTTGGCGCGATGGGACAGTGAGAGCACAGCGCTTGCATACGGTTCCTTCAGCCTTGGCATGCACATCAAAGGGCTCAAATTGAAACGCATACTCCAACTCCGGTTCTTGTTTGGGTGATTTTGATAGCGACAAAGACGACAGTTTTTGCTCCATTCTGAGAGCCAGAAGGGAATCGAGTGCAGCTCTTCCTAACTCTACTTTGTCAATGTTATTTCCAGGCTCGAACCATTTTTGTTGTCTGATAGAAGCTACTGATGACATTGCCAACATTTTTCCTAGCTTGCGTCGAGTGAAATGGAATCTGTTTTTGACAGCATTGTCGCTTCTTCCCGGAAGAAGCCTCGCTATGGAGGCCCACTTTTTGCCGAGAGAGTAGTAATAGTGCCAAATCAGAGCATCCTCCTTGGGGGACCAACCTATGTGCAGCCGAATTGTTGGTTTTAAGTGGTTGACGTAGCGTTCTCGGCACTGTTTTCCTGTGCGGCCAGGAATGCGCTGAGAAATCTCTGGCCACAAAAAAGGCTTCTTGACACCGGCGCTGTATGAAACGGCC
>Ga0163148_10006331_pt1 | contig 11452 bp, 13 predicted proteins | sample OliLakLV19MP7P2_FD_148606 | JGI IMG/M metagenome (GOLD analysis project Ga0163148, IMG submission 148606) | Freshwater microbial mat bacterial communities from Lake Vanda, McMurdo Dry Valleys, Antarctica- Oligotrophic Lake LV.19.MP7.P2 | ecosystem: Environmental > Aquatic > Freshwater > Lake >... | reverse complement strand
GTCATGCCGCCCACCGAGATGCCACCGAAGCCGACACCATGAAATCCGCGTTCACGCCCCACGAACAGCGCGCGTTGACCCTGCCCCATTGCCTGCCAGTAGGCCAGCGCGATTTTCATCGCGGTGTCGCAGGCCTCGGAGCCGCTGTTGACGAGGAACACCCGGTCCAGATCCGCGGGCGCCAGGTCGGCGATACGCTCTGCCAGCGCAAACGCGCCCGGATGGCCGACCTGAAAGTTAGACGCGTAATCCAGCACGTCGATCTGGGCTTTCATCGCCGCAGCAATACGCGGATGACGGTGTCCGGCCCCGACACACCACAGTCCGGACGTGCCGTCGAGCACTTCGCGCCCGTCAGCTGTTCGGTAGGCAATACCTTGGGCAGACACCACCATACGCGGCGTGGCCTTGAACTGCCGGTTGGGCGTGAACGGCATCCAGAAGGCGTCGAGATCCGGCGTGGTCATGGGTGATTCACTTCGCGGTGTAGCCGCCATCGAGCATGATGGTCTGGCCGGTGACATAACCCGATGCCTCACTGGCGAGAAACACGGTCAGGCCGTTGACGTCCTGCAACGCACCGTTGCGCCCCAGGCAGGTCTGCGCCGCGTGGCGAGCCGCCAATTCGCGGTTGCCGAACACCGGGGCGGTCAGCGCGGTGGGGAAAAATCCAGGCCCGATCGCGTTGCAGGTGATGCCGTGCGGACCCCATTCGACAGCGATCGCGCGGGTGAGTTGCACAATGCCGCCTTTACCCGCTCCATAGGGAGCGCTGTCGGGAAAGGCGCGCAGACTTTGCAGGCTGGCGATATTGATGATCCGGCCCCAGCCGCGCTGCTGCATTGCCGGCGCCAGTGCCTGGGTGAGGAAAAAGGGCGCGCTCAGGTGCAGGTGGATCTGGGTCATCCAGCTCGCCGGTGTGACCTCGGCAAACGGTTCACGCAGATTCACACCCGCCGCATTGACCAGGATGTCGACAGAGCCTCGCGCCAGAGCCTCGCGCGCGCCTTGTTGCGCCGCCTCGGGCGTGGCCAGGTCGCAGACCAGACTATCGGCGCTGATACCTTGTGTGGTCAACCGATCGGCCGAGGCTGCCAGCATGTCCGGGCGTCTTGCCATCAAAATCACGTGCGCGCCAGCCAGGCCCAACGCCTGGGCCATGGCCTCGCCCAGACCCGAGCTGCCGCCGGTGACCAGCGCCGTTCTTCCCGTGAGGTCGAACAGGGGGGCGATGGTGTTCAAGGGCGGCCTCAGACTTTAACCGGTTCGCCAAGCTCGAAGTGTTCGCCCGGGAAGTACTTGGCCAGCCGGTCGTCTGCGGTGCGGGCGTGCGCCTCCATGCCTTCGAGTCGCGAAATGCGTGCGGTGGCCAATCCGATGTCGCGTGCGGCGTTGCGTGTCATCTTCTGCCAGGTGAAGGTTTTGAGAAACTTGTGCACCGACAGGCCACCCGAGTAACGCGCTGCTCCCTTGGTGGGCAGCACATGGTTGGGGCCACTGGCCTTGTCACCAAACGCCACCGTGGTTTCTTCACCAAGGAACAGGGAGCCGTAGCAGGTCAGCTGTTCAAGCCACCAGTCCAGATTGCTTGCGTGCACCTCGAGGTGCTCGCTGGCGTAACGATCGGAAATTTGCACCACCTCGTCGCGGGTGTCGCACAGCATCACCTCGCCGTAGTCGCGCCAGGCGGCACCTGCCGCGTCGCGTGCGGTGGGCGGCAGCGCATCAATCAGGGCCGGCATGCGGCGCATCACATCCTCGGCCAGCCTCTTGCTGGTGGTGAAAAGCCAGGCCGGAGATTCGTGACCATGTTCGGCCTGCCCCACCAGATCGCTTGCCACGATGGCCGGGTCGGCCGACTCGTCGGCGATGATGCCGATCTCCGACGGCCCGGCAAACACGTCGATCCCCACCTTGCCGAACAAGGTGCGCTTGGCCTCCGCCACAAATTTGTTGCCCGGCCCCACGATCACGTCGGCCAGTTTGCCGGTGAAAAGGCCATAGGCCATGGTGGCAATCGCCTGCACGCCGCCGAGCGTCATGATCACGTCTGCGCCCGCCTTGTTGAAGGCATACATCAGGTAGGGGTGCATGGGGCCACCACGAAACGGCCCGGAGCAGGCGATGATGGTCTTCACGCCGGCAGCCTTGGCGGTGGCCACGCCCATGTAGGCACTGGCTATGTGCGCATAACGGCCGGCAGGCGCGTAGCAGCCCGCGACATTGACCGGCAACACGCGCTGGCCAGCGGTGACGCCCGGATGCAACTCGATCTGAAACTCGGACAGCGAGCGGCGCTGCGCCTGCGCGAAATCGAACACCTGCTTGATCGCAAAGTCGATATCAGCCTTGACCTGCGCCGGAACCTCGCGCGCGTTAGCGGCAATTTGCTCCGGCGTGACGATGATGTCGCCAGTCCACTTGTCGAGGTCCGCCGCGTACTTGCGCACGGCCACCTCACCAAGCTGCTGGATCTCCGCCAGCATGGTGTTGACAACCTGTTGGGCGGTGGCCGTTTCCGTTTCCGGGGTCTTGTCGGCTTTTTTCAGATACGTGATGGCCACGTCAATCTCCTAGGTAAGGCGGTGCGCGATTCGAGACAAAAAAGGCTTGGTGCGCGGCGCAGCGCGCACCAGTCCGGGGATTGGGGTTGACGCCAGACACTGGAGACCGGCTCCGTGTCTGGCCCGGATGCTTACTTGGTCGAGTTGGCCAGCTCGCGCAACTTGGGATCGGCCTGAACCAGCTTCAGATACTCGTCGGTCACGAAGTCGGCCACGTTGGGCACCTGCTGAACGGCACCGGTTTCGCGCATGAAGCCCGAGAGCTCGGTGAACCAGCCATCCATGGCGGAGTTCGCACTGCTGCCGGTACGCTGCATGTTCTTGAGCTGCTGGGTGAGATTGAAGGTCGGGCGGGACTCGAACTCCTTGTTCATCGCAGCTTCGCTGATGCTCACGCCGCCCTTGGCGTAGAAGTCTTTCATCATGCGGATCGACTCGGGACGGTTCACGCTCATCCAGCTCCAGGCGCGCAGGTAGACGGCCAGAAACTTGGCTACGTTCTCCGGGTTCTGCTTGGCATAGTCGCCGCGCGCGATCAGCGCGCCCGGCACGATGGCGCCGCTGTCTTTGCCGCTGCAAAGCATCTTGGCCCCCGCCTTCTCCTCCACCGTGTAGGTATTGGGTGCCCACATGCCGGCCAGGTCGGAGTTGTTGGAAGACAGCGCTGAAATGATCTCGGCCTGGCCCATGTTCTTCATCACTACGTCGGACTTCTTCAGGCCGTACTTTTTCAGGCAGGCCTGTACCGCAAAGTCGGCGGTCGAGTTTTGCGTCAGCGTGATGGTCTTGCCCCGCAATGCACCGGCCGGGTCCTTGGCAAACTCGGCGGCAGCCTTGGCGCTGCCCACCAGCCCGTTGGCAGCTGACTCGTCGTTGGTCACGCCGATCGTCTTGATGCCGAAACGCACATGGCCCAGCACCGCAGGCACCGAGCCGGTGCCGCCCACGTCCCACGAGCCCGCAGCCGACGCCGCGATCTGTGGCACACCCGCCGGGAAGGTGGAGAACTCGGGCGCCAGACCCACGTCTTTCCACCAGCCCTTCTCGGTCGCAATATGAAAGGGCAGTGCCCAGTAAAGCGAGGGCTGGTAGCTGATCTTGATGGGGGTGAGTGCCTGGGCCTGTGCCACGCTGGCCGATCCGAAAATGAGGCTCAGGCCAATCGCCGTCGCCACAGTGGTTTTCTTCATCGCGATATCTCCTTCGAGTTGGGATTCAATGATCTGTGCCGGCGTGCTCTTCACGCAACGACTTCCAGATGCGGGTACGCAGATGGACAAAGCTCTCCAGGTCCATCACGTCTTCGATCTTGCTGTGCTGGTCCCAGTCCTCGGACTCACGGACGGACTTCACATCAAGAATTTCCTTGATCTTGCCAGGGCGGCTGGTCATGATGACCACCCGGTCGGCCAGGTAGACCGCCTCTTCCACCGCGTGGGTGATGAACAGCACGGTGCGCGGGTTCTTGCGCGCAAGTTTGACCAGTTCCTCCTGCATCACGACGCGGGTCTGAGCGTCGAGTGCACCAAAGGGCTCGTCCATCAGCAGCACGTGGGGATTGAGCGCATAGGCGCGCGCAATCGCCACCCGTTGCTGCATGCCGCCAGAGAGTTGGTGTGGATAGGCGCTCTCGTAGCCCTTGAGGTTCATCAGATCGATGTAATGGGCGATCAGCTTTTCGCGCTCGTGCTTGCCAAGGCCTTTGCTGCGCAAGCCGAAGTCGATGTTTTCATGCACCGACTTCCACGGAAACAGCGCAAATTGCTGAAACACAACCGCGCGGTCCGGCCCTGGCTCAGTGACAACCACGTTGTTCACCTTCACCGAGCCAGTGCTGGGAAACTCCAGCCCCGCGGCCATGCGCATGCAGGTGGTCTTGCCGCAACCCGACGGGCCTACGATGGCTACGAACTCCTGGTCCTGCACCGTGAGATTGATGCCGTCCAGGATGAGAAAATCCTTGCCATCGCGCCGAAACACCCGGGTTACATCGGAAAACTGAATGGTTGCCATTGCGTTACTGTCTTTCGGAATCGGCGGTTATGACTCAGGCGTTTCGGTGTTTGAGAAGCCAGCGCTCCAGCCGGCGGATCAACACGTCGATGACCACACCGACCACACCGATGGCGATCATGCCGGCCATCACGGTGTCGGTGGCGATGGCACTTTGGGCACGCACGATCAGATTGCCCATGCCGCTGCTGGCCACAATCAGCTCGGCACCGACGAGTGACATCCAGCCCAAACCCGCACCGATGCGCAAGCCGGCGATGATGGACGGCACCGCCGCCGGAAAGAGCACCTCGGTGATGGTTCTGAAATTGCCCACGCCCAGCATGCTCGCGGCCTCCAGGAATCGGACGTCCACGTTTCTGGCGCCCCTGTAGGCGTTGATCAGGCAGGGGGGGAACGCGCCCGCAAAGATGATCAGTGTGGGGCCACCGATGCCAGTGCCAAACCACAGCGCGGCAAACGGAACCCAGGCCACCGGCGCGATAAAGCGCAGCCCGTCGAACAGCGGGGTAACGATGTCGTCCAGCAGTCGAAACCAGCCCATGGCCAGACCCAACGGAATGCCAACCAGCGCGGCCAGGCCAAAGCCCATGCCAAATCGTTGCAGGCTGGCGAGCATGTGGTCGCCCAACACGTAGCCCGCAAACGGGTTGTACAGCAGGTCGATGAGCTTGGCCAATACTTCGTGCGGCATCGGCAAGAACTGGGGCGGCGCGAAGTGCAGTACCCGGGCCAGGTACCAGAAGGCGAAGAACCCGATCGTCCCGATCGCGGTGAGACGCCAGAACTGGCTGCGTGAAATCTGATCGTTCATGCCGCCACCCGTCCTTTGCGCCAAGGCATGGCCCGGTTTTCCAGTTGCCCCAGCAGCCAGGTGGTCGCTGCGCCGCACAGACCCACCAACACCATGGCCACCAGAATCATTGCCGGGTAGATGTCCTGCGCGGCCTGGTTGAGAATACTTCCCAGGCCATACAGCGCACCGATGAGTTCGGCCGCAACCAGGGTAGTCCAGCTGGCCTGCAGGGACAGGCGCAGCCCGGTGAAGATCATCGGCAAACTGCCGGGCACCAGCACCTCGGCCACCATACGCCAGCCTTTGACGCCCAGCATGCGTGCGGCCTCCATCATCGGAGCCTCGATGTTGCGCACACCGGTGTAGCTGTTGATCACCGAAGGAACAAAGGCTGCAACGAAGATCACCAGAATCTTCGATCCATCGTCCAGCCCGAGCCAGACGATGGCCAGCGGAATCCAGGCCAACGGCGGTATCGGCCGCAACAGCAGAAAGGCCGGATTGATCAATGCCTCGGCGCGCCGCGAATATCCCATGAGCAGCCCCAGCGGCACGCCTACGCTGACGGCCACCGCAAATCCCATGGCGACCAGTTGCAGGCTGTGGAACACGTGCTGGTACAGCTTGCCGTTGCCGTACCCTTCGGTCTGGATGAAGCTGAAAGCGGCCCACACCTCATTCGGGCGGGGAAAACGGGACGGATTGACAAGACCGGTCACGGTGGTGGCCAGATACCAAAGCACCAGAAAGACCACGACCGTGGTCACACCGACCATGGTTCTTCGGGATGTCTTTTGCTGGTTCAGGGGCACTTCGGATCCTTTGTCTCTGATGTTCGCCGGTGGTTTTCCGACCGGTCTTTTTGTACGGGCAACTAGAATGTAAGCGCTTGCAGTAACTTTGCCGGCATCGGCGATTCCTGTCAATACCCAAAGTCAGGCGCAACCTAAAATCAAGGGAAAACACCTAAGCAAGTTTTCGCAAGCGCTTACATTTTGAGGCACAGATCGCCACAGTTATGGCATGCTGACGATCATGAACCAACGCATCACCATCGAGGATGTGGCCCGCATGGCCGGGGTGTCCACCGCCACGGTATCGCGCGTACTCAGCAGGCCCGAGGTTGTTCGCGCCAGCACGCGCGAGCAGGTGATGTCAGCAGTGCGCCAACTCGATTACCAACCTGACGCCTCGGCCCGTGCCCTGGCCTCTGGTCGGACCCACACTGTGGGATGTGTCATTCCCACGCTGGACCACGCCATCTTCGCGCGCAGTACACAGTCCATGCAGACCACCCTGGCACGTGCGGGATACCAGCTGCTGGTGGCCAGCCACGAATACGACCCGGCGATCGAGTTCGAAGTGGTACGGGTGCTGCAACAACGCGGCGTGGACGCGCTGGTGCTGGTGGGCACTGACCACGCGCCTGGCCTGTGGAAAGCCCTGCGTGCCTGGGACAAGCCCAGCCTGCTCACCTGGTCGTGCGATGCACGTCTACCCTCGATCGGATTCGACAACGAAGCTGCGGCCCGCATGGCGACTGAGCACCTGCTCTCGCTGGGGCACCGACGCATCGGCGTCATCTCCGGGCTCACGTCACACAACGACCGGGCGCGCAGCCGCATCGAAGGTGTGCGCCAGGCACTCGGGCAGGCAGGGCTCAAACTGCTGCCCAGCCTTTTGACCGAGCAGGTGTTCAATCTGAACGGCGGACGCAGCGGGCTGCAAACGCTCATGGCGGCGCGCCAGCCGCCCACGGCCATCTTCTGCGGCAACGACCTGCTGGCCACCGGCGCCCTGCTCGAGGCACAGCGCATGGGCCTGAAAGTGCCGCGTCAGCTCTCGATCTGCGGCATCGACAACCTTGAACTGGCCGAAGCCATCAACCCCGGTCTGACCACCATCAACCTGCCGACACAGGATCTGGGGCGCATCACGGCCAACAGCGTGCTGTCGGCGATTGCCGGCGAAGCGATCGCAGCGCAATCGCTGTTGCCGTTTGCACTCGTGGTGCGCGGCAGCACCGCGGTGGCGCCCAAGTAGTGTTACGGGTCGCGCTTGTGTGCGTGAACGAGGCCGGCGAGGGGGGCAAGTTCCCTGTCGCAACGTTCGAACATCGCGACAAGCGATGCCTCGTCGCCGACATCAGCTTGGACGGCGATGCCCGTGCCGCCCGCCTTGCGCACGCCGCGCAGTGTCTCTTCGGCTTCTTCGGCAGGGCTGCGGTAGTTGACGCAGACCTGCCAGCCCTCCCGCGCCGACAGGATGGCGGTAGCGGCCCCGTTACCCCGGCTTGCGCCGGTCACGATCAGCGACTTCTTCATTTTCCTTGCTCCCGCTTCAGGCGCTGCCGCGCTGGACAAATTGGACGCAGGATTGTATTCACGCGGTCGATTTCGTGGCGCGGCACGCGGACGGTCGCCAGGGCCGGCAAGATCTCGACGACGATCTCGAGATCGTCGAACCAGCTCTCCTGACGAAGTTTGGTTTTTGCTTGATCTTCCCGGCGAGCCTGTGATGTAATCACCGTGCATACATTGAGGTGAACCCATGCATTCAGAAACCCTCGTCCGAGAAATCAGGCTTGTTCCGGTAGGCAACTCCCGCGGGCTGCGCTTGCCGCGCGAGCTGTTACGCAAGTACAGCATCGCGGACACCTTGGTCATCGAAGAGCGGCCCGACGGCATTTTGTTGCGCGGTAACCGGCAAGACAAAGTCTCGCTGGAACAAACCTTCACCGAAATGGCCGCGGTGCAGGAAGACTGGAGCGATATGGACGGCGCACGAAGCGACGGCCTGAACACCCTGCCATGGTGACTCGCAGGGCGGCATCTCCGGCTCCGGCCCCCGCATTTGCAAAGCCACTCAGGATTCAGCGCTATGCGATCTACTGGGCCGAGCTTGACCCGGTACGAGGCCGTGAAATCGCCAAGACGCGTCCGGTGCTAGTGGTCAGCCCCGACGCAATGAATCAGCGCATCGAGACCGTCGTCGTATGCCCGCTCACGAGCCAGTTGCATACCCACTGGGCAAGCCGGGTTGCCTGTAGCTGCGCAGGCAAACCCTCCGAGATCGCCGTGGACCAGATTCGCACACTCAGCAAATCGCGTCTGACTGGCTTGGTCGGCAAAATCGACACGTATACCGCAGCGCAGGTGCGTGGCGTGATTCGTCTGCTGTACGCTGCGGATTGAGGCCGGGGCACGCAGGCTCTCACTGTGAGTTGCCCGACGCATCCTCACTTGGGGCGAGGGACCTGACGGCGCTGCGCAGCGTCGGATACCCTCGCTTCGCATCATGCGAAGCGTCCGTTACCGAGATATCAATCCCAATCCAGTTTGCACCTCATTAGACCGAACTTTTCCTCCTTGGAAGCGTAAGTCCGCGTCTCGCTTGAACTTTTCGTTTGCGGGGCTGAGGGGGGTCTGCAGCGAAACGGCTTCATTTGCGCAGTCAATCGCAGTGCGTGCCTTTTGGTATCAGTGTCGCGAGATGCAGCCGGTCGTGATTGTGCTCGGGGCCCGATAACCATTGCCGGTGAACGGTACGGCCCACGAGACCGCAAGCCGGCGGACATGCGGCAGGAAACGACAAAACATGGCGTTTGAAATGCCTATTCACCCTTCGCTCCCTGCCCCAGGTAATGCGCCAGGATGGCCGGATCCGATGCGAGGTCCTCGCTGCGTCCTTCGTGTACCACCCGACCCTGCTCGATGACGTAGGCGCGGTCGGTGGCCAGCAGCGCCTGGCGCGCGTTCTGCTCGACCAGCAGGATGGTCAGACCCTGGGCATTGAGCGCGCGCAGGGCTTCGAAGACCTGCAGGACGATCACCGGTGCCAGCCCCAGACTTGGTTCGTCGAGCAGCAGCAGGCGCGGTGCACCCATGAGTGCGCGCCCGATGGCCAGCATCTGCTGCTGACCACCACTCAGCGAGCCCGCGCGTTGTTTCCGGCGCTCGGAGAGGATTGGAAACAGTGCGTGGATACGCTCCAGCGTGTAGGTGGAAGCCCGGCCGGACAGGGCCGTTGCCCCCAGCGTCAGATTCTCCCGCACGCTGAGATTGGGCAGGACCTGGCGCCCCTCGGGCACCTGCAACAGGCCCTTGCGCGACACATGCCAGGGAGCGACACCCACCAGTTCCTCGCCCATGAACCGGATCGATCCCCCGGTGGGCCGCACCACGCCGCTCAGGCAGTTCAGCAGGGTGGATTTTCCGGCGCCGTTGGGCCCGATCAGAGCGACAAACTCGCCTTCACGCACGGTGAGGGAAGCGCTGCGCAAGGCCTTGATGCCGCTGTACGCGGCGCTCAGGCCGGTGACCGCCAGCATGGCGGGTGATTGCGGTGGGGACTTCGGCGTATTCATGATGCGGCGGTCAGGCCCCCAGATAGGCAGTGATCACCGCCGGGTTGTTGACCACCTCGGTCGGCGTGCCCGAAGCAATCATGCGGCCGCTGTCGAGCACATAGATCTGGTGGCACAACTGCGTCACGAAACGCACGTTGTGCTCGATCAGCAGCACCCCCATGCCCTCGCGTGCCAGGCCCGAGAAAATTTCGCCGAGTTCACCGGCCTCCACGTCGTTCATGCCGGCCACGGGTTCGTCCAGCAGGATCAGCGCCGGCTGCGAGGCCAGCGCGCGCATCATCTCCACGCGGCGCTGGTGACCATATGCCAGTCCACCTGCTTCGTGCTCGGCCAGATGTGCCATGCCGAATCGCTCCAGCAGCGCCAGCGCACGGGTACGCAGCGTGCGGGTCTCGCCACGGGCGGCCGGCAGGCCCAGCAGGCTGGCCAGGGTGGACGTGGTCTCCCGGCGGTAGAAACCGATCATGACGTTGTCGATCACACTGGCCTCGGCCAGCAGCCGGATATTCTGGAAGGTGCGGGCAATGCCGGCGCGCGCGACCATGTGGGCCGGGGCCTGGGTGATGTCCCGATCGCCGAAGCGGATGTGGCCACCCGACACGGCGAGCATGCCGGTGATGAGGTTGATCAGGGTGGTCTTGCCTGCGCCGTTGGGGCCGATCAGGCCGGTGATCTTGCCAGCTGGCACCTGCATGCTGATGTCGGCGACGGCATGCACACCGCCGAAGCTCTTCGAGACGTGGTCGATGCCGAGGGTCGTCATTCGCGTGCCTCTGCCGGGCTGGAGCGGGCGATGCGCCGCCGCCGCAGGGCCAGCAGGCCGGTATCGACAATGCCGCGCGGCATGAATGCAATCACCAGCATCAGGATCGCACCATACAAGGCCATGCGGTAGTCGGCCAGCGGCCGCGAGAACTCGGGCAGCGCGAGCAGGATCGCGGCGCCGACGATCGGGCCGGCCACCGAGCGCCGGCCACCGAGCACCACATAGGACAGTGCCGCAATCACTGCGGGGAAGCCAAACGTCGCCGGAAACAGCGTGAAGCTCTGGAACGCCTCCAGGCCGCCAAACAGGCCAGCAATCGCGCCGCTGATCGCAAACGCCAGCGCCTGGTGAAAATTGACCGACACGCCGAGCGAACTCGCCACTGCTTCGTTCTGCCGAATCGCCTCGAAGGCACGGCCCAGGCGGGTGGCGCCAATGGCCATCATGAGGTAGACCACCAGCAACAGCGAGACCAGGGTTTCGACGGTGCCCACCAGATTGGGAATGGCGTTGAGCCCCATCGCGCCACCGGTGAGGTTGTCCGAATACAGGGCCAGCGCCATCACGACCTGCACAAAGGCAAGGGTGGCAATGGCCTGGAAGACACCGCGCAGCCGGGCCAACGGCCACGACAGCAGCAAACCGACTGCCGCACCGAGCACCGACGCCGCCACCAGCGAGGCCAGGTAGTGCCAGCCCAGGCGCATGGTCAGGATGGCGGCCGCGTAAGCGCCGATCGACGCCAGACCGGCGGTCGCCACCGAAAAGACGCCGGCACGCATCACGACCCACTGGCTCAGTGCGTATCCCGAGCCGATCAGGAACACGTTGAACAGGTGGTGGTAGGTGTTGAGAAAATCGATCATCGCTCGGCCCTCATGGCGCCTGCGGTCTCCTTGCCGAACAGGCCATACGGCCGCACCAGCAGAATCACGAACAGCAGC
>Ga0163148_10006327_pt1 | contig 11454 bp, 10 predicted proteins | sample OliLakLV19MP7P2_FD_148606 | JGI IMG/M metagenome (GOLD analysis project Ga0163148, IMG submission 148606) | Freshwater microbial mat bacterial communities from Lake Vanda, McMurdo Dry Valleys, Antarctica- Oligotrophic Lake LV.19.MP7.P2 | ecosystem: Environmental > Aquatic > Freshwater > Lake >... | reverse complement strand
ACAGCCACTGACCACTGACCACTGACCACTGACCACTGACCACTGACCACTGACCACTGACCACTGACCACTGACCACTGACCACTGACAACTGACCACTGACCACTGACCACTGACAACTGACCACTGACCACTGACCACTGACCACTGACCACTGACCACTGACCACTGACCACTGACCACTTCCCCTAGCCCCTAGTTATTAACGTAGTTGTACTGGCATGATCAAGTGGGTAGCTTTCGAGCCTCCTAGCGGTTTCACCACTACAGGACTCAGACCGTTGTTGAGATCCATTTGTACTTCTTGGGTATTCAGGTTTTTCAGGCTTTCCATCAAGTACTTAACGTTGAAAGCAATATCGATATCTTCTCCAGTAATAAACTGGATAGGAATTGACTCCTGTCCGCTGCCTACATCTTTAGCTTCTACCGACAAAGTGAGTTTCTGGTTAACACTGTCCAGATTGGCTTTAAAAATGTTGTTTTTCTGGTCAGTTAAAACGGAAATTCGCTCTATGGCACTTAAAAACTGTTTGCGATCGAGGGTAATAGACCTGATAAATCCGTTTGGCAATAACTGGCGGTATGCTGGATACTGTCCCTCCAGTAGCCGCGTAGTCAGGCGTTGGTCGCCCCACTCAAACACCACCTGACTGCTATCGAAGCGAAGGTTAACTAGCGGTGCGGACTGGTCTGTGTTTGGGCTTTGGCGCATTCCTAAAATGCGTTCTACCTCTCGCAAGGCTCTCGCTGGAACTGTGACGTTTAGCTCTATTTCACTTTCTAGCAGCTCATCGTCATCCGCGCCATCCTCTGGCAATTGATGAACGGTTTCGACCATTGCCAGTCGATGTCCGTCTGTGGCGGCAAATTCGAGGCCATCTTTTTTACCAGTGAGATGAACGCCTGTTAAAACTTGTTTGGTTTCATCGGCACTCGTAGCAAATAAAGTACCGTGCAATCCCTCAATTAATGTTTCGGGTGCGAGATAAATTGTTTGCCCATCTTCTATTGCAGGCAGTTCTGGAAATTCTTCTGCTTCCATCCCTCGGACTTGGTAGCGTCCAAAAGATGAGGTTATCGTGGCTACGAATTCTCCGGCGTCATCGTCGATCGTAATTTCGCCATTCGACAGACGCGAAACGATGTCGTTGAGCAGCTTGGCTGGTAGTGTTAATGTACCGCTGTTTTCGACTTTGGCTGCGAAACTTGTTTTTATTCCCAGGCTGAGGTCGAATGCAGTTAAGCTGACTCGTTGCGAATTTTCATCGGCACTCAAGAGGACGTTAGCCAGCACTGGGTGTGTTGGCCGAGAGGGCACTGCACGACTGACCAATGAGAGATTGGTATTGAGGTCATTCTGCTCACAAACGAATTTCATGGCTTTTTGTTGTTTGCTGGCAGTTGTGTAACTGACTTGTAACTACTCTGGCAAGCATAGCTTAGAACGAGTTTGTAGTGTAGCAAAGTGCTGAATGCTGAGTGCTTTAGTAACTTAAGTTGTTTTTGGTTCGGAATTGATAATGGGTATGTTGTTGCGCTTTAGCGCTATAAGAGCGCTAAAGCGCAACTACGTACCAAAGAGTGCGATCGCACTCTTTGCCTGTGGAAAATGTGGAAAAAGTTGGTAAACACCTTCCAGCTAAGCTTTTCATAAATTGTTACGCTGTGGAAAACTTGGGGAAAAATTGCTGATTTTTCCACAGAGTATTTATACTTAGAATACTTTTCCATCGAAATCATCCGATTTTCCACAAATTTTCCACAGGCAAAAACCTTCTTATTAATTTTTTACCTACTTCTTTATCTATTTCCCTAGCCCCTACTCCCCTTTTGACTTTTGACTTTTGACTTTTGACTTTTTATGAGTTGGTTTGCGATCGCGTGGCGAGGTTAATGCGATCGCTCAGTTGGCGCAGCGTTTGAGGCATATTCGGATCGCTATCTCGCAGTTGTGCCACTTTTTCGCAGCTGTACATCACCGTAGTGTGATCTTTGCCGCCAAATTCCTCGCCAATTCTGGGCAAACTCAGGTCTGTGTGGTGGCGCATCAGGTACATACCGATTTGGCGTGCTTGACTGATCTCCCGTCGCCGCGAGTTTCCCTTGAGATCGTCGATGGGGATATCATACGCTTCAGCTACAACCATCAAAATCACATCCGGCGTCGTCGCCACTTTCTCTGTAGGTGGGTTTAAAACTGGTGCGATATTCTCCACCGTCATCGGCAGTCCTGAAATCGAGATATAGGCAACAGCGCGAATTAAAGCACCTTCTAATTCACGGATATTAGAGGTGTAGTTGGTGGCGATGTATTCAATTACCTCGCGAGGCAGTCGCATATTCTCGTACTCTGCCTTCTTTTGCAGTATTGCCATGCGAGTTTCCAAGTCTGGACGTTGGATATCGGCAATCAATCCCATCGAGAAACGGGAACAGAGGCGTTCTTGCAAGCCGGGAATCTGCTTGGGTGGGCGATCGGATGCTATCACGACTTGTTTGCCAGCTTCATGCAAAGTGTTGAAGGTGTGGAAAAATTCCTCTTGGGTGTATTCCTTGCCCTCAATAAACTGGATATCATCCACTAAAAGAACATCCGCAGCTCGGTAATGTTCGTGGAAGCTTTGCATATTGTCTTTGCGGATAGCTGCAATCAAATCGTTGGTAAATTGCTCGGTGGAAACGTAAAAGATTCTGGAGTCGGGGGCTATCTCTAAACGATAATGACCGATCGCCTGCATCAGGTGGGTTTTTCCTAAACCAACGCCACCGCACAAGAACAGGGGGTTAAACTCGCGTCCCGGAGATTCGGCAACTGCTAGAGAGGCCGCGTGAGCCATGCGATTGTTTGGCCCAACCACAAACCGTGAGAAAACGTGCTTGAGGTTTAATGTGGTTGGTTTGGGCCGATGGCGATCGGAGCGGTAGCCCAGATCTGGTTCCGTGCGATCGCTATTTTCTGAGATGCTGGGTTCAACTGGCAGGGGCCAAGAGACTCCCGCGTTGCCATTGGTCGAGGTTTCATCCCCTTGGGCAACTGTGATGTAGATTTCTACTGGATGACCCAAAATATCCTGAACTACATCTGCGATCGTCTTGATATAGTACTTTTGCAACCAATTCCGAGCAAACGGATTGGGGGTACGAATTACCAGACAGTTATTTTCCAATTGCTCAGCATTAGCGGTCTTGATCCAAGTCTCAAACGTGGGGCGGCTCAATTGTATCTGCAACCGTTCCAGTACCTGACTCCAGAGACTCTCAAGGGCAAGTTCCACGAGTTTTCCTCTACCGCTAACGGTCAAAAAATAAACTATGCAATCTAGGCACGAGTTTAACCGAGTTATCTGCTATTTTACAGAGATTTGCGATCGACGCGCCTAAAGGATTAGAAACTTGATTTTTGGGTGCGATCGGCCCTAATTCATGCTCTAACGGTAGAGAGGTTGGTGCAATATGTCAGTTTTCATATCATGTCCGGTTAATCACTTATAATATCTGTAGGTTGGGTTGAGGAACGAAACCCAACGCTACAGGGGTGGTGGTTGGGTTTCGCTATCGCACAGGCCCAACAAAGCAGCTAATTGATTTTCTGACGGTAGAGCGGTTGGTGCAATATGTCAGTTTTCACAGATCCTTGCCAGCGCGATCGCTTGGCGACTGTATACAATTTAGCCTTTTGTATTCCGTATTTCATGATACTTTAAATACTTTTAATCAGTAATTTTAAAATCAGGCTCGACTTTAACTAATAAATTGATAATATTGTGGTTGTTCCGTACTTAGTGTGCTAAAACATTATTTGGTCGATTTTGACTTTACCGCTCCACGCCTCTCACCGACAGAGCGCTCGCGTTATCACCAGTAGTATGACTTTGATTTAACAGGTGCGGATTTAACAAATACTAATTTAAGTGGAGCGGATTTGAGGAGTGCTGAATTGAAGAATATTAAATTAATTGCTGCCAATTTGACAGATACCGACCTCAGAGGTGCTTATTTGGCAAATGCCGATCTAACCGCTGCCAACTTGACAGGCACTAACTTAGCCACTGCCGATCTTAGAGGTGTTATTATGCCTGATGGTTTCGTTCATCCTTGAAAATAGCCGCAACGATTGAAATCGCAGCTATATAAACAAAGCCTAACGACTAAAGTCGCGGCTACAGAAACAAAGCCTGCCTACGCAGGCTAAATACAAGCCCAATTATAATAGTAGATACCACAGTCCCCAAAACCATGACATTGGCCAACTTCTCTGCCAAAACACCAGCCATTTATCGGTTGCTGCTGCTAACGGTAGCAGGGGCGACGTTTTTAGGCGGTTGCTCGCCGTTTCCCAAAGCATTTTCTTCCCATAAAGAGTCGATCGCTACTCCTGCTCCTACTCCTACTCTTACTCCCAGTAATTCCGAAAATACCACCAGTAGTTCTTTGCCAGTAAGAGATGACACGGATACTAACTTTGTTGTCGCAGCTGTGGAAAAGGTTGGCCCTGCGGTAGTGCGAATCGATTCTGCACGGACGGTGAGGCGTCAAGTACCGGGTGATGAATACAACGATCCCTTCTTTCGACGGTTTTTTGGTGGTGACGCACCTGTACCGCCAGCCGAGCGGACTGTGCGAGGGACTGGATCTGGCTTTGTAATCAATGCCGAGGGGCAAATTCTCACCAATGCCCATGTTGTAGATGGTGCTGATACAGTGACTGTAACGCTTAGGGATGGCCGCACTTTTCAGGGGAAAGTTCTTGGTGAAGATCCGTTGACCGATATTGCAGTAGTTAAGATTAACGCTAATAATTTGCCAGTTGTTGCATTGGGTAATTCCGATATGTTACGTCCCGGACAATGGGCGATTGCAATTGGTAATCCCCTGGGTTTAGACAAAACCGTCACCGTAGGCGTCATCAGCGCCACAGACAGAACTAGCTCTCAAGTAGGCGTTCCCGATAAGCGCATTGGTTTTATTCAAACCGATGCAGCTATTAATCCCGGTAACTCTGGAGGCCCACTCCTAAACGCTCGCGGCGAAGTGATTGGCATCAACACGGCCATCATCGGTGGAGCCCAAGGATTAGGCTTTGCCATTCCCATCAATACAGTACAACGAATTTCCCAGCAACTAATTGCTAAAGGAAAAGTTGAACATCCTTTTGTTGGCATCCAGATGGCAACCCTCACACCTGAAATTAAGGAAAGAATCAAAAATTCTGCCAATGGTAACATCACCGTGCAGGCAGATAAAGGAGTTTTAGTAGTCCGCGTAGTTCGCAATTCTCCTGCTGATAAAGCGGGACTACAGCAAGGAGATGTAATCCAAAAAGTTGACAATCAAAGCGTTACCACAGCTGATAAAGTTCAGCAGATCATAGAAAGTCGTAAGGTCGGCGACAGCTTGCAGATGGATGTACAGCGCAATGGCCAAGCTCAAAGCGTACAAGTGCAGCTAGGTGCTTTCCCAGTTCGACGACAAGAATCTTAATTCCTAAATAGTCAAGTTCTTCGCTTGAGAGCTTGAACTATTTAGGTATGCGTTAAAATACAGATGGCTCGTTTTAATTACCCGACATGGCTAAAATTCTGCAAGTTTCCCAACTCGGAAATCCCATTCTACGCCAGCAAGCACAGCCGATAGAGGATATTGGCGATCGCCGCCTTCAAAAATTAATCGACAACTTGATGGCAACAGTTGCCAAAGAAAATGGCGTCGGCATTGCCGCACCCCAGGTAGCAGAATCTTATCGCTTGTTTATTGTCGCATCTCGTCCCAATCTCAGATATCCTCACGCACCGAAAATGGAGCCAACGGCGATAATTAATCCGCGTATTATTGCACACTCATCCGAGGTGGTTAAAGATTGGGAAGGTTGTCTCAGCATTCCGGGAATTCGCGGTTTGGTTCCCAGATATCAAGCAATTGAAGTTGAGTATACTAGCCGAGACGGTAAGCTGCATCGGCAAGAATTAACAGATTTTGTTGCCCGAATATTTCAACATGAATACGATCATCTCGATGGGAGCGTTTTTTTAGATCGTGTCGAAAGTACTCAGGAATTGATGACCGAACAAGAGTACGATCGGCAAATTGTTCAAAATGGATAAAAATTTTCAATTTTGAAGGATCGGTAATGATGAATTGCTATCACTGGCTGTTGTGTTTGAGCTTTTTTCTCGGTAGTCCTCCCGATCTTAATAACGTTAGTTCTCAAGGGCAACCGGAGGCACAAGCATGGATACAATACGATAACGGTTTTTCTGAGCTTTGTCCTGAGTTTAAAAATGGTCGATCGCGGCGTCAAGAATGTTCTGAACGTGCTAGACAACGGTTGCGTAACTGGCTGGATCAACAAGCTGAGGCGTGTTTAAAAACCGAAATTCCCAGTGGCGATCCAATAACTACTCGCGGCTGTCGCCCTAGTGCTGATGCTGTTTTCAGTTATATTGTCCGCTATCGTGAGAGCGAGTAAATAAGTGAATATAAATATACTGCAACAAAGCCATACAAAATCCGCTGAGCAAGAATACCAACTGCGAATAGTCCACTAAATGTAAACATTTTTATCATAAATTTGCTTTTATACAGGAGAAGTTATATTTTTAAGAAGTGCGGTCAAAACCAGTCAGTAAGACAACAGGGTACAATTTGTATTGTAATTTTATTTTGCCCTTTGGTTTCGGTACGGCTCTGAAATCTTGATTGAATAATTTGCGACCGCACTTATTTTTATAGGACTTACGCAACTGGCACATAGAGTAGGGTGCGTCAGAGGCACAAACCCTTATTTTATCAATGTATAACTTCGTCTGACGCACCCTACAAGTTGATTTAAGTTGCGTAAGTCCTGTTTTAGATGAAACGCTGAATGGCATCTTAATGCAGTAGGAGCGGGTTATAAAGGCGGCTTAAAAGCACTACTCGATCGCTATAGCTAGGAGATAAAAAACATGGCAATTAATTTAGAAAAAGGACAACGCATTTCCCTTACTAAAGAAGCACTGGGCTTAACAAAAGTTATGTGCGGACTTGGTTGGGATATCGCCAAAAAAGCTGATGGAGGTAGACTTGGTAACAGCAATACTCGAAACTTAGATCTGGATGCCTCAGTTATCTGTTTGGATGATAAGGGTAAAATAAACGATATAGCTAATGTCGTTTACTTCGGGAATCTATCGCATCGTTCGGGAGCCATTACTCATCTTGGTGATAATCCCACTGGTGAAGGAGAGGGAGATGACGAACAAGTTATTGTAGATTTGGATAAAGTCCCAGTAGAGATTGCTAGACTGGTTTTCACGGTTAACATTTACGAGGGCATTGCTCGGAAACAGGACTTCGCAATGGTAAAAAATGCGTTTGTGCGCTTGGTGAATATGTCCAATAATAAAGAACTCGCCCGGTATAATTTATCCGGTCTCGAATATATGGGGATGACTGGAATAATGATCGCTGAAATTTACAGGCATAATAATGAGTGGAAAATGGGAGCGATCGGTAATGGCGTTAGGGCTAATGGTTTGGAAGAACTTGTCAAATCCTATGCTTAAACACTCCCTCAATGCTCAAATTACTCCTGTTTTACCGAAAATCAACTGACCTCAAACACAAAGAAAAGTTGTTTTGTAACAAGGAATTAGAACCATGTCGATTAACTTAAGCAAAGGTGGAAGAATTAATCTTTCAAAAGAAGCTCCCAGTTTGAACAGTGCAGGAATTGGTTTGGGATGGGACGTTAACGCCACAGATACAGGTTCTGCGTTTGACTTGGATGCTTCTGTATTTATGCTAGGAGCCAATGGAAAAATTACCAACGACAAATACTTCGTTTTCTACAACAATACAGAATCGCCAGATGGTTCTGTAAAACATATGGGAGATAGCAGAACTGGAGAGGGTGAAGGAGATGATGAGACAATTCAAATTGATTTGTCTAAAATAGATCCTTTAGTTCAAGAAATAGTTTTTGTTGTCACTATTCATGAAGCTGATGTCAGAAAACAAAACTTCGGACAAGTCAGGAATTCTTTTATAAGAATTTACGACAATTCGACAGAAAATCAAATTGCAAAGTACGAGTTAGAAGAGGATTTTTCAACAGAAACAGCTATTGAGTTTGGTAGGCTGTACAAAAAAGACGGAGAGTGGAGATTCCAGGCTGTTGGACAAGGCTTTAAGGTAGGTTTGCAGAAATTTGTAGATCAGTATGCCTCTTAGTTGATGCTAGGCAACCTGAAAGTAATAAAACTTTGAATAAATAAAAAGGGGGAAATAACTATTAACTTCCCCTTTTTACTGTATTCATTAATTACATCCGCTCCAACACTTGAATTCCTAATAAAGATAATCCTAGTTTTAAAGTTTTGGCAGTTAAGTCGCAGAGAATTAATCGCGAAGTTCGCACTGGTTCCTGTGATTTAAGCACCTCCCACTTGTCATAGAACTGATTGAACTTCTTGCTGAGTTCATACAAATACTCACAAAGGCGATTGGGTAGCAAATCTTGCTCCACGTTACTAAGAATTTCGCTAAGCTGCAATAAATGCTTTGCTAGTACCAATTCTTCTTCTTGGTGCAACAGAATTTTAGCATCTGTTCCCAATTTTTCTAAGTTAATATCACCTTTGCGGCTAATACCCTGAATGCGGACATAAGCATAAAGCAAATAAGGTGCTGTATTGCCTTGCAGGGCTAACATCTTATCGTAGCTGAAGATATAATTGCTGGTGCGGTTTTGGCTCAAGTCGGCATATTTAACCGCACTGATACCAACAACTTTGGCAACATGGGCAATAAATTCTTCAGTTTCCGATCGTCCTTCTTCCTTCAGTCTAGCTTCTAAGTCAGCACGGGAGCGATCGATCGCTTCATCAAGCAAATCTTTCAACCGCACAGTTTCCCCAGAACGGGTTTTCAGCTTTTTGCCATCTGAGTCCTGCACCAAACCAAAGGGAACGTGAACCAATTCAACGTTATCTGGAATCCAACCAGCGCGTCTGGCTACCTGAAAAAACTGAGCGAAGTGATTTGTCTGTCCGGTATCGGTAACATAGATAATGCGATCGGCCCCATCTTGCTGAATCCGATACCGCAAAGCTGCCAAATCTGTTGTGGCGTAGTTGTAACCACCATCGGATTTTTTTACGATTAAAGGCAGAGGATCGCCCGCTTTGTTAGTAAATCCTTCTAGAAAAACGCACTTAGCCCCACTATCTTCTACTAATAAACCCTGCTTGTCCAAGTCTTCCACTACTGCTGGCAGTAATGGGTTATAGAAAGATTCCCCTCTTTCTATAAGCTTTACATCCAGCAGATCGTAGATAACCTGAAATTCTCGCCGCGATTGTTCGCACAGCAGCAGCCATGCGCGACGAGAATCTTCCGCACCAGCTTGTAATTTTACTACTTCTTGACGAGCAATTTCTTGGAACTGCTCATCTTCATCGAACCGCTGCTTAGCTTTACGGTAAAAACTGACTAAATCGCCTAAATCTACAGCATTAGCAGTGGTTAAAGCTTCTGGGCAAACTTCTCTCAAGTAGGCAATTAACATTCCAAACTGAGTTCCCCAGTCGCCCACATGGTTCAATCGCAGAACATCGTGACCCTGGAATTCCAAAGTCCGAGCAATACAATCTCCGATGATAGTCGATCGCAAATGCCCAACGTGCATTTCTTTGGCAATATTAGGGCTGGAAAAATCGACAACCGCCCGTTGATGACTTTTAGTTTGTGCGATTCCCAAGCGAGGATCTGCTTGGATAGCATTCAGTTGCGCTTCCAGGTATGACGGTTTCAGAGTGAAATTGATAAAACCAGGCCCCGCTACAACTGGGGGTTCGCAGATGTCGGTAATGTCAATATACTGAACAATTTTTTCTGCGATCGCACGCGGCGGTAGCCCCAATTGTTTAGACAGAGAGAGTGCGCTGTTGGACTGATAATCCCCAAATTTAGGATTGCTAGCAGACACCAGCATTGGGTCTACACCAGCAAAATCACTGCCAAAGGCTGCAATTAAAGCCTGATCGAACTTAGTTTTGAGTTTTTCAAGGGTAGGATTCATTGGCTTTTTGCCGGGAGATCGGGCTAAGTGCTTCTTTCATCTATCCTACTAACATCTATGTTCATACTCAAATCCAGCCAAGGTGACCGAGTAATCGGCGCACTGCTGGAAATGTAGTCTACTCCAGTTTCAGCCACAGCGCGGATAGTTTCCAGAGTGATGTTTCCCGACGCCTCAATTTTGATGCGATCGTTGTTCTGACGAATCATCTGTACTGCTTGGCGCATCATATCGAGGGCCATATTATCCAGCATGATGATGTCAGCACCGTGCTTGAGAGCTTCTTGCACTTGCTCTAGCGTTTCCGTCTCCACTTCTATAGTGAGGGGATAGGGGATTTGGGAACGAATGCGTGCGATCGCCTTACCTATCCCACCAGCCGCCTCAATGTGGTTATCTTTGATCATTACGGCATCATCTAGGCCCATGCGATGATTGACCGCCCCTCCCAATAGAGTTGCGTACTTTTCCAACAGTCTTAATCCCGGCGTTGTTTTGCGGGTATCTGTGAGTCGAGAGGGCAAATCCGCAATTTGCTCTACATACTTATTAGTGAGAGTGGCAACCCCACTGAGGCGCATAGCGATGTTTAGGGCAACCCGTTCCCCCGTTAGCAGCGCCTCGTAAGGCCCGTGAATTCGAGCAACTACCTGTCCCTTCTGGCATGGGTGTCCCTCAGCGACAATTGGAACAAAGCTAACCCGCTGATTCAAAAGCTGGAAAACTCGTGCAGCAATGGGTAAACCAGCCACTATGCCTGATTGCTTAGCAATCCAATCAGCCCGTCCTACTCCCACTTCTCCAGCGAGTAGGCTTTGCGTCGTGCGATCGCCCCGACCAATATCCTCCACCAACCAACTCTGGAGCAGATTATCCAGAACTATCCAGGACGGTAAAACAGCGACGGCACTTTCCACTGAAATTTTTTCCTTAATTTTTTCGGTTCGCAGAGCTAATTTACCTCAAATCGCTCTCCACAAGCGCACTTCAGCCCTCCCAAAACTTTTTTTCCACTACCCCTTGACAGCCCTAAATAGAATTGTTATATTGATTAAGCGGTCGGGAAAGCACAGCGCAAGCGAAGCGACACCATCGCGCCGAACCTAGAAAAAATAATAGTTTGAAAGCCAGAATAGCACTAATTCCTCGAATAGGAAAGTACTGGAAAGAAAAACTTTGGCAAACCGATTCCGAAAGGAAAAGGTGACAAAGTTAACAAGCCAAACACAAACTCAACCAACTGACTCGTAAATCCGAGCAGTTAAAATGGAGAGTTTGATCCTGGCTCAGGATGAACGCTGGCGGTATGCTTAACACATGCAAGTCGAACGCACGTAGCAATACGTGAGTGGCGGACGGGTGAGTAACGCGTGAGAATCTAGCTTCAGGTC
>Ga0163148_10006326_pt1 | contig 11456 bp, 10 predicted proteins | sample OliLakLV19MP7P2_FD_148606 | JGI IMG/M metagenome (GOLD analysis project Ga0163148, IMG submission 148606) | Freshwater microbial mat bacterial communities from Lake Vanda, McMurdo Dry Valleys, Antarctica- Oligotrophic Lake LV.19.MP7.P2 | ecosystem: Environmental > Aquatic > Freshwater > Lake >... | reverse complement strand
ACCGTAGAGAGTTCGACAGGGAAATTCCGCGGTTCGACGTTTCTCGGGCAGCCGCGACGACTGGCCGATCTGCAGCGCTTAGCACCGCAGTATTGCGCGGTGCTAAGCCAAGCGGGTCGCGCCCGACTCGATGCGATGGGTCGGTTCACCGGTGAACATTCCAACGAAGCGATTGCCGGCTATCTGCTGTTGACGTATCCGACGCAGTTTGCCAGTCACGAAGCAGCACTCGACCTTGTGCAACGCCTGGCGCAGGCGGCTTCCAGTTGACCCACTCGTGATGAGTGCTCAATGAGCGCTTTGGCGTTCGTATTGCGGCTGGATGCCGGACCGCCGCAAACGGCCGAGGTCGAGTCGCTGCTCTCGGCGATGGCCGCCAGAGGCCCCGACCGACGCAGCGTTTGGGCCGATGGGCCTGCCGGATTCGGTCACGGTCTTTTGATCAATTCACCGGAGGCGGCAGCAGAGCGCTATCCGATCGGCGGCGCCGACAGCCGCTACCAGCTTCTTTGGGATGGGCGTCTGGACAATCGCGACTCGTTGTTCAAGTCGCTAGCCAGCGAGGGAGTCGATCTCCCCCCTTCCGCGCCTGATCCAGCGCTGGTGCTGGCCGGGTTTGCCAGGTGGCGGGAGGACCTGCCGAGTCGTCTCGATGGCGACTTCAGCTTTGTTGTTTGGGATCGAGAGGCGCAGACCGCGTTCGCCGCCCGCGACCCGATGGGCGCGCGACCGTTCTACTTCGTCAAGACAGCCCGACGTTTTGCCGTGGCCTCGGAAGACGAAGCGCTGCTGCGGTTGCCCGGCATCAGTGCCACGCCAGCCGTCGAGCGCATTGCCGACCGCTTGTTCGACCGCGAGGTGGCCGGCCTGGACTGGCGACAGTCCTGGCTGCGGGACGTGGCGATCTTGATGCCCGGTCACGCGTTGACCATCGATCTGTCAGGTCGATTGGTCAACACCGCCTATCACCGCTGGAGCCCTCGACCTAGCCTGCGTTTTTCGGGAGAGACCGAGGCGCTGGAGGCGTTTGATGAGGTCTTTGGCCGCGCCGTGGCGGAGCGCACCCGGGGACTCGATCGGGTTGGCATCATCACCAGCGGCGGCATCGATTCGGCCAGCATTGTGGTTGCGGCAAGACGAAAACACAGCGCGCGCGCGATCGACTGCTTTTCCGTGGTTCACGACGAGCCAAGCGAATGCATCGAAACCCGGGCAATACATCAGATCGTCAGCAGCGTGTCGGCCAACCCGTTCCAGCTTAGTGTGCCTTCGCTTGGCGGTGTCGTTTCGCGTCTGGATTTGGCTGCGTTTCATAAGCGACCGCACCCCATCGACTACGTCGTTCCGATCATCGCGATGATGTGCCTGGCAGGGCGACAGCAGGGGCACCGAGTGTTGCTGCATGGCGCCACCGGCGACGTTGCACTTCGCGAGAGCAATTTCTATCTGCTTCGTACTGCACGAGAAATGGGTGTTCGAGCCGCTTGGCGAGAGTCACGGCAGGCCCATAGGCACCATACCTACATCGCGGGCGTGAGCCGACTTTGGGTGTTGAAGCAGGCACTTATCGACGATGTGTTGCCTCACTGGTTTTTGAGATGCTGGGCGCACCTACGCCGAGTGGAGGCTGCCTCGGAGGCAGAGAGGAGAGCAAACATCCGCCCTGCGGTTGAAGCATTCCGGGCGCTGTGCCTAGCTCGCAGTCAATCGAAACGACCTAAGCGCAGTGCCGTTACGAAAGGGGCGGGGCAGTCGCAGCGCGAGCATCTCCAAACGCTTTTTCCTGATGGCATTCTTTGTGGCCTAGAAGGATACGAGCGCGTCGCCGGTCGCTATGGGGTCGAATTGCGAGACCCCTGGGCTGATCGGCAGGTGATCGAATTCTGTTTGGCGTTGCCCACTCACTGGAAGACTGGAGACGGGTGGACCAAGCTCATCGCTCGCCGCTGGGCCGGCCAGCTTCTGCCGGAAGACTGTGTCTATCGCAGCGACCGTACCCATCTGGGCTGGCACCTGTTGCCGCAAATCAAGTCGACCTGGCGCACCAAGCAGCCTTCTTTCGATAGCGATAATCTCGCGGCAGCGTGGTCGGCCCTTGTGGCGTTGGCTGGCAGCGAACTGGACACCACCCGGGACCAAGCGGCTATGGCGAGAACGATCATGGACTGGTGGAGCGGCCTAGCTACGTCGGATTCGCAATAGCCATGGGGGCAATGGGCTTGGCTGAGACCTGTCGCGAGATCGCCTTAGTGCAGAGTCTTGACCGGAGACCGCCCACGCTAAGAAGCTTTGGCGGCACGATCACATCTTTCGCCACCGGGGCCAACGCCAATGTTGAGGGTGATTGCGGCGGTGGCTGAAGGTCGCTATCGCCAATCACCTGCGCGATCAACATTAGGCACCCTGACGACTCGGGTTGAACCTAGTTCGAGCACGTGATTGAGGGCAAGGGGCCCAATCCCGGCTGCGTCAGGGTTCTTCACGCGGGGTTTGGGCACAATCCGGCGCAATTGGGGCGATTCCGGGCGTTTGCCATTTGGGAGAGCAGCTGGCAGAGCAGACTGTGCTGCTGGAAAGCGGCGCAGGAGTCAGCCCGTCGTCGCGACAATGCCCGACACGCCACGGACCCTTCGACCACGCGCCAGCCACCATGTTCTGATAGAGTGCCAACAAGCGCGAAAGCTTCAGATCAGGGCTTGCTGATGCTGTCTTCGATCAGGTAACCTTGTGACAGAGTTCACAACAGGGGAAGTGCGCCAATGAACGATACAACTTCGGCGGTGCCAGTGCGCCGCGACTACAAAAGCCCTGTTCTGACCAGGCTGGGCTCGCTTGTCAGTCTTGTCGCTGGCGGCTCAGGACCAACCTTGGAGGTAAACGGTCCCGGACCAGGCTGCATGAATTTTAGGCCCAATCCTGGTGGGCTAATGACCTTGCGGGTCTGCTAGGAAAGATTCCCCCAATTGGGAGCTGAGCTCATTTACTCGGATAGTTGGGTCTTAAGATTGAGCGTTTCACTAGCGCATGGCATCTTAGGCGAGTGGATTACGCATGATCATGGGGCCGCGCCCAACCGGTTCTAAGCCGGTGTTTACTTGACGGCTCATGCGGAAAAGATGTCTTTAGTAGCGTCTGGCGTAGGCCTTCATTGCTGTCCGGTTTCGAAGACGTATTAGCGAATGAACCGGCACTACTTCGCGGTTCACGGGCTCACCATCGGGTCGAGTTTTCGAGTGCACAGCTTGTGCGGAACGAGCATCGCTTACGGATTGGATGCGATCGATCAAGCCGTCCCATCGCTGGCTCTGCAGATGGTTCGCGTTCAGCAGGGCATGCCGCCACCTAGCGCGATTGCGCCAACGCGACGAGGAGGACTTGCTGTCTCGCGCATGCCCCTTGGGCTTTTCATGCGCTCAGTGACCGGGGATCTTGCGTGGCTGGCCGATGCCCCCAAGCGTGACGGTGGACCGCAAGCAATGAGTCTTCAGCGCGCCCCTGGCGTCAGCCGCGCACAATTTGAGCGCGTTTTGTGTAACGTTCTGCTGCCCAACGTGCTCGCCACTCAGGGGCACCGCATGCTGCATGCCGCAGCCGTGATCGTTGCCGGCAAGGCGGTCCTTTTTTGCGGTGACAGCGGGGCCGGAAAGTCAACTCTAGCGGCCGGCTTCTCCGCGCTTGGGTTCGATGTGTTGTCTGACGATGTTCTTCGCTTGGCGCGTGGGTCGGACGGACATTGGAGCGCTTTTCCCAGCTATCCGGGGCTGCATCTGCGGCCGGAGACCTTTCTCGAGGTACCCGCTGGCGCTGCCGCCCGTCGAGGCAAGCAGTGGGTCCCGCTCTCGGTTAATCACAAGCCCCGTGAAGGAGTGCCAGTGGCGGCCATGTACGGACTCGCGAGGCAGCTACGGGTGGCACCCTCCATCTCGCCAATGGGCGGCGTTAGTGCGCTTGAGCAATGGATGCGTGCGCTTTTCATGGACGGTGTGCCGCGTGAGCGTCGTGCGCCGGAAGCATTCGACGCCGCACTTTCCCTAGCGCGGCACGTGCCGACGTTTGGCCTTCGCTATCGCCGATCGCCGCAGCATTTTGGCGACTTGCTCAAGTCCATCATTGATCACGCTGAGCGTCTCTGATTGGCTCATTCAAATAGCTCGGCTCGGCGTCGACCTACAGCCGACCGTTGACCGATGCCTTTGGCAACACGCCCTTGATGTCATAGACAACCGACCCGCTGCCCACCAAGTCGCGCACGCGCTCGCCAAGCGAAACATACTGTTGGTGGGCAACGGCCAGCACAACGGCGTCGTAGTCTGCTTCCGCAGGTAGCACTGGCAACAGCGAGATGCCGTACTCGCGGTGTGCCTCATCGGCGTCGACCCACGGGTCGTGCACCTCGACCGTCGCCCCGAAGCTCGTCAGTTCGGCAAGCAAATCAACCACGCGGGTGTTGCGCAGGTCCGGGCAGTTTTCCTTGAATGCCAGCCCCAGCACCAAAATGCGCGAGCCCTTGATCAATCGACCGTGGGCAATCATCAGCTTGATGACTTCCGAGGCGACGTGCTGTCCCATGGCGTCGTTGATTCGCCGACAGGCCAGCAGAATGTCCGGGTAATAGCCGGCCGACTGCGCCTTCTGGATTAGATAGTAGGGGTCGACACCGATGCAGTGGCCGCCGACCAGTCCCGGTTTGAACGGCAGGAAATTCCACTTGGTGCTTGCTGCGGCCAATACCTCCTGCGTGTCGATACCGAGTCGGTGGAATATGCGGGCGAACTCGTTGACCAGCGCGATGTTGGCGTCGCGCTGGGTGTTCTCAATGACCTTGGCCGCTTCCGCCACCTTCAGGCTGGGCGCCTTGTGCGTGCCGGCGATGATGATGCGTCGATACAGCGCATCGACGCATTCGGCAGCCTCCGGGGTGGAGCCTGATGTGATCTTAGGAATCGTCGTCAGCGTCCGCTGTCGATCGCCCGGATTGATGCGTTCCGGGCTGTAGCCAACGGTAAAGTCAGCGTTGAACACAAGCCCTGAACTGGCCTCGAGTTCAGGGACGCAAATCTCCTCGGTGGCACCCGGATAGACCGTCGACTCGTAGATCACCAGATCGCCGCGTTTGAGCAGTCCGCCGATGCTTCTGCTGGCCGCCAGCAGCGGGCCAAAATCCGCACGCTTGTGAGCGTCTACCGGGGTTGGCACGGCGACGATGTAGACATTGCAGTCGGCAATTTCAGCGAGTTCACTGCTGAAACGCAGCGAGGTTGCTTGCACAAGCTGTTCGGAGGTCAGTTCTCCCGTCCGGTCGATGCCGCTGCGAAGCTCAGTGATTCTGGCCGCGTGGATATCAAAACCCGTGGTCGGGAAATGCCGGCTGAACTCGACCGCCAGCGGCAGTCCAACGTAACCAAGGCCAATAACCGCCAGCCGACTTTGAGGCAATGTCGCGCTCTCATGTTCTTGCATTGATTCCGGTTGCCCTGTTGCGTGCCGACCGTGGGTGGGCGTGTTGGGTTGAGTCGCGCTGTGCTAATGGCCAGCTGGATTCTCGACTGTGAGTGCGCCCGCAAGCGCCAGCATAGCCAAGAATCGCAGAAGGCTGACACTGGCGGAAGAGTCGGTGAGCGCGTCACTCAGTGACTCGACACCTATAAAGGAATCGCAGCGGAGTTCGCGTAGTGCGGGTGCGATCACTGCCGGGCAGGTCCATTTCTTATCGTTGGCAATGACGTTGAGCAGTGTCGGGTCGTCATGCGGTTCCAGCGCAAGCGCTCTGGCGACCGCCAGCCGGACACGCGACTGCGGCCGCAGCGAGGCCACGGCGCTTTCGCCGCGGTGGGGCAGCAGCAGCGAACCTCGCGCCTCGGAGGTCGAATCGCAATGCCGGCGAAAGCGCTCGATGGCGTCATCGCCAAGCGCGGCGTTTAGTGTCTCGCGTAGCTGCCGCAGGTAGCGCTTCTGATCGTCATCGCCGGCGAGAAACGGGACGTTCATCCGCAATAGCGGATCGCGAGATGCCTGTTTGGCAAGCCATTCGACGAAACGCAGGCCGGTAGGCGGTTCGATGGTCATCGTGAGGTGCAGGCTCGGCCCTTCCACCGGCAGCGGAACATGCCACCAGCCTCGAGGCAAATAGAGTGCGTCGCCGGCTTCCAGTACGCCCTCCCAAACTGGCTCGCCAGTAGGCGTAGGCGGGTCGACCGGGTGCTTCCTTAGCGGGTGAGGAACAGTGGGCTCATAAACCCGCCAGCCTTTTTGCCCTTCCACTTGCATCAGCACGGTGTCTTGCTCATCCCAGTGGAGTTCGAAGCCGCGCGTGCTTCGCCAACCAGCGTAGAGATTTATGCAGGTGTCCGATCCGAGCGTGCGCTCGACATCGCCCACCAGCCTCCAAAGGGGACTGCAGTGGCGCTCAATGCCGCTGAGCAGCAGCGTGGCACCCGCAGCCAGACAATTGCGCAACGCCTGATGGTTCAACACACCGTCCGGAGCCATGAACGGCCTCGTGATGTATCGCGCTGGCTCGATGGTATTGCCTTCTTTGACCACCAAAACTCTGTGCAGCGGAATATTGGTTTCGAGCAGCTCCGTCAGCTGATTCCAGGTCATCAGACCGGAAAACTTGTCGGCATGGCCCTTGATGACGGCGAAGCGCCGGTTCCAGTGGTTCGCCGTAAATTCGTCGAGCGACATGGGCGCGAGCAAGCTGACGAAGTCAGCTGGGGCTGCATGTCTCGTCGAGTCAAGCGGGGTGGTGTCGAGCGTTGGCACGGTTCGGTAGCGTCGCAGGTCGGCTGAGATGGCCAGATGGCTGGTCCGGGAACAACTTTATCAGCATGGCCACAAACGATGGCAGGTTTCACGACTCGTCCCGCCTTTCGTTGCGTCGGCTAAAAGTAAAGCCATCTTTTTAACCAAGTCTGCTGCTGGAAGCGCGCCGGGCGACAGCGCGCTCAATCCACCGCGCACTGCGGCGGGGGCAAAAGCAGGCCAAAAATAGCGACTGGGATCGCTCCCCAAGTGCTGGAACTACTGCCGACACACGCTAGCTGCCCGCGATTGAGCTTGCGCTACGACTCACCGTCATGCCCCGCAAATTGCTACGGTCAGGAAGTCTGACCGCCAAATGATCACCTTCGGCCAGCTCAACCGAGTCGCCGAAGCACCAGATCGGGTTGAACCAGTGGTTGTCGTCTCGATACGTCCGTGGATCGGTGGTCAACTCGATCCCAGGCGCTAAGCTGAGGCTGAACCAGAGGGCGATTCCGTCGCATCGCCCGGCACGCGTCGTCGTGAATGCCAAGTCGACCGCTTTCTGGGCGTGCAGCTTGACAGCGAGCGGGTGCGCGTACGCAACTTGAGGCTCAGCGAGCAGCGGCCACGCGACTAGGTCGCGGGGTCTGGCGAAACTTGCGAATGGTGAAAGCCGCGCGGCGATGGCCAGCGGGGTGAAATCGATGCCATAGGCGGCATACCAGCGGGCCACGCTCGCCGGGGTGACTAGACTTTCTTCCAGCTCTTTGGTGGGCATCTCAACTGGAGCCGCGTACACGGCCAGATGATTCGGAATCATTCGAGCATCAGGCTTTAGAAAGCGCCCCACCGCGTCACCCATCGATTCCAGCACGCTCTCGCCAAATGGATCGTTGCCGATGATCTCGCTCACCAGCACATCGGCACGTTCGGGCAAGGAAATTTGTGCAGAGTTGCCCTCCAGCAAGTGAATCTTGTCGTCTACGCCGTTTGCTTGGAACACCTGCCGCGCAAGGTCGCCGATGCGCGTTTCTTCGATCGCGTAAACGCGCTCGGCACCGGCCTTGACCGCGGCAACCGCCAACACGCCACTACCCGTGCCGAGATCGACGACCACGTCGCCAGGTTTTACGACGGCCGCAATTGCATCCAGAAACGAGCGCGTGCGATGGTGGTCGTTGAGCATGGCAATGTGGACACCCGCCGCTGCAAAGTCAGATTTCCCTGAAAACTTCGGGCGCGACTGCGATTCGGCGGCGCTGACCAACATGCCAAAGCGCGCCAGGCTGACGATGATATTGGTGAGTTGCATCCAGTCCGCAACGCCGCGGGCGCGGGCACCCAGCGTGGCGATGACGTCTTGCGCCGAAGCCGGAGTCGTGAATTCGTGCAGGATCTCTAATGTGCGCGGACCGGACTGCCAGCGCCGGTCGTCCAGGCGAAGCTCAAAGCACGCAGGCCCTTGAATGACAACCTGCAGACCGTGAGCGATCCGAAGTGCGCCGCCGGGCATTGCGGGTGCATCCCTAATCATTGCTGCTTCTGCACTCAAATTCCTCAGACGAACCACCGCTGATATATTACGATGCGCTTGTGCGAGAAATCATCCAGCCACATGCAATGCCGTCCCGTCACAAACATCTTAGTCTATTGAGGCAAGTATCCGAATGCTTTGCCGGGGGGCTTTCCACTTTGACTTGTGTGAGGTGCTCTTCGGTATGGGATGCCGAAAAGTGGTAACTGAAGCGCAGAGTCAGGAATGAAAAGAATTCAGATCGAGCGTCGCCCGCAGCCGACTGCGTTGGAGTTCACCAATGAATACCTGCGAGGAGAAGGCAGGCCAGTAATCTTGATCGACGCCCTGCGCAATTGGCCTGCGTTGACAAAGTGGAGTTTCGAGTCATTCCGCGCCGATTTCAGCAGCGATTTTGTGCTTGTACACCGAGATGCTTTTACGTCTGGCGACGCCAAATTGACGAAGTTGTCCAGCTATATCGAGCACATTGAAATGCAGTCGGAAAGCCCGCCGGGATTTTGGGTTGCCGCCGATGGCAACCCACTCGCCGTTGAACCCGCGTCAAACGGGTTGCCCCTCTACCTGATGAACTGGGGTGCCTTCGAGCGACACGCTCACTTGCTCGCAGATATTCGCCCTGCACCAACGTTCGTTGATGACTGGAGTCTTGCTCTGGATTCTGGATGGCAGGAAATAGTTGAGTGGGTGTGTGGAAAGGTATTGACTGCACTCTATGTTGGACCCGCCGGCACGCTTTCAAGGCTGCATCAGGACTTCGGCGGAACACACTCCTATCTTGCTCAAATCGCGGGTTCGAAGCGTGTTTCCTTGTTTTCACCGTCAGATGGCGAGTGCCTGTACGAAGGTGCGATCAATCCTGATCGGCCTGATCTGACCGCCTTCCCAAGACTTGCCGAGGCCACTTGTCACCAAGGTATCATCGGTCCAGGCGACTTGCTGTTTACCCCACCCAACTGGTGGCATGAAGTACGCGCAGTTGAGCCCTCAATTACGGTCAGCCACAACTTTTTCAACAACGCAAATTTCGGAAAATTTTTGACTGAACTCTTTGCGAACTTGCCGCGACTGATCGATGGTCTTAACAAATTTCCGCATTGGCGCAAACGACTAACTTTCGACCCTAGTGCGATCTCGCTCCGCAGCGTGGCGGTGGAAACTGAATCCTGAGTCTCCATCGTCGAATTCAAGGGCTCGCACCTCGCAAGAGCCATGCCCAGCATGGATGGGCTGTGGTACCCACCTTTTTTGGAATGAAGTGAATGGGCTCGAAGACTCAGCTTCCCGCAGCCAGACCATAAAAAACCATTGCAGTTGTGAAGCTTGCCACCTTTGAATGAGTAGCCTGGTTCAGCACCCAGCGCCTGCGCGCACCAATCGGCTATATCCCTCCAGCAGAAGTTGAGGCAACCCACTATCGGCAATTCGTCAGTCACGATGCCGCAGTGGCAGAGTGACTTAAACCAGACATCCTCTGCGGAACCCGGGGCGGTTCGGACCTAGAGCAGCGCTGTCGAAAAAGATCGGCTTGGATAGCTCTATGGGCAGCTGTCAGCGAACCCTGAGTTGTCCAGAGTCGTCGACTGGAAACGCTTCCAACCACGCGCTTTGCATCTGTTGATCGTCGATCAACCAACTTAGGCTGACCCTCGTTCGCGCGCCTGCATCCGCGCGCCACAGGACGAGGTCAACTCCGAGGTAGTGGGGTGGCAAGTGACGCACTTGAAAATCCTATATGAATTGCGTCAACCATCTTGGCCCGGATTCGTCGTGAAGGCAGATTTAATCCACAGCAGCACTCTCCCAAGCCGAGTGTAGGCCAACGCCAAGCCGATACTGACCCCACAAGCGTCAGCAAGCAGGTCAGCGACATCCGCGCTATGCCGAGGTATCGCCTGGTACGACTTGCCCCAGTAGTTCTCCAAGAATACTGCCCGACTTAATGGCGCTTGGGGGAGATAGGGTTTGGTATCATGACGCGCAAGACGTTGAAAAACGCCAGCTTCAGCAGCACGGCCCAACTCGGCCAGAGCATTCATGACTCCATCGAAGCCTAAAATGCCAACGCGGCGCCCTTCGTCTGGAGAAAGCGTGAAGTCCGGGGCGCGCAGCTCCGCAATGCGATTTTCGACTTAGGCAATTAGGCACTGGCCCGCCGTTCGTGTGAATGAGCGCGCAACCCAACACCGCTCCAAGTCGGACAACCCGCGGCGACGAATTCCGTGTACGGTGATCGCCGGCTTGCAAAGGTGGCAGCCGAGGACAAGCGTGAAAAACGATCCGTTTCAACGGGCGAATCTGCAGCACTCCTACAGTCGGCCATCTACCGTCTCCCGGGGCAGCACACCCTTAATGTCGAAGAGCACGGCGCGACTGTTCGCCAGTTTACGCAGACTTGTACCCAGTTCGCAGTACTGACGATGAGCGACTGCGAGCACGATCGCGTCATAGCTGGGGTCTCGAGGCAGTGACTGGATCAGGTCCAGCCCATACTCGCGCTGGGCCTCTTCCTGATCCACCCATGGGTCGTGCACGTCTACCACCGCCCCGAAGCTCTCGAACTCCCGTACTAGATCCACCACCCGCGTATTGCGAAGATCCGGGCAGTTTTCCTTGAATGCAAGGCCCAGCACCAGGATGCGGCTGCCCTTAATGGCGTGGCCCTTGCCAATCATCAGTTTCACGACCTCTGCGGCAACGTGCTGGCCCATGGCGTCATTGATGCGGCGGCAGGCGAGCAGGATGTCAGGGTAGTAGCCGGTCGATTGTGCTTTCTGGATCAGGTAGTACGGATCGACGCCGATGCAGTGTCCGCCGACCAGTCCCGGTTTGAAGGGCAAAAAGTTCCACTTGGTTCCGGCGGCGGCCAGCACGTCCTGGGTGTCGATCCCGAGCCTGTGGAAGATCAGCGCGAACTCGTTGATCAGGGCGATGTTGGCGTCGCGCTGGGTGTTCTCGATGACCTTCGCGGCTTCCGCTACTTTCAGGCTGGGAGCCTTATGGGTGCCGGCGGTGATGATGCGGCGATAAAGTGCATCCACGACTTCGGCGGCTTCCGGCGTCGAGCCGGAGGTGATTTTGGGAATGTTGGTGAGTCGGCGTTCGCGATCGCCGGGATTGATCCGCTCGGGGCTGTAGCCGACAGTGAAGTCGAGGTTGAAACACAGTCCGGAGG
>Ga0163148_10006321_pt1 | contig 11468 bp, 16 predicted proteins | sample OliLakLV19MP7P2_FD_148606 | JGI IMG/M metagenome (GOLD analysis project Ga0163148, IMG submission 148606) | Freshwater microbial mat bacterial communities from Lake Vanda, McMurdo Dry Valleys, Antarctica- Oligotrophic Lake LV.19.MP7.P2 | ecosystem: Environmental > Aquatic > Freshwater > Lake >... | reverse complement strand
TAACATACTGATATACCGCACCTTTATCTAGTGAGGCTCTAATAGCCAATCCTAGGGGCATGATATTGAGGTAGGCCTAGCTATTGGTAGGAGTGTAGAAATCGATTCTAGGGCTATCCTGGGAGGTCGATTTTTGCTAGTATGTAGTAAATTATCCTACTTACTGGTTTTTAGGCTTGCTATAACTTTGGAGTACTCGTAGGATGCTCTCATTGCTAGCTTCTTCAATAACTTGATTAGGGTCTATATATCCAGGTGTTACGTCTACCTCCTCATCCATATCCATATCCAACTCTTTAAGCTTAGGAACTACATATGGCATAATATCTAAGGCCCTTTTAGTCAACTCATTCAAGGCCTTAGTCCTCTCAACTGGATCATCTATCTTATCAGCGCTATTCTTCTGTAACTTAATAGCATCAAACACAATATCTAGTATATGCACATTCTTTTTAGCTAAAAACTCTTTAATACTGCGTAAATGCCTAGTCCGCGCGTTCAAAGTACCAGCCTTTTTACCAGCTGGATTACCTGACTGACCCTTAACAAATGGCATACTAGCCTCCTAAAAACCATTGCTTTTCACCTATCTCTACTATACTGAGAGGTAAGGATAATAATACTAATAATAATGATACCTTAAGGGCGAGAATCGCCTTATAAATAGGGGTATTTAAGGCCCCTCCCAGTGTTGAATTTTTCGTTGCTCAGTTACTTGAATATATTAGTAAGTCCTACTTTAGATGATATCTCGGATAGTCGCTGTCTTAATAGAGCCAGCTCGGCCTTAACCTCTTTAAGCTCATCAGTACGGTTAACCCGTTGACCCACGCGCTTGTCAACTAAGTATACAATAACTGATATAAGGGCGAGTACGCCGTATTTAAGTAGCAATTCGAATGCGTCTAACATCACTCTACCCCTATAATCTTATGTATAAATCCCAGCTCAAGGGCTAGTTCGGCATCACCATACCTATCTTCATGCTTAATCCATTTAGCCCAGAATGGTTTACGCTTGTTACTGCGCTCGTCGTATACGTCTAGGAGACGGTTTACCAGGCGCTTAGTTTCGGCAGCGTCCGTATCTAGCTCGAACATCTTACCCCCTATTCCACCTGAAACCGTATGCCACATAAAAGACGTATTGGGGTAAGCTGCTCGAACATCTCCTGCTAGGATAAGTATAGTACCCATACTCATTATAGCGCCCATACCTATCGTAGTTATCTCACAAGGGGAGTGCACGAGGGCGTCGTATAAAGCGAGCCCGTCGTAGCAATTACCCCCCAGAGTATTAATGTACACAGTTATAGGTGCTTCGGGGTCTAATATCTCCATCATCTTAAGCCCGCGAATCATTAGGCCTGTAGTAACCTCTGTTACCTCCTCATCCAGCATAAGGATGCGGTTGGTAACATCAACGCCATGAGTTAGAAAAAACTCCACGTTATCATGCGATAGTGATTTAGCGCGAGCCATACTAACCTCAGTGGTATTAAGAGATGAAGAGCTTCAATTCTAACTTGCGCTTGGCAATAGCGGGGATATCCTGAACCACAACCACGGAGCTGACAAGTATGCCGTCCATGATAGTGTGTTCATAGGCTACCCATTCACGGCCCACGTTCTTTACCAGCTCGTAGGCTACGATAGTACGCAGGTCAGTGGATGCTGCCGCCACTTGTGTCTTTACGGCTTTGGGCTTTAGCGTTGCGCTTGGCTTCGAAGGAGTGATAGGCATCATGATTCATAACCTCTTGATGAGCGATTGATATTTCGTCGTGGAGACTCTCCATTCATAACCTCTTGATGAGCGATTGATATTTCGTCGTGGAGACTCTCCAACTTATAGAGCGCCTCCTTATAATACTTTTGAGCTTCTAATAACCGTAGCTCCTTAGAGTAGGGCTCTAACTTTTCCCAGTCTTTAGTCTGCTCTAAAAGAATACCGATAGTAAGCATATCATCAATAAGGGCATCGGCACGAACCACTACCTCGGCAAAGGTAGTAGGTATTTCTACCTCTTCAGGTTCAGCTTGCAGCTTCGTCTGAAGCCAGATCAGCGGCATCTTCAGCAACTTTATCACTAGTGTCTTCATCGCCATTAGTTGACTCTTCATCTGTTGCCCCTCTTGCTTGGTTAATCTTATTAGCTTCTTTCATCTGCGTAAGGAACCTAGCCGCATCCAGAACCTGAGGCGCGCGCTTACCTGGGAAAGAGCCCGTCTCAAGAAGGTTGAGGATAAGGTCTAGAATCTTGTTAATCTGCTTAAGTTCGTTTTTTGTCATTGGGAACCTCCATAATATTTGATTCTTTATCGGATACAATTTTCAATTCTTGAGGCTTTTTTTTCTTAGGGGGGCGCGTTGAATCAATATAGTCTATTAGCTCATCCTCATAAGTCTCGCTATGAAGATCCTTCATCTGGTCATTCCGCCCGCGGTGGGCTGTTATATCTCGGAATCTAGTGTAGTCGGTATACATTAGCGACTGCTTAGTAGTACCTTTACGGGTCTTACCATCCTTTATAGAATATTCCCTGCTCTCGTCAAGCTCATGAACGGGGGAGTCATTGCGGAAATCATTACGGTAATACTCATCAGTAAACTTTTCCAACCAGTCCTTCTCCTCTTTAGAGAGTCTTTTGGTATAGTCATAGTCTACCGCCCAATTAGCGTGTCGTCTAGTATATCGTGCTTTAGTTCTTTTAATGTCTGTCATATAGTTGTAACCTCTCAGTTATATTATATAACAGTGATGTCTAACACGCAAGGAGTTTTAATCATGGCAAGTTTTTTAATAGAAGCGGCAAAGCTAGCAGCACTAGCAGCTATGAGGCCAATATTTATGGCTTTAATATCTAGCCTACTTAACCCCAAGTTTTTATTGGGTTGTTTGATTGATTTAGCTGAGATACTAGTGAAGCACACCGAAACAGAGTTTGATGATGCGAAACTGGCGGAATTGAAGGTATTATTGAAAGACGACCTAGAAAAGGCCGTTAAGAAGGAAGTAGACGTTAAGTAGTTACAGCTTACCAGTCCACCGCCCGTTAGAGTCCAGTAGCATTGGTACTAGTATCGGTACCCCTTCCAGCACTACAGCGCACCCAATAACAGGTCGTTTAAGGTTATTCTTGTTATAGGCCAGGGCTAAGGACTTAGTATCTACTAAACATCCAGCTATCATACCGAACATCAAGGCATCCGAGTGCCCCCAGTACTGAATACTGAACGACTCATGATGATGCCCAGATATATAGCTCCTCCCGATAGCCTGGGAGTTTTTAAGGGCATTGGCGCCTTTAGAGTGGTGACAATACACTTCCCCTATAGGGGTGTTAAAGGTATAGTCAAAATGCCATGCCCATCCTTTAGGTGCCTGTAGTATCTCATTATAGGACTTAAGAAACCGCTTAGATAGGCCATTAGCTAGGGCTTTGCGGTATACTAGTGAGCCGTGATTTGACTCCAGGATAACCGCCTCGGGAAACAGTTTATAGTAATGCTTAAGGCGCTTAATGGATTCGGTCAGCTCATCTCCTGGTGAGTGGAGATCAGGGTCGGAATTGTGAAATGATATAGCGTGGTTGTCTACTTCATCACCAGTAAAAACAACCAAATCAGGGGTATACAGCTTTTTTAGGGCCGTAAGGAACTTAAGGGCGTCAGGGTGTTCGTAGGGAATGTGAAGATCTGATACGATAAGCACACGATTACGCACAGTTTTATGTTTCTTAGCCATTTAACGTACCGCCTTTTACTTAAGTAAATCTCTATATTTATCTTTAATCAACTGCTTGCCCGCGTTAACCGCGTCTTTAAAATATTTAGGAAACATCTCGGGAGCTATTCCGTGATAGAGCATCTCGGGAGCTATTCCGTGATAGAGTCCAATGAAATTACTATCTAGTATGTATGTAATACCATAGTCATTCGGCCCTCTACATATACGACCCGATTGTTGTACAAGAGTTTTAACAGTCTGCCAGGCGTACCAGCCTGGTTTAGTATCCTTCTGGTATTTAACTAGGCTATCCCCCAATGAGGGGAAAGTTATCTTGGATATTACTTGCCATTCAAACTCATTGCCGTTCAAATCGATACCTTCAGCCATGCCCGCCGCCATCAGTACCTTATCGGCTGAAGCTTTAAATTCTTTAAGTTTCGCCTCTTTATTCTTTTTATCATGCCAAATAACTCTAGGGTTATCCCCTAGTAATAATTTTAGTGTAGGTATCATGTCATAAGTGATATGTACTAACCCCTTAGTATCATGCAATGATAGTATCTTAAGTAAGGCATCAGCCAATTTTGGTTCGTACTCTCCCTTATTTTTATAGCTAGCTTTATAAGCGGGAAAGAACAAAATAGGCCGGCTTCTCGCGGGTATTTCTGACTCCGCGTCAATATACCTTACCCTTTTATCTGATAGACCCAGCTCCTCCAGATCGAACTTATTAATGGTGGCGGACATAAGTATCAGTTTTTTCGCGGATCTTAATTTATACACTAATCCTTTCATGTTTATCGGAGCGATAAACAGCCCCTCTTTCGGAACGCCCCTATAATAATCTTTACGGTATTCGTAAAAGAAATCGCCAGGCGTTCCTTTCATCCCCTCAATCAACCGCAATAGCTTATCTTTATACTTGGCTCTCTCAGCCTTCTCTTTTTTAGATAACCTAGTAGCGTTAGAGTCCATAACTTTAATATGCTTCTCAAGCCAGATGCATACGTCCCCATGAGTAAGCATACCCATAGGGTAGTTATCTATATGAGACCAGAATTTAAATGTGAATGTCTCACGTAACTGGCTGATAACGGACTGGGCTTCATCGATGATTAGAACGTCTTTAATATCCGAACTATCATCTTGCTCGTAGGAATCGCGTAAATATAGGTATGAAAATAGGTTAAATACGCTTACAGGTGAGGTCAAACACTCGTCTTTATCTTGCTTGTAAGGACATGTGGCACAATAGTTTTCCTCCGCCGAATACCTATCATGGCAACTTGCATAGTCAGCATTATGGCAGGTGTATCTGGCCTTACCTTTAAGACTTGGAAGTTCCTTGAACTCCTCAGTGTACTGCTCTTGAAGAATAACGGTAGGTGTACATAGCGCGGTTGTCATGCCCTGCTCTTTATGAGCCGCCTCCGCTATAGTACGAGCGATAATACTCTTGCCGAAAGCGACGGGGGCGTTAATAACAAATACATTATAATCATCCCATGACTTATTCAACTCTCGTGTTAAGATGCGGATCTGCTCTTTACGCGCGTCAAAGCCTTCTGGGAAATGGTCGATAAGATTAATCATATGATATCTTCCTCATTAAGAAACTGCTTGACATCTTCTATTGAACGCGCTACACAATGAAGTACGCCAAGGGCTAGCAACCTATCTCTCCACTCTATTTGCTGAGGATTAAGTTTACCTATGGCTGATTTAACTTCGATACCAATCATTCTACCAGTGTCGTGTATGCTAAACGTCATGATATCAGGAAATCCCTTAAGCGGGTTGGGGGCCATGTGCATCTTCGGTCCCGCATGTACCATCATAGGCCCTAGCGGAACTTTCACGGCCATATAACCTTTACTCTTGAGGTAAGCTAGTATAGCCTTCTGAGTTACTGACTCGGGTATAGTAGCCTTTATCTTCTTGGTAGCCATGTCATCTCCTGTAGGCCGAACGAATTGTCGAGTAAATACCGGCTTGCTGTAGAGGGGGCGAACAACGTCTTATGTTCCACCTATGAAGGAGGTTAGCACATTCCTCTTGGGGCATATCTAAATCTCTACACACAGCTGCTACTAAAAACACGTGATTATTGCGGCCCTTAGTGCCTTCTGTTACATTAGTCACTAGAAGCCTCATCAGTATGTATTCCTTGCCTTCATCATGACTTCCATACTTAGTATCGGAAGGAGTGAAGTATTCTTTAACCTCGATGATTGGGATAGTGAGTAATGGCCCCGAGACGGACTTTAGTAGCTGCTTAAACCTTCCTCGGTGTTTAGCGTGGAATGTTCCAGGTAGCCTATACATACCGCTAGTTTTATATATACTTATATCAGACTTAGGGGCGTGTACTCTCATCCACTCCCTCTGACTCTCGGGAACGGTAGGGCCTACCATGGGTGTAAGCTTGACATGGAAGTGTATAGACCGCCCTCCACTGTCATACATTTCATAGTTATAGTTAGACACGAGCTTTTCGAAGTCGTTGGCCGCCTCTGGTTGATCATCGAAGTCTACTAGCAGCTCATCGGTGTATAGATCCATTCCTTTGAGGCCGGCCGTGGTGTTGGTAGCCTTGATATGACTAACCGCGGCCTCAAGGAACGAATAGCAAGATCTAAAGCCTACCTCTTCGTTAAGGGCCTCCCTAGTTACAAGGCGCACGGAACCCGTTCTAGCCACGGTTTTTCTCAGCTCATATAGTCCCATGTCAACCTCTTTTTAATCTTCTATAAAGTCACCTAGCGAGTAACCGACCTTTGGAGTCCCTTTTAGACGAACCTCCCAGCCTAGTGTCTCGTTTAGATCCACTAAAGAATCTAGGTATATTTTAGTAGCAATTGCCTCATTTTCAGGGGTATCCTTGAATATAAAGGCTGTAGCGTCATGTAAATCTACGTGGTATGGTATCATCTCGAAGCTTAGTGCATCCCGTCTAGACTTAATCATATGCACGTATAACTGTAGACAATCATGGCCAGTTGATTGAACGAACTTGTTAACCAATTTTCCACGACTATCTTTATCCATCAAACTAAACATCGGCCTGCCGCGTCCGTTGATAATATACTTCTCGTCATAATGTATAAAAACTTGATCTATCTTTTCCATGAAAAATGTAATGCCTGGGAAGAACCTGAAATATTCTTTTTTGAGCCGTCTAGCGTCTTTAAGGGTAAGCACAAAGTCGGTCTGGTCATTAACATCATTCATTAATTTGACCTCGCCCATATTATAACCTAAGCCTAATACGATAATTTTTAGCGCTTTCCTAAGATCTTTAAGCTCTTTTTTGGCCTTTCCTACACTCTCAGGACTGGGGTTATCCATAGGATAAATGGCGCGTATAGTATCGCCGAATACTTCAGTAGCCCCGCCATACCATAAATAGAGGTCATGACACGACCCATTAAGGTATAATTCCCGTAGCTTAGGGTCTTTACTGAATTCGCAAAGTACGTGAGGTTCTAGACTATTAAAATCAAGATATATAATTTTATAGCCTTTTGGAGCTATTAATGGATTAAATAGCCGCTTATCATTAGCTATATTTTGAATATTAAATTTCTTGTCATTAGTACCTTCCGCATCCCTCAACCCCCCTGATTGGCGACCTGTTACCGTACCGGCTACTGTAAGGAAGGGATGAACCACATCGTTAACACTTACATTTAATATAGTAGTAGCAAATTTACGGGTGTCCCTTACCTTACGGTAATTAATTAGAGGGCGTGTGGTCTTACCCAGTAATGGCAGGGCCTTCTTATCGACGGAGGGGTTATCTGTTTTGACTCTACGTCCTCCCTGCTTCTTTTCTACAAACCGTATAGGCGGGATTTTAAGCTTATTAAAGAATAGCCATTGCAGTTGGGCATTACTATCTACATTAAAATGATTCTTGCCTACCAATTCAGCCATTCTTGCCTGGTACCTAATCCAATTAGTGCTGGGCTTACCTGTAGCTGTAAACTCTTTATGGTTAGTTATACTCTCCCGTTTAATAAACTCCTCATTATACTCTGCGATAGCCAGCTTCACCGGCTCTTGATTTACAAACTCATCGTAAAACTTAAGCATGTCCTCAGTCATTTCTGAGTATGCGGCTTTAAGCATTGGAGTGTTTACGTGTATACCATGGACGTATTGCGTAGATATCAAGTCAATCATGGTAGAGATATCGATATCCCAATAACCTTGCATAACCTCGTTGAAGGGGGAGGCAGCCAGGAGGGTATTTATATGTGTGTATAGTTGATAGGTAGCTCCTGAATCTAGGGCGTTGTAGGGCCCTAAGAGGTACCATGGAGCTTGATGCATATCACCATCAGATAGTTTATGTTCAATCAGCCACTGCTTTAGCGCGCCTTTGTTAGTCGAGGGCCAGCCTAAAACTTCCGTCATAGCAGTCTTTAACTGCCAGTTTTGGCCGGCGTATCCCTCATTAGACATATTACGGAACATGGCAGCGGTACATCGATGAATCTTTATAGGCCTGCCGTGTAACTGGCACCAGGAGGACTCGAACACCGAGTTGTGGGCGATAAACCCGGGCTTATAGTTGGTAGCCCATTCCCAAAAACGAGCTTTCGCTTTATCTGGCATCTGCTTCATATCTATAGCTACACAATGACGGGTATTGGAGGCGAGTGATACGCTTCTTATGTAGGCGTCTGGTGAGAATGGGTCAAGGCCTGAGGTCTCTAAATCTATAGCAAGTGGGCCGGTAAATGTGTCAATAGTACGAAAGAAATACCCGAAGTCCGTATGGTCATAAAGTTTATATGAGGGAATTTTCATTGCCGCTTTAGTGACAAATATTCTCATACAAACCTCGGGTTAGATTACTTAGTTTTAACAGAAGCGAACACTTTTTTAAGAGCTACCTCATTACTAGTAACTTCTTCTTTATCTGCTTTAACATACTGGACATTATTAAAAGCTCTTTTAAAACCTTCATCTTTGGCCATAGTTGCTGCATCGGAGAGGGATTGAAAGGAGGAGGGGATAAGGGACGCGCCGTCTACTACATCGCGCACATAAAAGCTCCCCCCTTCTTCAATAATTTCATATCCTTCTTTACCTTTAGCTACTACAGCAACCAATTTCATACCTACAAGGGCATCCACCAGTGTAGTCTTATTATTAGCCGCTTGAGCTGGGATTTCCGCAATATAGTCTAGCTTAAACGCGGTGTCCGCTACGAGTGCCTGAATTAACTGCAAATACCCTCGTGAGTAATCAGTCTCGCCGGTCTTCTGGTCTTCACGGAATAGGACGGTGTAGTGCTTAATAGTAGCGCCGTCTTTATCCGCCAATGCAGTCACAATCATAGGTGCGCCGGTCTTCTTAGTTACAGTTAACTCCGCGGATTGGATTGTAACCGCGTGTTCCCCTACTGGCATAAAACTACCTTTACCGATAGCCTCGTTAAACGCCGACTCTTGAATTCCAAAGTCGCCCATTTTTGCCAGCACGGAACCAAAAGCTTTTTTAAGGTCTGGTTTTACATCTACGTTCATACTATGCCCCTTTGATTAGGTTGATAAGTTTTGACAAGTCCGCGGCAATAATGCCAGGATTGTTTTCATCTAATAAAGAATCGATTCTAGCTGTGTAAGGACCGGAGTTTTTAGTTACCAACTCCCTCACAACTTCACCTTTATCCGTCTGCTTACATCTTACAACTACCGCGTTATTACCATAGCGGTCGAGTTTACCTAGCGTAGCGTTGCCCTTCATAATCGGAACTAGCTCAATTAAATCCCCAGTAGAGTCAAATTTAGGATCTAGGGATAATGTTAATACTATGTTCTTGTTATAGGTTTCGGTAATGCTCTTGCATGATTCAATCAGAGCCTCGGTAGCCTCTACTATCTCTCTAAATCCGTCCCACATACCGTTCCCTCCGCCTGTAACCTTGCGGTTAATCCTAGGTTCACGGTACTTAAGTTCAGTAATAGCGGTGATACCATCAATTACTAAGTTATCAAACTCTTTCAAGTCTTTAAACTCTTTAATGATTTCAAGTAATTCGTCTACAGTCTTAAACTCCAGAACCACGAGTTCATTCTTGAGGCTCTTAGCTAAACTAATCGCTGAGTTGCTGCCGGTCTCAAGCAATGCGGCCTGGGCTAGGATAGTCTTACCTTTAAGGGTTCCACTGATTGTGGACTTACCCGAAAGGCGCGTTCCTTTTAGGATAATGAAACTACCCTTGTTTACTGAGTCCTTTGCGTATTTTGCCAAGATTGACATATTTTCTCCTCCTCTTGTTGAGTTATTTATCGGATCGGTCGGGTAAAACTTTAGCTGTTTTCATAATACTTCTTCACATCGGCTACCCACTCCTCAAAATTACCATTAACCTTATCGGCAATCCCGCATTCAGTGCAGTAGTCTTCGTGTTTATAGGGTAGGTCGGGGTCGTACGGGGTTCTATAGAGCTGCTTCTTATTAATCAATTCATGACAAAGTAGGTAAAAATCTTTAATTCCTTCCTCCCTTAATCCTGTATCAATAATTTCTAGGGCTTCATTTTGATACATAATCTTTTCATTTTCAATAAAGACTTTGAACTCCTTTTCAGACTCTTTAAATGTTTGACCTTTTTTAAGGTAGGCCGGCTTTGTAAAGGCTTTATTAAAAAGATAAAATGGTACTCCACTCATCATCGAGTATAAGGCAGCCTGGATTACTTGGCTATATTTGGGCTTACCGTTGATAAATGGGGCCTCTAGAGCTCTGCCTGAACTATGCGCTTTAAGCTCGCCGCCTGCAACTAGCTGATTATCTTTAAAAAACTGTACATCGGGGGTGCCGCTAATTTCAACCTCCCCCCAAGTTATACGAAGGGCTCCGGGGGCATCATATAGAATATAATCATAGTCCTCTGTTTTTGCTGGCAATAGAGACGCGATATAGGTCTCGTTAGCAAATCCTACCTCAAAGTAGGGGTTAACTTCCTTGGAGTCCCTAGTAATCCCTAGGCACCTAGCAATCGCTTTACGGTGGCACCCTATACTTATCTCTCCATCTGGAGATATATACCCACAATTTCCGGCTCTAAACCGTCCGGGTGTGGGGCCCACTGCCTCATTACGCCTGGTTATACGCTCATTAAATGCTTTAGTTATATACTTCTTAATCATACTATCTACCCTCCTCTAACGCCTGTAAGACTCTGGTTATGTACTTTTGATTTGTATAGCCGCCTATGATGCAGCTGTAAATGACTTTCTTATCTTTCTTACGAGTAACCTTTCCCGTAGTACAAATCTTAATACTTCCAGTGTTATACGCAGCCACTGAATTAATCCAATCCCCATTATACCTTTTCATAAGGTGCTTCAGAACCTTTGCTGCGTAGGTAATATTAATGTAGGGGTCAAATAGCCCGCAGTCTTTTCTAGAGCGGCCTTCAATAGTCTTCCTGCCACAGTTATCGTCGCTAAACCCAAAATCTTTAGCAGTGGAGTGGAGAACTTGACAAACACCGAATGAGTGATTAGCGCCACCGCCGTCTGATACCGCGAGGCTATCGATCTTATGGTTAGACTCAGCCCAGCAAATAGCTCTCAGAAGCCCAGAAGGCACATTCTGCTCAATTGAAACTTTAGTAAAGACTTTATCAAGGTAGGCGGTAGAGGCTATACAAACATCATCATAGCCTACTAGAAGGTAGGTGAGAATAATTAGATTTTTCATGTGTGTCATCCCC
>Ga0163148_10006320_pt1 | contig 11473 bp, 7 predicted proteins | sample OliLakLV19MP7P2_FD_148606 | JGI IMG/M metagenome (GOLD analysis project Ga0163148, IMG submission 148606) | Freshwater microbial mat bacterial communities from Lake Vanda, McMurdo Dry Valleys, Antarctica- Oligotrophic Lake LV.19.MP7.P2 | ecosystem: Environmental > Aquatic > Freshwater > Lake >... | reverse complement strand
TGCCGATCGCGAGGGCGTGCGGCGGCGGCAGCAGGATGCGGTCGCGTCGCTGCCGCAGCGATCGTGGACCGACGTGGCGGCCGACTGGCTCGCCGTGCTCCGGGAGGCCGTCGCGAGAGAGAAATGAGGGACGGGAGCGATTTTCTCGCGCACATCGGCGAGCCGGTTGAGCCACCGCCGGTATCGCCCGCCAGAGGCCCGCCCACTGAATGGAATGAGCTTGTGCAGGGCCACTTTCGACCGCGACGTCGTCCAGGTCTCGCCTGACGAGCTGCCAGTCATCGAGATCCATTCACTCTGAACCGCCCGCCAAGGGCTGCGGCGGAAGTGGCCTGCGCCGAGCCTCGACAACCGTGCTTCAACAGCGGATTCCACGGGCGTCTGAGGCCGTCCTTCGCCTCGCAAGACAGCCTCCAGACACGCTCAAGCCCCATCGGCTACGCTCAGGAGCCAACCAGCCGACAGCGCCACGATGCGGAAGTACCGTTGACCGTCCTATCCTTCATCTTCATCGCCAGGAACTCAGCTCGCGAGTAACCATATTTCGCAATCGCGGCATCGTTCACGGCCAGGTATTGAAACGGCTCGCGATCATAAACAAACATCGGATCGGGAATGCTATGAAACAACGGTCGATACCGTTCCTCACTGGCCCGCAACGCGACTTCGGCCCGTTTGTGATCTTGGATATCGGTACACGTGCCATACCACTGGACGATCTGTCCGTTGGAGTCGCGGCTACCGACTTGCTGCGTACTATGCCAGCGCTATTCGCCGTCGATCCGCCGAATGAGAAACTCCATCAGCCGAGGAATACCGGTCTGGAGAATAGCCGACCAGTCCCCCAACGTGACGGCCAGATCGTCTGGATGAATGACCTGCTCCCACGACCAGCCTGTCAGTTGCTCCAACTGCACGCCGGTATACTCGGTCGTGCGGGCGTTGAGATGCACAAGGCCGCCATCCGGTCCCGCAATCCATGCAATCTGCGGATTGGGTCGGCCAGTTCCCGGAACCGGCGTTCACTGTTTAGCAGTTCTTGAAACAGCCGCCGTTGGGCCGCCTCAGACGATCGTTCGCTCTCATTCATGCGGAACCTCTGTTAACAAGTGGCGCATGGTGTCGCACAACCGCCATCGCCGAGCGCAGGCCATCGACCGCGGCGCTAATGATTCCGCCCGCATAGCCAGCGCCTTCACCCACTGGATACACACCAGCGAATCCGGGCGTTTGCCGCGAAGTATTATCGCGGGCTATTCGCACCGGCGCACTGCCGCGCATTTCGGGACCGACCAGAATGGCATTCTTCAAGAATTCCCCCCGCCATTGTTGATCGAGCAGCGGCAAGCCGGCGCGAATGGCCTTCACCACCGGCGAAGGCAAAACGTTATCGAGCGCTGCCGGAATCAAGCCGCGGGGATAGGAGCATGCGAGAGCTTGATTGGCTGACGGTGACTTGCCTGCTAGAAAATCGCTCGCTCGCTGAATCGGCGAGAAATAACTGCCGCGTCCTAATTCATAAGCAATCGCCTCGTACCTCCGTTGTATCTCTACGCCGGCCAGCGGATGATCGCTGCCGAACTCATGCGGTTCGAGCGTGACCATCAGGCCGCTGTTGGCGAAGGGAGTATCCCGCCGCGAGTTGCTCATGCCATTGGTGCAAAACATTTCTGGTTCGGAGATGCTCGGAATGATGTGGCCGCCGGCGCACATGCAAAACGTGAACACATCTCGCTGGCCCCGCGCAACGAGCGTGTAGTCGGCAGCGCCCAACTGATCGAGATAACTGCTCCGGCCGTACTTGTGCCGGTTCACTTGCTCTTGCGGCTGCTCGATCCGCAGGCCCAGTTGAAACGCCTTGGCCTGCATCGGCACGCCCAGCGCGTGGAGCATGGTGTAGGTATCGCGAGCGCTATGCCCGATTGCCAGGACGACGATCGACGTGGGGAGATATCCGCTCGAAGTCTGCACGCCGCGGATCTGGCTATCGTTTATGTCCAGCCCTTCCAGCCGGCAACGAAAGCGATATTCGCCGCCCCAAGCTTCAATCTGCCGGCGCAGGTTGCGCACAATCAGCGGCAGGCGATTGCTGCCCAAGTGGGGCCGATGTTCGTAGCGGATCTCCGGCTTGCCGCCACAGGCGACTAGTTGCTCCAGCACCCAGTCGACATCCGGCCCGCTCATCCGGCAGGTCAGTTTGCCATCGCTGAAGGTCCCCGCGCCACCCTCGCCAAACAGATAGTTGTTCTCGGCATCGAGGGCCCCACCGCTATCGAACGTGCGGATAGCAGGAACGCGATCTTTCACCGCGTCGCCGCGCTCGATGATGACTGGCTGATAGCCACGCTTGGCCAGATAGTAGGCAGCGAGCAGTCCCCCTGGACCCGAACCGACGACAACCGGCCGTTGCGGCAGCGGTTCAGCTCCGGCCACGGGTTCCTCAAACTGAGTCGGTTCAAACCGTTCCACGCCCGGCGTTCGTTGCCAGCGGGCAAGCTGCGCCGCCTCGTCCGCTGGCTGCGCCATCAGCGTATAGACGAATTTGATGGCCTCCCGCGAACGGGCATCGAGGCTCTTGCGGAGGATTCGCCATTGCTGCAAGTCGCTGGGTAAGATCCCCAGCCGCCGCGCGATCTCGCCCGGCAGCGTGTCTTCGGGCTGCTCGACGGGCAACGCAAGTTGAGTGAGGCGGAGGGGCATGATGGTATTTTGTACCATAGTGCCGCCTTTTGCCGATCAAATGACGACACAAGGTTGTATGGTGAGGCACAGACACTGCAAACTAACAGCCGCCCGCCTTGGACTGATTCCCACTCTCTCGCCGCAAGGCGAGACCGCTTGCAGAGGAGCCTCCTGCAAGTCGCCCGCTGTTGTTCGCTGGATGCGATTGTTCATGGCTTGCTTTTTCACGTGCGCTCTCTCGTGCGCCGTGAACTCGCTACGAGCAGACGATGCCCAGGAACGTCTCGCCAAGGAAGCCGATTTTTTGAACAACAGATTCGCCCTTCGCTCGCTTCGCATTGCCTGGAATGCCACGGGGATCGCAAACAAGAGGCTTACTTTAGGCTCGATAGTCGGGAGGCCTTGCTCGCCGGCGGAGAATCGGGCCCCGCGTTGGTGCCCGGCGATGCCGAGACGAGTCTGTTAATCGGCGCCTTGCACTACAAAGCTGATGCCGTGCAGATGCCGCCTGACGATGGCGAGCTTCTCAGGGTCGGAGAGCCGCTTGCGCTTCTGAATTGGCTGGGACATGGGATGGAATCCTCTGAGGGAAAGGGTAGGCTAACCCCTCACCGCGACAATTCCAGTTTCGACGGGAGCAAGACACTTCGGGCTTGCACATTTCTCTCTCCGCGGAGCAAGGCACGATGCGTCTGTACTTCCTAGCCCGCCTGATGTTGATCTCTCTGACAATGGCATCTGTCATCGGATGCGGTGGTGACGGTGGTGACGGCGGGCCCGTAAAGCTATGGATGCTTCGCACACCTTCGGGCGGGCGGCCGGTTGTTTGGGTCGAGCCTTGCGACCAAAAGCTCAAACCGAGCAAAGCTCCTTACGGCCATTACGCGCTGCTCGTGCGGTGTGACAACGAACCCCACTATCTGAGGACTCTTGAGCCAGACGAAATAATTGGGGGCTGCGAAAAGGACTTGAATATCCCCAAGGCTGAACCCGGGGAAACAATGTCTGTGGCTGTGGAGCGAGTGATTCGGGAGACCGAGATGGCTGCGATCTCGAATCGCATATTCTTTGATCCCGCTGATACCAGCGCGGTTGCAATCCAGCGCCCCCCGATGCCAGTCGCACTCCAGGATTGGGTCGTTGACGTTCGTGGAAACTCGGTTCTCATCAACAATCAACTCAAACTCTCGCTGCCGTTGTCCGCAGAGGATCGCGATGCGTTTTTGAAATTTGTTGGGCCGCCCAGTCGTCAGGGAAAAGACGCGTTCCGAACAATGACTTGGGACAAGCTGGGAATGTTTGCCCGGGGGTGATGAGACCAAGATTGACCAGATCGGGTTCCTGGTTGCCAAGTCCGACTTCTCCATCAACTTTCATCCGAATCATTTATTTGGCGGGAGGTTTTCGGTGGATGGCAAGCCGATCGACACAAGCGTCGGCACATCGGCTCCCGAAGCTTCCCTGGCGCGAAGTGGACGAGTGCATCTCATGTACCGTCGCGATGAAAAACTGGCGGTGGTTGAGTTGGAGAACTGAGACGGCTGTCGGGGTTTTGTGCGGTGCGAATAATTGCGAGCTCGCACTTCCAGCATGGCGTGATTGCACTGGGCCGGTGCCGCCGGGCACAGAAAGATACGCGGGAGGCAGACCGTGGTGGATAGGCTTTTTTAGGCAGCTCGTGGCAGGCGCAGGTCGGCGCGGTCGCTTCCGGTTGCCACTCGCTTGATCGCTGCCCTGCGGCGGCGGCTGAGGTTTGCCTCGCTGATGTCGCGGATCGCCGCGCAGATGAACCGCACATCGTCGTCGGTCATCTGCGGATACGTGGGGAGCATGATCCCGGTCGCCCCGAGCCTGTCGGTCAGGGGCAGATTCGTCCGCCGCTTCTTCGCGGCATCGCGGTACGGTGGCATTCGATGGATGGGGATGAACATCGGCCGCGTCTCGATCCCTCGGGTGGCGAGGCCCTCGGCGAGATCGTCGCGACGGCAGCCGAAGAGGCCTGGATCGACGAGGCACGACGCCATCCACGGCGCGGTGTCGGCCCAGTCGGCATCCTGCCGCAGGCCGATCCCCGGCACGCCGGCGAGCTCTCCCGCGTATGCGGCCACAATCTCGCGCCGCCGCGCCACGATCGCCTCGCGACGCTCCATCTGACCGCAGAGGATCGCAGCAGCCACGTTCGTCAGCCGGTAGTTGAAGCCCACGATGGGGAAGTGATAGCGAACGGCGGGGTCCATCCCCTGCCCGCGCAGCATCCGCATGCGGCGTTCGAGACCGGCGTCGTCGAATGTCACCGCGCCCCCTTCGCCGCAGGAGATGATCTTGTTGCCAAAGAAGGAGAACGTGGCGGCCCGCGCGAGCGACCCGACCGGCCGGCCTTTGTATGTGGCGAAGGTCGCCTCGGCTGCATCCTCCACGACCCAGAGGCCATGGGTTGCTGCGATCGCGTTGATGGCGTCCATGTCGGCGGGATGACCGAGCAGGTGAACGGGCACGACGCCGCGCGTCCGACGGGTGATCGCCTCTTCGAGCTTCTGGGGGTCGAGGCACCAGGTGTCAGGATCAATGTCGATAAAGACGGGTGTCGCACCGCAGTAGGTGACGGCATTGGCGGTGGCGATGTAGGTCATCGACGGCACGATCACTTCGTCACCGGGGCCCACACCGAGCGTGGCGAGTGCGAGATGCAGCGCGGTGGTGCCATTCGATGTGGCGATGGCATGCGCGGTTCCGCACGCCTCGGCAAACTCCCGCTCGAAGCGATCGAGAAACTGGCCGCTGGACGAGATCCAGGTGCTGGCGACCGCTTCGGCGGCATAGGCCTGTTCATTGCCGGAGAGGTCAGGCATCGAAATGGGGATGGTGCGGAACTGCATGGTCATCGCATCCACGGGCGAAGGGGCTCAGGCGGCAGGAACGGCGAGTGAGAGCAGGCCGAGGAGCTCGGTTTCGGAGTGAGGACGAAGGTCGTAGCCGAGCGACTCGTACAGATGGATCGCCGCGGTGTTGTGGATGTAGACCTTGAGGCGAACCGTGTCGGCCCCGCGGGCGGCGGCCACCGCATGGAGGTGTTCCATGAATTTTCGAGCGATGCCGCAGCCGCGATGATCGGGATGGACGGCGATGCCGAGGCTGGGAATGGCGAACCCCTCGGACCAGCCGCGGAGGATGCCATAGGCCACGATACATGGTTCGGCGTGGCCGTCGTGGTCGATGGCAACGTGGTACTCGTCGGCGGGCCGGTCACCGTGCTGCGACATGGCGCGGCAGATGTCGCTCGCTGCGGCTTGAGTCAGCGGGTGGGGATGAAACAGCCGGTCGTCACCCGCCGTGGCGAGCGCTGCAAAAACTTCCCCGAGTCCGGTCGCGTCGGTCGGGCGTGCGGAACGAAATTTGAGTGCCACGGGCGAAGGCTCTCTGGGGGAATCGGGGCGACTGGAGAGGCCGCGGGAAAATAGCTTCCGCGCCGCGGCCTCGCGAGGTCATTTTGAGCGGCCCCAAGCGTGCCCCCAGCCCCATCCAAATCTGTGAAAGGGCCAGCGGAAGGCCCTCGATCCCTTGAGCCAGGGGGCTCTGGGAACCATCATGCTCTCGGGTGCGAGACCGTCTTTGCGCCTCGTCGCCCCTCGTGCAGAGCCATCGTCTAGCCATGTCCACCCAGCAAGGTCCGGTTCCCGTCCCGTCGCCAGCACCCGCCGGCCCGCCCAGCGGCAGCGCCCCGGCGACGAATCCGCTGTTGAGCTTCGATCCCCGCCGCGTGGACCTGGCCTATCGCAAGCAAGACTGGGACGACGTCTGCGGCCAGTTTCTCGCGGTGCTCGCCCACCTCCGCGAATGCACCTACTACCACACCGACGACCCCACCTCCCAGGCGCTCAACAGCTTCGTCCGAAGCTTTCTCTACTTCATGACCCAGGACGACTTCGTCCTCCCTGAGCGATTCGCGATCGCCTTCATCGAGCTCAACACGGTGATCGCCAACGCAGTCGCGATCAGCGCCTTCCGCACCACCGATCCGTTTGTGGAGATCCTCCTGCGGCAGCCGCGGAACTACACCCGGCTGCTCGCTCTCTACTCTGCGCGAAACCGGGTGAAGATCGACCGGCATCTCTTGTTCGCGACGAGCCCCCAGCTCGCCACCCATTGGTACTACTGCTTCCTCGAGCTCTACCGCACCGGTGGGGCCGATCCCGAAACTCTCGCCCACCTCCGCGAACACATCACGTTCGAGGATGACCGGCTCATCGGCATCAACGCCTTCACCCATCACGCTTATTTCGGGGCGACCTACATCGATCACGAGCAGGACTACCTGGTCAAGCAGCGGATCAACCGGCTGTTCCAGGCAACCCCGCTGTGCACGCGATCGATCGCCAACCGGCCGAAGCCTCGGAAGATCGCCGTCGTTTCGTCGATGTGGTTCCGGCGGCAGAGTGTGTACCGCTCGCAGCAGCCGTTCCTCGAGGCGCTGGCCAAGGACCATGAGCTGGTGCTCGTCCACCTCGGGCCTCCGCGCAATGACCTCGACACGTCGATCTTCAAGGAGGTGCGCGGCTACGACGCATCGCAGCGGCCCGACGACCTTTCCGGTCTCGATCCGAACGACTTCGCGATGGCCTACTTCCCCGACATCGGGATGAGCATCGAGAGCATCATTCTGGCGAACATGCGGATCGCCCCGATCCAGGTGACCAACTACGGCCACCCCGTGAGCACCTTTGGGGCGAAGATCGACTACTGGATCGGCGGGAAAGAGACGGAGGTGGCCGCCCTGGCGCGGGAACATTACTCAGAGCGACTCGTCTTGATCCCGGGCTGCGGCCAGGTGCCGGTACCGCTCGAGTATGGCCTCGAGTATCCGCGACTTCCCGACGGGCCGATCATCGTCAACTGCACGTGGAGCGGCCAGAAGATCAACAGCGATCATCTGCGGCGGCTGAAGACCATCGCCGATCGCGTGAAGACGCCGGTACGGTTCCATTTCTTTCCGGGCGGTGCGGTTCTTGGCAACGGCTACATTCCGCTGCGCCGCGCCATCGAAAACATCCTCGGCGCCGAGCGGGCCGTCGTGATGCCGAGCTTCGATTTTCAGCCCTACATGCAGGCGCTCGAGCGGGCCCACTTCGCCATCGATGCCCATCCGTTCGGGGGCTATAACACGGCGGTTGACCTCCTCACCCTTCGGCTGCCGATTGTCACACTCGCGGGCGACCGGTTCTACAACCTCTCCACCGCGTATCTCCTGCGAACGCTCGGCCTCGACGAGTTGATCGCGGAGACCGAGGGCGAGTTTGTAGATCTTTCCTGCCGGATGATCGACGACGCCGACTTCCGAGAGCGGATGCGTCGCAGGATCAAGCTCGCCGACCTCGCGACGACGGTGCTCAGCCACGAGCACGTGCCGGCCTTCGTCCGGGCCATCGATCACCTTCTCGAGCATCACGAAACGCTCACGGCGAGCCGATCCCGCGAGCCGATTCTCATCGACTGACGGCGGCGAGCGCGGCGGGGAGGGAGGCGTAGCACAGGCACCAGCTCGTGCCGCTGGGGGAACCCAGACGGGCGGACATTCCGCGGTTTGCCGGGCCCTTCCGGCCGCAGTATGCTCGCGTCGCCGGGAGGAGTGCGCCCCGCATTGCTTCCGCCCTCGGACTCTTGGCTCCACGGCGACTGTTTGGATAGAAGGATCTGATCATGGCGAGTTCTCCGATCATGGCGAATACTCTGCGTCGTCTGTTCACCGGCCGCGTGAAGGCCCGTGAGTCCACGAGCCGCCCCCACCTCCGCCGACGGGAATACGGAGTCGAACCCCTCGAGATCCGGCGCCTCGCCGCTCAGCTCGACAGTTTTTCATTCGATGGTGTGCCGATCACGGGCTGGCCTGTCATCGGCTCGGGCAACCTGACGCTCGAGTTCGCTTCAGCCTTCAATACGAGTGTGTCCACGGCACTCGTCTTCACGTCGCCGAGCAATGCAACGGTGAATGTGAATTTCGGTGCCAACGCCAATGCGACCAACGGGACGGCAACCATCCCGCCCGGAGCCCTTCAGCCGCTCTGGAACGGCACCGCCTTCAACGCGACCCTGTCGCTTATAGGAAACAACCTCACCGGCAATACGACGCTGCCGATCAATCCCTCGAACATCGCCACCATCTCGCCCAACGTGCTGACGGTCAACGACAGTGCGAACCTCACGCTGGTGGCCACCGACACCGAGCATGGCTTCGGCAATCTCGCCACCCACAACTTCTTTCTCGTCGGCGGCCCGAACAACTCGGTCTCTGCGTCGCTCGTCGGAAGCGCCACGGACGCAACACACCTTACGGTCACGGTGCCGGCCGGCGTCCTGAGCCAGGTCGGAAACTACACCCTCCAAACGACGCCCGCTGGCACGGCGCCGTCGAGCTTCAACGACACTGCCAATTTCGCGCTCGTCGGCAATCTCAATTTCGCCGTGAACGCGATTAACTACAACATCGCGTCGATCACCTACCAGAGCCAGCCTATCTCTGGCTGGTCGTATCTCGGCAGCGGCACCGACACGATCAACATCACCTTGGCGAATGGCAGCACGCCATTTTCGGCAAACACGACGGTCTTTTTTCAGAATTCGAGCAACCTCAGCCAGACCCTGGTCAGCGTTCCAAATCTGACGCCTGCGAACGGCAGCATGACGCTCAGCCTCTCGGTGCCGTATTTGGGTAGTTATGCCGGGTCGCCGATGAATGCGACCCTGGTGTTCGGACAGCCGACTGCCGCCAACGACACCACCAATGGCGGCTTCCAGTTCCACGATGTCGGCCTCCTGAGCCTCGCCCCGGCTCAGAGCTATGTCGCTGGCGGGAGCACCCTCACATTGACAGCCAACTCGGCGGCATACGGTTTCGGGAATCTGTCAGAAAGCGTGACGGTGGTCTTCGACGGCCCACATAGGCTTCCCGTGACGGGCATGCCCACGAGCAGCACTGAGCTCACGGTCGTCGTGCCAAACTTCGGCAACGTCGCCGCTGCTGGCAACTACTCGGTCTTCCTCGGCGCCCCTACCGACACGAACATCCCATCCTCGAATGCCCTGAACCTCGAGGTGCTCCCCAATCCCGTGATCGGCAACCTGTCGATCACGTTCCAGGACAACACGAATCTCACGTCCAACACCACCCCGGCCATCAATAGCCTCTACCTGTACGTCTACGGCACGGTCAACAACAACCAGGGGTTCTTTGACATCAATGCGACCACGGGTCTGGTGGGGCAATCCGCTTATGCCCCACCATCCAATGGCTCCTTCCCGCAGGATGGCTTGGCCTTTACCAGCCTGAACAACCGCACGTTGTTTCTCAACCTTGCAGGCGGTGCATACGACGGGACGCGGGTTTATCTTTCGACCGACATCAATCTTACGAACCAGCCAACCGCAGACTTTTCCACGTCGTACTACGACTTCATCGAGATTGCGGCCAGCAATGCCTCGGTCTTCGCAGACACGAGCCAAGTCGATCAGTTCGGGATGCCGTTCACGATCAACCTCTCGCTCGCCGGAAGCAACCAGACCTACACGGCCGGTATTTCCGACGGCCTGACGCGGCAGGACATCCTGACCGGCTACAACACCGCCTTCTCGAATGTCGCGGGCTACAACCTGGCGATCGTCCCGATCGGTGGGCTCGGCAACGAGGCATCCCCCACCTACCGCGTCCTGGCGCCCAATGACCTCCTCAACGCCATCACGGCGGCGGGTTCGGCCTTCCAGCAAACCTCGACCCAGAACTTCTCCATCACGCCTCAGAACACCAGCCTGCCTGGCTACACCAACTGGGCGTACCTGAACATCACGGGCGGCAACATCAATGGCACCTTCTACCCCCTGGGCTCGCCCGTGTCAGGGCCGTTTATTCCCGCGGGAACTGTGATCGCCGAAACGAATACCGCGGGCAACGCGACCAGTTTCAAGATTGCGACGAACCAGACCATCGCCAACGCCACGCCCTTTCAAAACGCCACGATCATCGGGGTGAACAACGGCACCGGCGGCGTGATGATCCAGCAGGTGACGAGCAACATGACGTCGGTGGGTTATCAGGCACTGAGCAACGCCTTCGGCCCGAGTGTCTTCAACTACGCGGCCAATGGCACGCCGCTTCCGTGGAGCAACGTCACGCTCAACCAAAACAACGCCATCGACCTGATGTTCAACCGATACAAGACCACTGCCTGGTGGCAGGAGGACAATCAGCCGGCAGCCGTGCTGAGCAACACGACCCTGTATCCCCAGACGGTAGCGCTCTACAAAGGCACGGTCACGACGGCCAACACCACGAGCATCGAGGGCACGAGCGCCACCTACACCGTCCTGCAATTCGTCGATTACTCGAGCGGCTCGGCCAATAGCAATCTCACGTTCGACATTTACTATCCGTACTTCACGACCAACTCTCCTGCCGGGAAGGTCGATCCGTTCGGCAATCCGGTGCCCGCGCCTCCGGTTTGGTTTAACCAGGGCGAGGGCAATTTCAAGTCGCCTTCGCTCCAGGTCTTCGGCGGCGCCGGGATCTTCCAGTCCGGTGGAAATAGCACGGCTGGCAGTGCCGTTGCCCTCAACGACCTCGGCCGGGACGTTGCCGTGGCACTTTCTCGGGGCTACTCATCGACGCTGCTGTCAACCGGCGAGCCGATCAACAATGCCTCCAATCCAAATCTGCCCGTGTTTCAACACACGAACCCTGCCAACACCACCGGGACATGGACGCTGCCCACATCGGTGTTTACCGCCGCGAACCCCGGGGGTGAGG
>Ga0163148_10006319_pt1 | contig 11476 bp, 6 predicted proteins | sample OliLakLV19MP7P2_FD_148606 | JGI IMG/M metagenome (GOLD analysis project Ga0163148, IMG submission 148606) | Freshwater microbial mat bacterial communities from Lake Vanda, McMurdo Dry Valleys, Antarctica- Oligotrophic Lake LV.19.MP7.P2 | ecosystem: Environmental > Aquatic > Freshwater > Lake >... | reverse complement strand
CAACGTGTCGATCTTGAGCTTGACGCGGCCGCGATTCGTCAGGCGTCGTGCGCGTCGGCGCTCACCGGTTTCCGTGGCGAACTCTTCGCCGGCGCGAGGCTGGAAAGGATCCATGCGGGGGTGCTCCTGGGAGATCGAGGAAGATTCCTCCGGCTCCAGAGGGGAGCTATCGACGTCGCGCGCGAGCAGGCTTGAGAACGCTCACTCGTGAATGGGAGTCCGGCGCGCGGGCGGCGATCGCATCGATTTCACCGGGGTCGGCGGCCCGAGACGGCCACGGACCCCGCGGCCTCAAGGAGTCTCGGGCTCGTAGTTCTCCTGCAACCACTCCATCTCGCGCTTCATTTCGGCCGCCAACTCGGCGGAATTCTTGGAGCCGGCTTCGAGTTCGAGGTCGACGGCCGCGCGCAGGGATTCGAACGCCTGGACCCGCGTGGCTCGCGACGAATCGCGGTACTTGTCCACGTAGTACTGCTTGTCCGCCACCAGAGGCTTCGTACCCACCGCGTCCAGGGTGACGCCGTCTACGAACGTGGGCTCTTTCGAGGGCTCGGGACCGACGACTTCCGGTGCGGCGACGACCGTGCCGGCACCGGGAAGTGCTGCGGCGGGGGTTTCCTCGCCGGCGGGGGCCGCCGTGCGAGAGACCTCTGTGGGACCCCGCTCGAGCTCCAGCGGAGCACGCGGCGCGTTGACCGTCGCTTCCCGGTTGGCCGGCCCCGTTCCCGTCGAGGTGGGTACGGCGTCCCGTCGGAACGCGAGGTAGCCGACGCCCAGGCCGGCGAGGAGGAGGATCGGGATGAGGAGGCGCATGCGGGGTGTTGCATGGGGTCCCGAACGCCGGAAACACCCTGCACGCGGAGTGTACCGCGATCTCCCGCGCGGAGGTCCGGCGCGGGTCCCGACCCCCTCTATGGAAAGTTCTTCCGTTCCTGATGAACGCTTTCCCTCCGCGGAACACCTTGCCGGATTCGCAACTCTCGGGGGATACTTCGAGTTGCCACGGGTCCCCGTCCCTCAGGTCCCGGCCCGTTCGAACCGGGCCACGCGGGGATTACGTGTCTCCCTCCCATTTGGAGAATCGCTTCATGGCTCCCCCTCGTTCGTCGTGTACGACGCAACTGCGTCGGACACTCGCCTTCGGTTCTTTGTTCCTGGGTCTCGCCGCGTCGGCGAGCGCGCAGGGCACTGACGCCTGCACCACCCCCACGGTCGTCGCCGGCCTCGGCTCGTTCTCGATCGACAACACGGCCGCCGCCGCCGGGCAGGACTTCGCCCCCGGTTGCGCGCCGGCGAATATGGCGCGCGACGTTTGGTTCACGTGGACGGCGGCCGCGAGCGGCTCCACCACGATCGCGACGTGCTCCGGCGTCGGCTTCGACTCCGTCCTCGCCGTCTACAACGGCTCGACGTGCCCGGGCGCAGCCTCGATCGCTTGCAGCGACGACTCGTGCGGCGCGCAATCGAGCGTCACCTTCGCGGCCGTCGCGGCGCAGAGCTACGTGATTCAGATCGGCGGCTACAACGGGGCCACCGGCTCCGGCACGTTCTCGATCTCGGGCCCGCCGGTTCCGCCGGCGAACGATGCCTGCACGGCGCCGACCGCGATCGCGGGCGCGGGCCTCTTCCCGTTCACGGTCGTCAATGCGACGACCGGCACGCAGGGTCAAGCCGAGCCGAGCTGCAACTTCTTCGCGACGACAGCTATCGGCAGCGACGTGTGGTACGCGTGGACGGCGCCCTCGACGGGCATCGCCACGGTGAGCACGTGCGCGCAAACGTCCGTCGACACGAAGATCGCGGCCTACACTGGCGCGGTCTGCCCGGCGGCGGCAGCGATCGCGTGCAGCGATGACAACTGCGCGCTGCAGACGACGATCCAGTTCGCCTGCCAGAGCGGCGCGGTCTACATGCTGCAAGTCGGCACGTACCCGGGCGCCTCGCAAGGCGCGGGCAACTTCAACATCACGGTCGGCGCGCCGCTGGTGAAGTTGAGCCAGATCTACGGTGCGGGCGGCAACGGCCAAGCCCCGATCCTCAACGACTACATCGAGATCTACAACGCGGGCCCGGTGGCTCAGCCGTTGAACGGCTGGTCGGTCCAGTACGCCTCGTCGACGGGTCTGTTCACCGCCCTGAACACGGTCGCACTCCCGAACGTCACGCTCGCCCCGGGCAAGTACCTGCTCGTGAACCAAGGCACGGGGGGCACGCTCAACGCGACGCAAGTCGCCGCGAACCCGACCGGCGACGCGACGGGCGCCGTCGCGATGTCCGGAACGGACATGAAGGTGGCGCTCGTCAGCTCGACGACGTTCATCCCGACCGCGCTCGGTCAGCCGACCTACGCCGCCGTGCCGACGCTGATCGACTTCGTCGGCATCGGCACCGCGAACTGGAACGACACGGCCGCGGCCGGCGGCCTCAACGTCGCGACGAACAACGCTCCGGGGATCACCACCTCGGTCGCGTCTTACCGCCAGACGTGCGGTGCGACGGACACCAACTCGAGCATCCAAGACTGGTCGAACGGTTTCCCGGGTCCGCGCAATAACGCCACGGTCGCCACGACCGGCTTGGGTGTCATCGGCGCGGCTCTGCCGATCACGCCGCAGGCCGGCCAAGCGCTGCGCCTGACGGCCACGCCGTTCCGTTGCACGACGAACGACTTGGCCGCGGGCACGACGATGAGCGCGGATCTCACGCTCATCGGCGGCTCGGCCACCGCGACGCTCTTCGACAACGCCACGAACGGTGACGAACTCGCGAACGACGGTGTCTACACCCTCGTCACGACCGTCGGTGCCGTCGCGAGCGCCAGCTACAGCCTCCCGATCCGCGCCACGAACGGCGCGGCGACCGGTGGCAGCTTCATCAACGTGCTCGTCGCAGCGCCCGCGGGCCCTGCGAACGACAACTGCTCGTCGGCCGCGGCTATCGCGGTTCCGAGCACGACGAGCGGCGTCTTCACCGGCGCCATCGTCGAATCGAACCCGATGGCCAACTCGAACCCGAACCCGACGTCGGGCATGAGCACGCGTCGCGGTCTGTGGTACGCGGTCACGGGAACGGGCAACACGATGACGGCGTCGTTGTGCGCGACGCTCCCGGCACTCGACTCGGTGATGTTCGTCCTCGCCGGCACCTGCGACGGCTTCACGGCCATCGCGGCTGGCGACGACAACGGCCCGGCCTGTGCGGGTACGGCGGCCTCGGCCGCGTGGTGCTCGACGTTGGGTCAGACCTACTGGGTCTGGATCGCGCCGTTCTCGACGGCGGCGTCGACGGCGGCCTTCACCTTGAACATGACCGACAGCGGTACGGCGTGCACGGGAGCGTTCCCGGTCACGGTGTGCACCGGCGTCGCCGGTCCGTACACGGAGAAGGAAGCGGGCTACGGCGCCGCTCAGAACGAAGGCTGCTTCACGAACGCAGCTCGCTTCACCGACATCCCGATGCCCGGCGCGACGCCGGTCGTTCTCCGCGGCCAAGCGCGCGGCTTGATCAACACTCGTGACATCGACGGCTATCGCTTCCAAGCGACGACGACGGGTCCGATCTCGATCACGCTCGACACGTTCGGTTCGGCCGCGCAGGCGCAGTTCGTTTCGCTCGGCGCCGGCGGCATCTGCCCGGCGACCCAGATCGGCCTCACGCCGCTCTTCGTGACGCGCTGCGCGACGGGGATCCAAACCCTGTCGAGCAACGTCATCTCGGGCACTTGGTACGCCATCAACGTCATCGGGGGCATCGGCCTCCATGTGACGCCGCTCGCTACGTTCTTCGGTGGACAGATGCCCGGTGGAACCACGTTCCAGTACGGGCTGACTGTCGCCGTGGGCGGCCCGCCCGCGAATGACAACTGTGCGTCGGCGGCAACGCTGACGGCGGGCCCGACCTACACGGCGGGTCTCCTGACGACCGACGCGACGAACGACGGTACGTCGTCCTGCGACGTGGCCGGTCGTGACGTCTGGTACAGCCTGACGCTGGCCACGACGAGTGATGTCACCATCGACACGTGCACGTCCGCGATCGACACGGTCGTGAGCGTGTACAGCGTGTGCGGCGGTGCCGAGCTCGCTTGCAACGACGACTGCGGTGGCACGCCGTGCGGCGCGACGTCGTCCTGCGTGACCCTCACGGGTCTCGCGGCGGGCAACTACCGGATCCGAGTTTCCGACAAGAACCTCGGCACTGGCGGCTCCTTCAACATTCGTGCGGTCGTGACGTTGGCGAACGACAACTGCGCGGGCGCTCAGCTCGTGACGTGTGGTTCGACGACGGCGGGCACGACGGTCGGAGCGACGCTGGAGAACGTCAGCGTCCCGACGATCTGCACCGGTCCGGGCGCAGCCGAAGGCGGTCAGAACCTGGTCGTGAACTCGGCTGGCGTCTGGTACCGCACCGTCGGTACGGGTGCCACCGTGTACGCGGACACGCTGACGGCGTCCTACGACACGAGCATCACGGTCTACACCGGCACGTGCGCGGCGCTCACGTGTGTCACGGTGAACGACGACGTCCAGGGCACGCCCTTCCACTCGAAGGTCGGGTTCCAGACGGTCCCGGGTCAGGACTACTACATCCTGGTGCACGGCTTCGGTGCGGCGGATGTCGGCACGTTCACGCTCAACGTGACGTGCACGGCGACGCCGTCGAACGATCTGTGCGGCAGCCCGGCGAACCTGCCGGGTACGAGCGGCTCGTTGGCCACCACGAACGCAGGTTCGACCGGTGACAACTCGACGCTCACGTCGGCCGCTCTGGCGACCTGCGCGACGACGTACTCGCACTACGATACGTGGTACTCGTTCACGGCCGTCTGCTCCGGCAGCGCGACGTTCACGACGTGCGGCACCTTCGACACGATCGCGTCGGTGCACACGGCTTGCCCGTCGGGTGCGGTCTCCAACCAGCTGACGCCGACGGCGTCGAGCTGCAACAACGACGGCGGAGTCGGCTGCACGCCGGGCTCGTCGGTGACCGTGGCCGTGGTCGGCGGCTCGACGTATCTCGTCCGTGTCGCTACGGCGGGTGCGCAAACGACGGCAGCGGGCGGCGGACAGCCGTACACGCTGACGTGGAGCTTGCCGCTCGTGGATACGGACTCCGACGGTACGGCGGACTGCCTCGACGGCTGCCCGCTCGATCCGTTGAAGATCGCGCCCGGTATCTGCGGTTGCGGCGTCTCCGACGTCGACACCGACGGTGACGGCACCGCGGATTGCATCGACGGTTGCCCGGCCGATCCGCTGAAGATCGCGCCCGGTATCTGCGGTTGCGGCGTCTCCGACGTCGACACCGACGGTGACGGCACCGCGAATTGCATCGACGGTTGCCCGGCCGATCCGTTGAAGATCGCGCCCGGTATCTGCGGATGCGGCGTCTCCGACGTCGACTCCGACGGTGACGGCACGGCGGACTGCCTCGACGGCTGCCCGGCGGATCCGTTGAAGATCGCGCCCGGTATCTGCGGTTGCGGCGTCTCCGACGTCGACACCGACGGTGACGGCAGCGCGGACTGCATCGACGGCTGCCCGGCCGATCCGTTGAAGACGGCCCCGGGTCAGTGTGGATGCGGTGTGGCGGACGTCGACACGGACGGTGACTCGGTCGCCAACTGCATCGACAACTGCGACACGATCGCGAACCTTGGCCAGGCCGACCTCGACGGAGATGCCGTGGGCGATGCCTGCGACAACTGCGTCAACGTGTCGAACCCGACTCAGGGCGACTGCAACGGTGACCTGATCGGCGACGCCTGCGAGATCTTCTACGGCGTCCCGGATTGCAACCTGAACGGCATCCCGGATACGTGCGACATCGCCAACGCGACCAGCGCGGATCTGAACGCCAACAACATCCCGGACGAGTGCGAAGTGAACGGCGGAACGCCGTACTGCTTCGGCTACGCGGCCTGCCCGTGCGGCAACAACTCGCTCCCGGGCTCTGGCCAGGGTTGCATGAACTCGACCGGTCAGGGCGCGATGCTGCTCGGTTCCGGCCTCACCTCGCTCAGCGCGGACGGTCTCGTGCTGAACGTGTCGAACCTTCCGATCCCGGGCTCCGGCACGGGCTTCGCATTGTTCTTCCAGGGTGATGCGGCGACGAACGTGCCGTTCCAAGACGGCCGCCGTTGCGTCTCGGGTGCGCAAGTCCGCCTCGCGACGAAGTCGCACACGGGCGGAATGACGAGCTTCCCGCAGGGCGGAGACAACTCCGTCAGCGTCGAAGGCTTCGTCGGTGGCCCCGGTGCGCGGTACTACCAAGTCTGGTACCGCAACGTGATCGGTCCCTGCGGCACGGGTTCGAACGTGTCGAACGGCCTGTCCGTGATCTGGGTCCCGTGATCTGACGGAGTGAGTTCGCGGCGATCCTAGGGATCGCCGCGACTCGAACAACCGACGGGCGGCAGCGCGAAGAGCGCTGCCGCCCGTCGGCCTTTTCGGTGAGCCGTGCTGCGGGAGGACAGCGCGCTCATGCCGTGACGATCACTCGGGCGCTGTGAGCACGCTCGCACGTCGACTCCGCGTCGGCGCGAACCTCACGTCGTGGGCGTCTCGCCCTCGCGCTTCTCGGTGAGAGCGCGCGCCAACTCCTCGTAGGCGCGTCGCTCGACCTCACTCGGCTGGGCAGGCACGACGACCTCGACGTCGAGCAAGAGGTCACCGCGCGAACCACCCGGCATGGGAACTCCGCGACCGCGCAATCGCAGCGATCGACCGCTCGAGGATCCAGCGGGCACGGTGATGAGACCCTCGACGCCATCGGGCCCACGGACGAGGACGCGTGCGCCGAGCACGGCTTGGTACGGCGCGATGCGCAACTTCCCGCGCAGTTCGCCCTCCTCCGCGCCGAGCTCGAAGCCCGGTGGCAGTTCGACGGCGAGGCGCAGCAAGAGGTCGCCATCCGAACCCGATCCGTGTGCGTTGCGACCTTGGCCGCGCAAACGCAGCACGGTGCCGCTGAACGAACTCGCGGGGATGCGCACTTCGATCTCGCGCGGGGAGCCCGACCCATCGTCGAGTTGGAAGGCGCGCTTGCCGCCGACGAGCGCGACCTCGAACGGCACGGCCAGTTCGGCCTCGACGTCGCGACTGACGCGCTCTTGCGCGGATCGCGCGCGGCGACCGCGGCGCGCGAGGTCTTCGTCGGCGCCGTCGAACCCGCCACCGCTGAACAAGCTCTCGAAGAACGAGCTGAAGTCGCCGGCCGACGTTCCCGATCCCGCCGCGCGCGATGCCCCGCTCGGACGCCAACCCGGCGGCGGCGTGAAGGTCTGGCCTTCTTTCCAATCGGCGCCGAGCGTGTCGAACCGCTGGCGCGTCTTCGGATCCTTGAGAACCTCGTAGGCCTCCGTGATCTGCTGGAAGCGCTGCGTGGAGCCGGCGCTCTTGTCGACGTCGGGGTGATGCTTCCGCGCGAGGAGACGATAGGCGCGGCGCACCTCGTCCTGGGTGGCCGTGCGCGGGACGCCGAGCACGGCGTAGTAGTCCTGGTAGCGGATGCTCATCGAGGGGGGGGGTCGCTCTGAAGGCTCTCCGACCCAGGCGACGCCTACAACAGCCATTCCAGAGACTGACCCACTTGGCTGTCCGTCGCCTCGGAGTGACCACAGGATGGGGGTCGAACCGGCTGCAGGCGGGCCGTGACGGCGACGGACAGCCAACTGGGTCAGCTTAGGGCTTCGACGGGCGGTCGCGTGAGCTGGAGACCCGTGCGTGAGACTGCCGCCATTTCGACTGGCCGCATGCCGTTTTGGCGCTAGAACCGGCTCGTGCAGGTCTGTAGGGCCGTTCCCGGACAGCCTGCAAGGCTTCCACGACCTGGCATCGAGATTGCATTTCGGCCTCCCGACCCAGGCATAGTGCCGGTCACACGAGGACCGAAAAGCATGTACGGCATCCGACACTCGAGCCTCCGGAACCCGAGTTCCTGGAGCCCCTTCGAAGAGTTCGAGCGACTGCACGCGCGCCGGGAACGCGGCGGCGTGTCGTTTCCGAGCGGACCCCCCGCGCCGACGATTCACATCTGGACCGAGGGCGACGGCTTGCGCCTCGCCGCGCTGGTACCGGGCATGAAGCCCGAGGAGTTGGAGATCACGATTCAGAGCGAGGCTCTGACGATCCGCGGCACTCGCCCATCGTCCGGACCCGAGGGTGACGAGCGTTGGCTACGCCACGAGCGCGGCACCGGCGCCTTCGCGCACTCGCTCCTGTTGCCGTTCGCGATCGACGCGGACGGCGTGAAGGCGCGCCTCGCGAACGGTGTGCTCGAGATGGAACTTCCGCGGTCGGCGGCCGAAGCGCCGCGCCGCATTGCCGTCCAAGACAGTTGAAGGAACCCGCGAACATGAATTGCACGACGAATAACACTGGCGCCCCGACGACAGACAGTGCGGTCGCTGAACCCGCCCTCGCGCGCGCGATACCGGCCTGTGATGTGTGGGAAGCCGGCGACGGCGTTCACATCGTGGCCGAGATGCCCGGTGTCGAGCCCGGTGCGGTCGAGGTCACGATCGAACGCGATGTCCTCACCCTGCGCGGCAAGGCCGCGCGCTTCCGCGCGACGGTGGCGTCGCCGGCGCAGATGGTCGAATACGTCCGCAGGTTCCGACTTTCGGACACGGTCGAGGCAGACGCTACTCGGGCGTCGTGCAAGAACGGGCTCGTGAGCGTGCTCGTGCCGAAGAAGCAGCCGACACAGCGCAAGATCGCGGTGTCGGCGGGTTGAGCGGGCGGGGCTGGTTCCACGCGAACCGAGGCGCGCGGGATCAGGCTCGCAAGCGTGACAGCAAGTCGGGACCGAGAGCGTCGTTCGTCTCGTCGAGTCGCGGGACGACGACGCTCTCGCCGTTCTTCAGGTTCTTCACTTGGCACATGCCCGATTGCCATTCGTCGCTGCCGATGACGATCGCGAAGGTGAATCCGCGGCGGTCGGCGTACTGCAACTGAGTCTTCAACTTCTTCGCGTCGGGGTAGAGCTCGACGCCGAGTCCGCTCGCCCGGAGCTTCGCCGCGAATGCGACGTATTCGTTGAAGCGCGCTTCGTCGAAGTACGCGACGAAGATCGGGGCGGTGGCACGCGACGTCGGGAGCAACTTCAACTCCTCCATCGCCGAGAGGAGTCGGTCGAGTCCGAGCGACGCACCGATGCCGGGCAGACGCTCCTTCGTGTAGAGGTTCGCGAGGTCGTCGTAGCGACCACCCGAGCACACGCTGCCGATGCCCGGCAACTCGGCCAGCGAGGTCTCGAGAACCGTGCCCGTGTAGTAGTCGAGGCCGCGCGCGATGGCGACGTCGATCTGCACTGCGTTCTCACGAAGACCCGCGGCGCGCGCACCTTCGAGGACGCGCGCGAGTTCGCCGTGACCGGCACGACCGCGTTCACTGCTGCGGGCCACGACCTCGAGTCGCGCGAGTACGGCGTCACTCGAACCTTGGACCTGCGCCAAGGAGAGGATCGCGGCGCACTGGCTCGGACTCGCCGATGCCGTTCGTGCCATTTCCTCGGCCACTTTCTCCGGACCGATCTTGTCGATCTTGTCGAGCGCACGCAGCACCTGTGTCGCGTTGTGGCTGAGTTCCAGCGACTCGAGTAGCCCCGTGAGGAGCTTGCGGTTGTTCACCCGGACGACCGAGGTCTCGAAACCGATCGCCCGCATCAAGTCGTGCACGACGAGCACCGTCTCGACGTCCGCCGCGATGCTCTCCGTGCCGATCGTGTCGAAGTCGCACTGCATGAACTCGCGATAACGACCGCGCTGCGTGTTCTCGCCGCGCCACACCGTCGCGACGTGATACCGCTTGAACGGCATCCCGAGCACGTTCGAGTGCTGCGCCACGAAGCGCGCGAGCGGCACCGTGAGATCGAACCGCAAAGCTACGCGGCGACCGCCGTGGTCCTCGAAGCGGTACATCTGCTTGTCGCTCTCCTCACCGCCCTTCCCGGCGAGGATTTCCTCGTACTCCAAGGCCGGCGTATCGATCGGCAGGAATCCGTACGAGCGATAGACGCGCTTCGCCGTGTCGATCAACCATTCGCGCGGGATCTGAGCCTCGGGCAAGTAGTCGCGGAAGCCCTTCAGCGTACGTGGTTCGATGAGAGCCATCCCGGCATCGTACGGAGCACCTGTCCGTGCGTCGACGCAGACGAACGGCACGGATATCCTCCCGTGGATGTCGTCGAGCCTTTGGATCCTGGCGCTGGGCCTGGTGTCGGTGCTGGTCCATGCCGGATGCGGGAACGACGAGAACTCGAGCGTCGTGAGCACGCACGGGTTCCGACCGAACGTCCTCGTCCTGACGCTCGACACGACGCGGCCGGACCACTTGGGTTGTTACGGACACGCAGCGGCGGTCACGCCCGTCATCGACGCGCTCGCGAAGCGCGGCACACGCTTCGAGCACGCCTACGCGCCGGTCCCGCTCACGCTGCCTTCGCACGCGACGATCTGGACCGGACTCCAACCGCCCGAGCACGGGATTCACGACAACGGACGCAATGCGTTGGCCGCGGACGTGCCGCACGCCGCCGAGATCCTGCGATCGGCGGGTTGGAGCACGGGCGCATTCCTCTCGACAGCGGTTCTCGACACGACGTTCGGGCTCGCGCGCGGCTTCGACGTCTACGACGACCGCATGTCCGCCGTCGACGCGGATGGCGACGAAGCTCCGCCGCAACGGCGTGGCGACGCGACGACAGATGCGGCCGTCGCGTGGATCCGCACGGCGCGCGAACCACTTCTCGGTTGGGTCCACTTCTACGATCCGCACTCGACCTACGACCCGCCCGAGCCGTGGCGCAGCCGCACGCCGGATCCCTACGACGGCGAGATCGCGTTCGTGGACTCGCAGATCGGTCGGATCCTCGCGGTGCTGGAGGAGCGGGGCGCGCTCGAGCGCACGATCGTCGTCGTGACGGCAGACCACGGGGAGTCGTTCGGCGAGCACGGCGAGGCGACGCACGGACTCTTCGTGTACGACGCGACGATGCGCGTTCCGCTCGTCTTCGCCGGACCGGGATGTGACGCGCGCGTCGCGCGGACGCCGGCCGAACTCGCTGACATCGCGCCGACGATCCTCGACCTGTGCGGTGTTCGCCACGAGCTCGCGCGGCCGAGCCTCGCGAGCGTGCTGCGCGGGGCCGAACTGGGGCCGCGTCCCGTCTACGGCGAGAGCGAGTACGGCTGGCTGTCCTTCGGCTGGAGCCCGCTGCGAACGACGGTCGTCGACGGTTGGCGGTACGTGGATTCGAGCGATCCCGAGCTCTACGACCAGCGCGCGGATCCGCGTGAACTCGTCGATCTCGCGGATCAGGACGACGAGCGCGTCGCGCGACTCGACCGCGAGCTCGAGGCCCTGCGCGCCGGATTCACGCCGCGCGGTTCCTCCGCGGCGAAGATCGACGAAGCCCTCGCGAGTCGGCTGTCCAGTTTGGGCTATGCGCAATCGGTCACAGCACCCGGCGAGGT
>Ga0163148_10006314_pt1 | contig 11490 bp, 9 predicted proteins | sample OliLakLV19MP7P2_FD_148606 | JGI IMG/M metagenome (GOLD analysis project Ga0163148, IMG submission 148606) | Freshwater microbial mat bacterial communities from Lake Vanda, McMurdo Dry Valleys, Antarctica- Oligotrophic Lake LV.19.MP7.P2 | ecosystem: Environmental > Aquatic > Freshwater > Lake >... | reverse complement strand
CTCCTGTCCCAATGAAAGATCTTTTATTTAAACTGACTGAGCTAGGTCCAAAAAAAGTCGTTATCACCGACGGCGGCAAAGGCTCCTTCGGTTTCGACGGCGAAAAGTACTTTCAACTCGAATGCTTCCCGGCCAAACTAGTCGAAATGACCGGAGCCGGCGACGCCTATGCGACCGGAGTGGTCGCTGGTATGTCCCACGGCCATTCTTTGAAAGAATCAATGCGCTGGGGCGCCGCCAACTCCGCATCAGTAGTAGAGTTCATGGGCTCCACAACCGGCCTTTTGAGCCTAAATAAAATGCAGGAGAGACTAAAAGAAAACAAAAAAATCATTGCAAAAGAGATTTAAACGCCCTCATCTTCTCAGAATCTAATTTAGCCTCTAAAGCATTAACAGTTAAATGAATATCCGGTAGTTGCCTCGTAGCTAAAAGCTCAATAAACTCATCAAAATCCAAAAATTTAAGCTCAATTTTCTCTCCACCATCTAAATTTTGTTCAGCAACTTTCTTACAACCACGCGCCACATAAGTAAAAATCTCCCATTCCATTTTTGTAAATGGTTGGATACGGTCATATAAAACCCAATCACCTGACGCATATCCAGTTTCTTCCAGTAACTCACGTTTTCCAGCAGCTAAAGGATCCTCTCCTTCGTCAATTTGCCCTCCAATCATACTTAAAAAAGGTTCGCGAGCAGGTTGCTCCTGATCACATATTATTATTTTGCCATCCTCAGTTACCGGAATAATTATCACAGTATCGGGCCGTTTGAGTCGTTCAAAAGTGTGAGTTGTGCCGTCATACATTGGCTGTTCCCACTGATAAATATCGAAAATCATACCACCAAAAACTTTTTTAGCTTGCCCCGGAATCTTGCTTTTCATAATTAATACCCTCGACAGTAAATGTATTATATGCCACACTAACTTCAATGCCCATATTAAATCAAAAAGGTTTAGCTCCTATAGTGATAGTAGGCCTTGTTCTTCTAGGGGCCTTAACTATTGCAGGCACGTATTTTGCCCTAAACTTTACTCAAACATCAGAAAAGGCAGTTAATCCCTCCCAAAATCAACAAACTGTAACCGAAACAATAGCCGTAGAGCAGGTTAAAGCCGCCAACGAAAAATCTCTTCTAGGTATGGAAGGCGTCGAGAAGGTTGAAGTAGGGGAGAAAGACGGCAAGCCCTGTGTCGTGGTATTTACCTTTAAAGAAACGGACGAACTCCAAAATTTGGAGAATAATGGGCTGGGAGGCTATGAAGTTGTAGTAGAGAACTCCGCCCAAACCCATTAATTCATTATTGTAAGTTCTATTAAATTTTGCATATACTGATAATTAATGCCTGATCTCTCTAAATTCCAAAAAGACGGAAAATTCTTAATGCTAGCCTTCGACCACCGCGGTAGTTTCAAAAAACTGATGAATCCGGAAAACCCTGATTCAATAACCGATGAGGCAGCAATTTCCTTAAAAAAAGAAATAATAGATTCCCTAAGAGGCCAATTTTCAAGCATTTTAGTCGACGAACAAACCGGCCTCAAAGCCTACGAGCCCCGCGATGTTCCGTATCTTTTACCCATAGAAAAAACCGGCTACGAAACCACCGGCGAAGAACGCCTAACTGAACTAGGCACCTCTGTTCAGGCCTTGAAAGATGCCGGTGCCGCAGGCTGCAAAATCTTAGTTTGGTTTAACCCCTACGTTGAATCTGCACAAATTCAACTGGAAATCTCTAAAAAAGTTATGGATGACTGTAAAGCGTTGGATTTCCCCTATTTTCTGGAAATCAGAACTTATGACGGCAACCGTGAAGCCGATAAAATGGAGGATGATGAGCGCGAAAAAATAATTCTCGAATCAGTAAAAATGTTCCTCAGGCACGACATTTACCCTGATGTCTACAAGCTCGAATACCCCGCCGGGGCACTAGCCTGCCAGACTATATCCGCAGCCCTTCAACTAACCGAAAGAGAAATCCCCTGGATCCTCCTCACCATGGGCTCCTCCTTCGACGACTTCGTTGAGCAGTTGAAGGAAGCAAGTATAAGGGGCTGCAAAGGCTTCTTAGCCGGCCGCGCCGTCTGGCAAGAAGTCTGCTCAATGCAAGGGCAGGAAAAACAAAAATTCCTAAAAGAAACTTTACCCCAAAGGTTTAGAATTATTTCCGACATCATGACTCAGTCATAGATTGTCATGCTGAACTTGTTTCAGCATCTTCCAAGCGAATGAAACGGTATACCTACTATGTATATATCGTTACAAATTTTAACAATACGACCTTTTACATTGGTGTCACAAATGATTTAGAAAGAAGAATTTATGAGCACAAGGAAGAAACAAAAGAGAGCTTTACCAAACTCTATCATCTGGGAAAACTAGTATACTTTGAAGAATGTTCTGATATTGAAGCTGCGATAGCAAGAGAAAAACAACTCAAGAATTGGCACAGACAATGGAAATCAACCTTATCAAAAGTATAAATCCTCAGCTACAGGACTTATTTGGCCTGGAAGATGCTGAAATAAATTCAGCATGACACACAGACAACTTATTTTTTAACCCCCTTATAATCTGCAACTGTAATCCCAGCCCCACTTAAATGAGCCTGTGAGTATTCATGTGTCGCATTCATCTTCTTATGCGGATTAAAAATCCCCTTAGGATCAAAAATCTTCTTAACAGCCTTAAACAGATTGAGCATCTCAGTCCCATACATCTTCTCCAAATATGCCCCCCTAACCAACCCATCATTATGCTCCGCCGCCATCGACCCCCCAAACTCAAAAACCAGACTAAAAACCTTTTCCTGGATCTCAGGGATCAAATCCCTCATCTCTTTTTTGTGCATATCCATCAAAGGAATAATATGAAAATTCCCATTCCCAATATGCCCGGCAATTGTATAAATAATTTTCTTACGGTATTGAGCCATAACTTTCTGTAGTCTGGGCAAAAATAATGGTAACTTTTCAACCTGAACCACAATATCATCAATAAAAGGTGCAGTTCTTAGAGTTTTTCCGGAGTGATGCCTTAAAATATTGAAACTGTCTCTTCTTAAGATCCAATATTTATCTGAGTCGCCCGCAGGCACAACTCTGGTCGTAATTTTACTGAATTTTTTGAGTGATTCATGTGCCGCCTCCGCCTGGTTAGTAACCTCCTCAACCGAATCTCCGGTAAATTCTGCAATCAAAACAATCTTTGGTAATTTCCTAAAAAGATCCCGCATAAACCCGGGCAGTAATTTAAGTTGCACAGGATCAGAATTATGCTTCTTAAAATCCTCTTTAAAATCCGGAATAAATCTATATGAAAACTTAATAGTCTGATCATCAAAACACTCAAAACTCTCAGGCTTAAACTGTAAAACATCCAAAACCACCTTATCGAGCTGATCTAAAGACCCAAGTTCAACCTCAAGCATCGCTTTTTGAGTTTTAGGCTTAACAAGCTGAAATTTTATCTCAGTAACTATCCCGAGGGTGCCTTGAGATCCTACAATCAATTTATTCAAATCAAAAACCTGCCTCTGTGCATCCCAAACGTTCCATAGATACAAACCAGTTGAATTCTTAGAAGTCAGCGGCCTATGTTTCTGAATTAATTCCCAATTCCTCTCAATTAACCCAGAAACCTGCTTATATAATTTCCCCTCAAAACTCCTATCTTTAACTTTAGCTTCAAGTTCTCTCTTTGTTAAAGGCTTAATTGTATGTTCTTCGCCATCAGAAAGGACCACTTTAAGCTCCTTAACCCATCTTTCCGTCTGTCCATAACTCAAAGTTTTCTCTCCGGCCGAATTATTTCCCACCATCCCGCCAACAGTATTTAATTCTCGGGACGATGTATAACATGGCAAAAGCAGATTCTTCTTAAGTGTCTCCTTCTCAAAGTTCCTATAATAAACTCCAGGCTCAGTAATTGCATAATCATCCCCAACTTTAATAACCTTATCAAAATACTTAGTCATATCTAAAACCAATGACTCTGATAAAGGCCCTCCAGACATACAAGTCCCGGCAGATCGGGGAGTGAGTGACAAATCTATCTCCTGATGATCATCAACAAACTGAACCAAAGCCTGTATATCCTCAGAATCTTTTGGAGCAATCACCAAAGCTGGCCTAACTACAAAAATGGACGCATCTTTAGAGAAGGTATCCAACACATCAGGCGTATCAATAACATCCCCCCGCACTACCTTTTGAATCTGAGTTTTTAAATCCATTAATCCATCATAAAGGCTGTCAGCCATCAGAAACAACCCCTAAAAAAAGACCTATAGATTTGATTATTAACCCATAGTATGTTATGATATTCAGCTCAGTTAAAGCTACTTAGGCTCAAAACTGATCAAATATGATACAAACAATCTTAGTCTCATCTCTTCTAATTTCAAACGTAGCCTTCACTCAAGCTGAATTCCCCACCACAGCCTCAGCTCAGCTTAAAACTGAAGCTACACAGGCTCAAATAGTCTTAGGCTCAAGGACTATGTCTCTAAATACTAGATATGGTGGAGTGGATTTGCCTGAAAACGTCTACAAAGACAACATATTGCTCAACTTAGCCTATCTTTCAGGTTCGGTTAAGTCTAAAAATGACATTAACTGGGATAAATTAAAGCAACCTAAATCTCGTGAATTCACTCTTGAACCAGGCCAAATCTTCACCTATCACGATCTAATTGACGATCAATATAAAAAAGACGTAGCTGTGACAGTTCACACCAATTTTGGTGCCGGCGACGGTTATAAATTTGAAGGTGGTTTATACGGAATGGGCGTCTGCCATTTAGCCTCATTAATGCATTGGGCTGCCCTCGATGCCGGTTTAGAATCTATTGCTCCAAGCAACCACGACTTTTACCCAATCCCGGAAATTCCAAAAGAGTTTGGAGTAGCAATTTTCAACAGCCCTGACTCCCCAGAGGTCTCTGCCAAACAAAATTTATACATAAAAAACACACTTGATTCAAAAATAGCATTTAAACTCGACTATGACGGGGTAAATCTTAAAGTGAGTATTCTAAAGTAACCGAATCAATGCACATGCACCCGGGTTCCGGGATTCTCGACACTAGCCCTTAAGACATTTTTACCGGGTTCAAGCACCGGCCCCGTCCATTCAAATAAATCTGCCACCTCAGCTAAAGGCGAATTAACGCACCCATGGCTCATCGGATTTCCAAAGTTACTATGCCAATAAGCCCCATGAATCGCATACCCTTGATAGAAAAACATGTTGTGGGGAACATTAGGAAGGTAATAATATGTACCCAAAGCTTTAGAACCGCCTTTCATCGCCTGTGACCTGGTTTTATACCATATCCGGAAATCCCCTTTAGGCGTCTTCGCCCATTTGCCTGAAGAAATTAAGAACTCTTTAACTACCCTGTCTCCCTCAAAAGCCCTCAATTTCTGCTCAGATAATGAAACATCAATCCATTTCTCCTCCCCAGCAGCATTAGTTGTGCCTAAGACTCTAATATCGGTAATCGTTGCACTTTTTATAGCTTGTGCTAAAGAATTTTTTGGATAATCAATCGACTCATTATTAAAGTAAGCAAAATTTGCTGATTCATCAAACTCGCCCTTAGATAGTGTATCAACATCGCAACAGGAAGTAGTAGTATCACCGGAAATACCTAACCCGTAAGCAACCTCCCTTTTTAAAGGGGTATAATTAGCCAAACCAATTACTACAGTAAAAACAGCCAGGACAGGCAGGAATCTCCACATATATCCATTTTGATGTTAACTAGTATAATAAGTCAAGACTCTGCAATTAATTATGAAAATCCACTGGTTTTTTAAAGTACTTTTTGTTTTTACCACTCTTTTCTTGATATGGGTAATTTTTTACTACGGTCTCCCGAAGCTATTGCCAGTCCAAAGAATAGAGAGTAATGAAGTCTACGGTTTAATTTTTTCAGACCAAATCTGGGCAGGAGAAATAAGAATCGTCGGTGACATTTATTCGCCCACCAATAATACAGTTACTGTCCTACCAGGCACGAAAATATATGTATCTATCACAGACGATAAATCTAATCTGGATTACCTGCCCTGGCATCAAAAATCAGGAGTAAATACTGAAGAGGCAAACAGGGGTGTCAACAGAGGGGAGCCTTTTTGGGACGAAAGTGAAAAAATTCAGATTCACTTAAATAATCTGATTATTCTAGGCGAACCAAGCAGTCCCGTAACAATAGCTTCAAACTCTGTAGATCCAAGCCCTTATGACTTTAACGTCATAAAAATTAGAAAAGGCAATATAACTAACGCGGTTTTCTCCAATTATCGCCGGTTTGAAGTCGGCAGTAATGTAACAATTGCTAATTCAGTTTTTACAGAGACAGGGGAGTGTTCATTGTGTCTAACCACTGGCAATCCTAAAATTGAGAATAATTCTTTTGAGACAAGCCTAAAAGAATCAATCTGGGTACAAAAAGCTAGTCCTGAAATTAAAAACAATTTATTTATAAACCTCACAGGTAATGGAATTGTCATTGATTCGAAAAGGCTTTCATTGCCTCAGATTACTAATAATGTTTTTGAAATGCCCCAGGGAGTGGCAATTAATTTTGTTTCTGGTGGACAGAGCAATGAAGGGTTAATTGCTCAGAATGTCTTCTCGGGAAATTCACTAATCAAAATTGCCTGCGATACAAAGGTAAAAATCAGGGATAATGTACTCTTGGGCTTAGTAAGTTTCTCGAATGGTTGCGACGGCTCTTATACTTTTGGACCAAATTACTGGGGAACGCCTGACCCTAGGGTGGTTATGAAAGAAAAAATCCTCGATAAGTACGACAAGTTTGTCATCACCGTACCTAATGTTTTGCTTTCTCCCCCGAAGGAGGCTGGTCGCAAATAATGTACTTTAAGGCACTTCTTACGGCCTGCGGAATAATCTTACTTTTCGGTTTTATATATTTTAAATCAGGAGAGCTTCTAGCGAGCAAAGATCTCGCTTCACCCATAATTGGATTAAAAAAAGCCAGGATTTCCGAAAATATCTGGTACCCAAAAATTGAAAAAGACTACTCGATAGTCTTTAAAGATGCACCCCAAATCACTGCAATCTCCGCGCTTTTTATCGAAACAAATTCAGGAAAAGTTCTTTATGCCAAGAATCCCCAGCAGGAATTATCCATTGCCTCCCTCACAAAGATCATGACAACAATCATTGCTTTAGAAAACAGGAGTTTCGACGATATCTTCCTAGTATCTGAAGAAGCATCTGAAAAAGAACCAGACAAAATGTTTTTAATAGCTGGTGAAAAGTTAACTTTAAGACAATTACTGGATGGGTTATTTTTAGTCTCAGCAAATGATGCAGCTGAAGTAATAGCCGAAAACACGACGGGCAGAAGGGAAGAGTTTATTAATTTAATGAATTCCAAAGCCAGGCAATTAGGCATGAATAATACTTTTTTCCTAAACCCCTCGGGTTTGGAAGAAGATTTTGCTAGGCAATATTCAACTGCCCTGGATGTGGCCCTAATGTCCCGCTATTTGATAAAAAATTACCCCTCGGTGGTAGATATTTCTTCACAGCCCTATGTTCTGATAGAAAAAACCTCAACCCACCAGGATTATGAAATGTATACAGGAATTAATCTATTAACAACTTATCCGGGGGTCTTAGGATTAAAAACCGGCTTTACCCCTGAAGCGGGTTTAACTTTAGTAACTCTTGCCAGGCGCGGAGATAAAGAAATCATTGGTGTTTTACTCGGCGCAGTCAATCGCCGGGATGATGCCAAAGAATTACTGGACTACTCCTTCAAAAACCTCGGCCTCGAAATATAATTTTCTTCATAAATCCCCTAACTCCAGTTATCTTTCGAAACGTAGTTGAGAAAATTCCAAAATTAAACTATAAGATAGCTTTTTGTTATAGAGTATGTTATTATAGGCCCTCATAATTTTTTCATAGAGAAGTAGATAGTTTTTTTATGGGTCCATATGAGGAATCTAGACATAATCATTCCGGTTAAAAATGAAGAAGCCAATGTAGGCCCACTAGTGCAACGCATTAGTCAGGCAATGGCTCTCTCGGGTATTCAGTACAAACTAATTTTCATAGACGATCATTCCTCAGACCAAACCGTCTCTGCCCTTGAAACTCTAAAAGCTCTATATCCTATTGAAGTTCATCTCAAAAAAGGTAAACCTGGCAAAGCGTACTCAATCATTGAGGGAGCTGATTACTCAGAAAGTGACAACATCGCCATGATTGACGCGGACTTACAATATCCCCCCGAAGCTCTGCCTCAGATGTTTGAACAACTTTCTGACTCAGGCGTAGTCATCGCTAAAAGAAGTGTCTCCCATGGTTCTAAGTTAAGAAGATTCGTGAGCCGCACCTTCAGTAGTATTTTTGGCGGCCTACTTCACAACCTCAATGTTGATGTTCAATCTGGTCTAAAAGTTTTTAAGAGAGAAATAATAGAAAAAATTGATATAAAGAAAGTAACTCCCTGGACTCTGGACCTATCTTTAGTTCTGATCGCCCGCGATCTCGGATTAGGTATAGCAGAAGTAGATATCGAATTCGATAAAAGAATTAACGGTTCCTCAAAAATTAGCGTGGTCAGAGCTTCTTATGAAATTGGTAAAAATGCCATAAAGCTTAAGTTCTTTAGAAAGAGACAGTTCACGATTAAGCCTACAAATACAGATTCTATGGTTGGAGGGGGGATCGCTCTTAAAGGGAAGCGCTATATTACCCACACCACACTAAATGACAAATACCTTGCCCTCAAAACTTTCTCTTTAGCGCAAAAATTTATAGTCTGGTCATTAATTCTTGCTGTGATCGCCGGACTTATAATAACTCCCTTAGCTACAACGCTCGTAATTATCGGAGTCTTAAGTGCAATTTATTTTATTGACGTTGTCTTTAATATTGGAGTTGTCCTAAAAAGCCTGCACTTCCCACCTGAAATTCAAATCCAAACAAATGAAATTAATAGCTTAAATGATAAAGACCTGCCTATTTATACAATTCTTTGCCCTCTTTATCGCGAAGCAGAAGTTCTGCCTAACTTCCTGGAATCTATAGAGAAGCTCGATTGGCCGAAAGAAAAGTTGGACGTTATTTTACTTCTGGAAGAAGACGACAAAGAAACCGTTGAAGAAATCAGCCGTCAAAAACTCCCCTGGTATGTCCGGGTTTTAGTTACGCCTGATTCTCAACCTAAAACCAAGCCAAAAGCTTGTAATTACGGTTTAGCACATGCCAAAGGTGAATACCTGGTTATTTACGATGCGGAAGATAGACCCGATGCCGATCAACTTAAAAAAGCCTATTTAGGATTCAGGAATTCGAGTGAAAAAGTAGTCTGTCTTCAGGCTAAATTGAACTACTTTAATCCTCACCAAAATTTACTCACTAGATTCTTTACTGTCGAGTATTCTCTTTGGTTTGACGTTATGCTCCCCGGTCTCCAATCTATTAACACTGTAATTCCATTAGGAGGAACATCAAACCATTTCCGAACAAAAACCCTTCACGAATTGCAGGGTTGGGACCCTTTTAACGTCACAGAAGACTGCGACTTAGGTGTTCGAATCTTCAAAAGAGGTTGGTCAACAGCAATTATAGACTCCTTAACTCTGGAAGAAGCCAACAGTAACTGGGGCAATTGGGTTCGCCAACGTTCCCGCTGGTTAAAAGGCTACATGCAAACATACCTGGTCCATATGCGTAATCCGATTGAGTTCATACTCAAAAACGGCTGGCATGCTTTCGTCTTCCAACTAATCATCGGCGCTCGTATTTCTTTCATGTTGATCAACCCAATTCTCTGGTTAACTACGATTTCCTACTTTGCTTTATACGCCTATGTCGGTCCAGCAATCGAAGAAATCTTCCCTTCTGTAATATTCTATGTCGCTGTCTTTTCCCTGCTGGTTGGTAATTTTTCCTATATCTACAACTACATGATCGGAGCTATGAAAAGAGAGCATTATTCGTTAGTTAAATATGTCTATTTGATCCCAATTTACTGGTTAGTAGCCTCATACGCCGCCGCCGTAGCCGCCTACCAACTAATTGTGAAGCCTCACTATTGGGAAAAAACCGTCCACGGCCTTCATCTAAGCAAAGCCAAAATAATCGAAGCGAAAGAAGAAATTAAAGAAGAAATACTACCTCAAATTACTGCCGGGATTTTAGGCCAACAGCCTTGGTACAAAAGATTTCGGATTGCTTTTACCAAGGGTCGCTTAATTGTTGCCAGCGGTATCCTGGTCGGTGCAACCTTTATATCTGGAATACTCAACTTAGGCTTTAGCGTCTATTTAGGTAGGGTAGTTGGGTTTGAGGATTTAGCTAAAGTCTCTCTTGTCACAAGCTTTCTATTCTTTGCGGGTGTGCCTCAAGTCGCTCTTTTTAATACCCTGACAAATCGTATTGGATTTCTTCAGGGAAAAAAGCACGGCAGTCTTGCAATGACCTTTTTATACGGCGCCTCTAAAAAGGCATTAATAGCTTCCGTTTTATTATCAATTCTATGGATCAGTTTAATTCCGGTACTTATGAACTATTTCAATACCTCAGATATTTTCCCCTTCCTGCTGTTCACACCGGTATGGGTTTTCGGCACAGGTTTTGCAATTATTAAAGGCCTTTTAGCCGGAAATATCCAGCTCGAAAAATTAGGAATTCTGTTGATTTTTGAAGCTATAGCAAAGTTTGCGGCAACTTTCATTCTTATCTACTTTGGATACAACTCAATAGTATACGTAGCAGTACCAATCTCCATTATTCTTTCCGCAATCCTTGCAACCATTGTTATTAATAAACAACTGAACATGTCAGCCATAGATAATTCAAAAAAGAAGGAAGTTGCTTTCCCTTTTAAGTTTTTCTTCGCTTCTGCCTTATCGGTTTTATCCCCTGTAGCCTTTTTAAGCCTTGATGTTCTTTTGGCCAACCATTATCTCCCCTCCGCAGAAGCAGGAAAATATGCCTTAGTTTCAACAATCGGAAAGATTATTTTCTTTGTCGGTGCATTGTCAAATCAACTTGTTCTTCCGTTTGTTAGCCGTAATGAAGGAGCGAGTAAAGACTCAGAAAAATTATTACTCTACATCTTTATTGCCACCTCCTTAATTACTGGTTCAGGGTTCATATTCTGGGGACTCTTGGGTTACATCACCGCGCCAATTGTATTTGGAGCAAAAGCTGTAGATGTTATTCAATACTTAGAACCGTTCACTTTTGCTATGGCCCTGTTTACCCTCTCTCAAATTTTCGTTTCTTATTATCTGGCAAAGAAAATATACACCTTTCCTGTTGTGTCCTTTGTTCTGGTGCTTGTCCAATTTGGCCTGATTTATTTCAATCACCAGAATATTGAAGCGATAGTAATGAGCATGTTTACAGTCAGCCTCCTCAATCTAGGAGTTATGGCAACCCTTCATTATTTCTCAAGCTCTATAAGATTTTTTGAAAGTAATTTAAC
>Ga0163148_10006312_pt1 | contig 11491 bp, 11 predicted proteins | sample OliLakLV19MP7P2_FD_148606 | JGI IMG/M metagenome (GOLD analysis project Ga0163148, IMG submission 148606) | Freshwater microbial mat bacterial communities from Lake Vanda, McMurdo Dry Valleys, Antarctica- Oligotrophic Lake LV.19.MP7.P2 | ecosystem: Environmental > Aquatic > Freshwater > Lake >... | reverse complement strand
CTATGTTAGTATCCAATCGTCTCATCGACGATGGTAAACATCACGCCAGGAGTAAGATAGGCAGCATTTTTTATTCTCGTTACGATCGTATTGTACGAGTACTCCATCGCATCGAAGATCGTATCATCAGGGATGAAGGTTATCGTCGTTCCACTTACCGTCGTCTCTCCGACGATAGATATGTCTGCCTGAGGCACTCCTCTACGAAATTCTTGCATATAGATATTTCCATTTTTATGTACTTCAGCTTTCAAATAACTCGATAAAGCATTTACTACTGAAGAACCTACTCCATGAAGACCACCAGAAACTTTATAGACTGATTTATCAAATTTACCTCACGCATGCAAAGTCGTCAAGATCGTTTCGAGCGCAGATTTTCCTGTCTTCGCATGAATATCTATGGGGATACCACGTCCGTCATCATAGACGGTTACTTTCGATCACTCACTCAGCACGGTAGTAATATGTCTACAGTGACCAGCTAATGCTTCATCTACCGAGTTATCGACGATCTCGTAGACCATATGATGTAATCCTCTCGTATCAGTCGATCCAATATACATTCATGGTCTGTGTCTTACGGGTTCGAGTCCTTCGAGGACCTGAATATTTGACGCGTCATAATTTCCAGTCGGGTTTGTCATTCTATACACAAAAAAGCAAAACAATATATTCAAGATAGCAAATTAGCTATGAATTGCAACCATAACTAATTTTCATATACATACATTATTGTTTACCTCATATTTTTTATGCGACCTCATATCTGAATTCGACTCACCTGACCTGTAGGAAACAACGCCTTTGCTTATGAGCAAAGAAAAATTCACGATCCTGAACCGAAACTCCGACTTCCAGAAATCAAACAAATTACCTCTATCGATGAGATAGAATACTGAATACTCGCTACCTTTGCGGAACTTGATGACAATGATACCGTCGTAACCTACACAGGACTGAAATATATCTATCATTTACCATTCTGTACGGATATATTGCCATACGTCCCTACGATACCGATATATATTTTTGATAATCACAACTACGCACTGTATTTCTGGATACAACAACGGGCGAATAATATTCGTCCCTACAAGGTCATTCATATCGACCAACACTCTGATCTAGGAACGCCGCCATCACCATTAAAAATGGGTGAATGATATTCGCCCCTACAAAATACCGACATTGCACACCACACTACCCATATTTGCAACGTAGGTAACTTCATCCGCCCTGCTCTCGATGCAGGTATCATTACGGAATGCATCCGGATCAAAAACCAATATGATCTCGAACATTTCTTTTCTATAAAGGACGGATGATATCCGTCACTTCAGGAAACAAAAAAAAACTACATCCTCGATATAGACCTCGACTTTCGAGCATCAGGCATGGATACCAATCTGCAGATCACCATTCCTCTTGTTCAAGAACTCATTCGCGAAGCATCACTCGTGACGATCGCCTCTTCTCCCTACTTCTTGAAACAAACGACCGCTTTACAGCTTTTGGAGAGATTATTTACTAGATAACTCTTGCGAAGAAGAAAAAATACTCTATACTCCATTCAATCTTTATTTAACTTCATACCATGCTTCATTGTCTCCAGTGCGGATCTCAGCAGTTTCATTCCACAAATGGCAACAAATATACGTGTAATTCCTGTGCGTTCACTTTATATCTCAACGCTTCATGAGCAGCTGCAGTAGTCCTTAGAGATCCAGTGCACAATTATCTGCGAACGATTAGAAATCACGAACCGTACAAGTGACGCCTCGATACGGCATGATGATTTATCGATCCAAACGAAACAGCTGAGGAAGCAGCAAGGAGAGAATGTAAAGAAGAACTTGGTATAGAGATTGGTTCGCTCACCTACCTGTGATCATTTTCAGGACAGTATGAACGATGTGAAATCACCAGACCAATTATCAATTTTGTCTTCGAATCAACCATAACAAAAGAACAAATTGCTACCTTCGCGCTCAATGATGAAATCATAGGGGTAGAACGACATACGCTCGATTCCCTTCCAAAAGACCTTCTTGCAGAAAATATTAAGTGAATCCTTCCCCTTCTCTTGAAATAGATTTTTTTACAAAAAATCATTTCGCTGGATAGGAATTATTTAGAAATTCCTATCCAGTAAAATGATCTCTACCTTCATCCTTACATCTTTCGCTCTTAACTCATGCGCATTTGTTTAGCACCTATGGATGGCATTACCGATCTTGCCTATCGTACCATTTGTAAAGAAATATTTGAACAACACGGAAGTCCAGATGATGAACTCATGCTCTGGACAGAATTTATGAGTGCTGAAGGATATATCCATAATCCCAAAGGCGTGATCAAACATCTCTGGATGACTGACTTCGAACCTCAGCTTATTGCTCAGATATTTTGATGAACGACCGACCCATTACTCACGTGCGCCAAAGACGTGATGAGCAAATATCCGTTTGCAGGCATAGAAATAAATATGGGCTGTCCGTCACCAGGTGTCATGAAATGTGATGCTGGAAGCGCAATGCTGAAGGACAAGAAAAAAACACTGAGTATCCTGCGTGATATATCACTGAAACTTGATAAACCATTGAGTCTAAAAACAAGAGCTGGTCTCACGTCAGCAGACAAAGAAGAACAGTTTGCATTTATTCTAGAAGCGAGTCAGTACGTACGAATGATAGCGGTCCATGCGAGAACATACAGTCAGTCGCATGCAGGAGAGGTAGATCGAGATTTCTTGTATAGATTAAAAGAAGCGCTTCCTGACAAAATTATCATCTGAAATGGCGGGATCAGATCATACCATGATGCACAAACACACGTGCAAACTCTAGATGGAATCATGATAGGGCAATCAGCAATAGGAAATCCACGAATACTTACGCCTCATACGCCGACCCTTGAAGAAAGATTTGCAACGATTTTCCGTCATCTTGATGTTATGATGAGTGCAGAACGACTCTTTCGTCAAGCAGTAGGTGAAATGAACGATGTTCTTCAACTACCTACATACGTACAACTCAGTGAGGTAGCAGTAAATAAACCACGAGATACGGAACCAGTAGACAACAACCTTCGTACACCTTTTGAATTTAGAAAATATCTCTTCAACTATATTAGCTGATTGGATGGCAACAAAGCAATCAAACAACAGATACCTGCACGAAAAGAATATCGTCCTTTAAAAATGGGACTAGAGAAATATCTTGCATCATTACTCGCGAGTGGTAGGTAGATTGTATATGCTACGTCATCCTGAGTTTGCGAAAATACGTTCCGTCATTGCGAGGAGCATGCGACGGGGCAATCTACTTGTGGATTGCTTCGCAAAGCTCGCAATGACATCTATAACGATACCCTACTCTTCATACTCAAAAACAGTCACTGCTCATGTCTGGACCTCAGGAACTATTGCAGACAGATCTATATCCTTTGCAACGTCTTCTTGCACAGCACGTTCTTGAGGTTTGCCTATCGTGACAACGATACGACGTCCATCATCTTCATACCAAGAGCTCCTACTTTTGAAGACATCATTATATACTTTTCTTTCTAGTTGAAGATTATCAAGCTGGACGATACTACGCTGAAATACCAGCGCATCATATTTTCTTGTTTCTTGTTTTAGAAAATATCCTCTTGTCGATGCTTGATTTACTCGTAAGGCATACAATCAAACCACCAAAAAACATATAGCCGAAACCACGATCAGTTTCGTTACACTTACTGCTTTTTTTTGGCGTTTACTTTTATCCAAGAGATCAAAAAACTCTTGCGAAACACTAGATAAACGGATAAGTTTAATCATTTTTTTAACCACTAGAAGATTAAATGTAGTTGTATCCTCTCATTTTCTCTAAATTTTTTACTATCTATCTTGATGTATTCTAGAGAAATAAAATACACAAACAAGGTCTTACGATACTTTCTCGACCACTCTCATCTTTGCGCTTCTTGCTGCTGGATTACGTTGTTTTTCCTTTCGTGTAGGTTGGATGACATGTTTCGTTAAGATTTTTATAGTTCCTTCATCTTCTCGTTTTTTGAAACTCACTTTTGCCATCCTATCTTCTATACTATGATACGTAAGGACAATACATCTCCCTCATGGAGGAAGATAAGAAGGAAACTCCTCGAGAAAAGAAGCAAATTCATCGAGTTCTCCATTAACTACGATTCTAATTGCCTGAAAAAAAATTGCTAAGACCTTATCTCCCATACCGATTGTTTTCGCTCGTGCAGACAATACATGCGTCGTAACAAACTGACGATCCGTTTTGAAAAATTCTGCAGTTGTTTTTTCTCTTCGTTTGGATCAAAAATCAGTAAAATTCGTCAACATCTGATTAAACTGATTGGTTGTACACGTGGATAATCGTTCGTGTGCTGGTATTCATGTAGTCACATCGAAACGCATATCCAGCGGACCATCTTTCTTGATGGAAAACCCACGTTCTCCATCTTTGAAATGTTCCATATTTACTCATATATCAAGCAACATACAATCAAAATATTTTCCTCCCGTCGCTTCAGCAATCTTCGAAAAGTCAGCATAACTCCCGAGCACATAGTTCATCTGAGATCAAAAATCCTGCAAACGTTTTTGCGCTTTTTGTAGCATCGCTACATCTCTATCTACTCACACGACCGACACGTCGTCATTGCGAGGAGCTTGTGACGTGACAATCTCGTCATTATTATATTTCTTTATGATTGCTTCACTATGGCCTCCATGACCAAGTGTCCCATCCATGATAAGGGTAGACTTTTCGGGTAGTCGTTCGAGCACCTCTTGGAGTAAGACAGGATCATGATATCAGGTTCGGATCATGAAAAATAACAATATAAAAACCTTACATCATATCCAATGGACTGGTTATCTTACGCAAAGCTGGTTGCATCACATGAGTATAAATCTGGGTAGTACGGATATTACTATGTCCTAATAATTCTTGAACATAACGCACATCTACGCCTTGTTCGAGGAGATGTGTCGCAAAGCTATGACGCAATGAATGAAAAGAAACATCTTTTTTAATATCTGCTTTTTTGCACACCTGATGAAAAACTGCTTGTGCGGTTCTTGGGTGTATTGATCCACCTCTTTCTGACGTAATAACAAAATCTTGTGGTAATTTATCTATTACTATTGACTGATATAATGTCATAGCATGTTGGGGAAACAAACTGATACGGTCTTTTTGTCATTTTGCTCATTTGATATGTATTGTTCATCTTTGCAGATCGATATCTTGAATTTTAAGGGAAACAATTTCACTTACTCTCAGGCCTGCTCCATAAGTCAAACTCAGCAAAAGTTTATGTTTAGAGTTTTTTGTCACCATTAAGATTCATTGTATTTCCTGTATACTAAGAATAATTGGTAGTTTTCTCGGTTCTTTGGAAAGTCTGATCATAGGGAAATCTGGTCTTTTCAAAATATGGAGAACAAAGTATTTCAGTGCATCTTTGTATAGATTAACGGTTTTTGGTGCTTTGTTCTGTGATTGGAGATATAACGTAAAATCAATAATATCTTTGTGTTGCAGATAGTGCATATCTTTTTTGTATCGTTTCAAAAATGCATCCACACAAGATCAATAAATATCAATCGTTCTTTTACTGTAATTTTGATATTGTAATTCTCTACGTAAATCAATAATGTGCTGATACATAAAAGTTGATATCTTATAAATATATCATACAGTAAACATTATTATGTATACTTCAAGACAAACATCGCGGATAGAGACGAGTTGTACGAAATGGCTTTAAACAGTAAAGTGCATTTATGAAAAATAAAAAGCAAACTTACTCTTCAAATAACTGGAAAATTGGTGCCGCAATGGTTGCCAATGACTCGACTTTCACTATCGGAGTGTTTGTTATTTTCATGCTATTCATGGGTCTTTCACTCACGGAAGTATCAATCGTAATCTCATCATATTTAATTCTCTCCTCAATCGGACAAGTCCCCTCAGGAATTTTTGCAGACAGATATGGTTATAAAACCAGTCTCGTCATTGGCAGCTTATTTTTCCTAGGCGGCACAATTTTCTTTGCCTTTGCTCAAAACTTTTACTGGTTTCTCGCTGGCTATTCACTCATGGGATTCGGTTCAGCTATGAAACAAGGTGCTGACCATGCGTTACTATACGAAGGTCTGAAAGCAGATGAAAAACAAAGCTCATTCAAGCAAATGGTCGGCAAACTGGATTTATATACAAACATATTTTGGGTAATAACTGCAATCAGCGGAGGTTTTTTGTATTCCATAAATGAACGCTTGCCTTTTTATGCAGAAATCGTATTGGTTACAATCAGCATTCTCATCATAATTACTGCAAGAGAACCTAAAAAAGAAAGTAAACATTTTCCCGTTTGGACTCATGTCAAAAACAGCATGAAACAAGCATTTCAAACTCCAAACTTTTCAAAAATATTCGTTTTTTCAGCACTAATCGGCAGCATTGCTTTGACGACCTTCCAATATCTTCAACCACTTTATAAATCATTGGACATCAATGAAGCATATTTCGGCTTAATTGCAGCGGGAGCATTTGTTTTTAGAGGGCTTGGAGCCTGGAGTGCTGAAAGAGTCGGGAAAATGTTTGCAATCGACAAATATATGGTTCTTCATGCTTCAATATTCGGACTCTTCTTAATTTTATTACAAAAAACCTCCGCTTTGTTTTTCATCTTTCCAATCTTGGCAATTTTCTACTTTCTTCGTGGCTTATACGCACCAACGGTCAGCACCTATATCAATGACAAAGTAGACTCATCAAATAGAGCCACAATGCTTTCCGTGAATAGCCAGATTTTAACCATTATAACATCTGTAAATTTGCTTTTTGCAGGTTATATAGCAGACAGATACGATCTATCAACCACGTTCTTTGCCATTAGTATCAGTTCAATCTTTTTCTTGATTTTATACGTTTTATCATTAAGAAAAATTGAAGCTGATTAAAGTTTAAAACAACATCGTACAACAGCGTATATCTGGTTCGCTACGCTCACCCAAATTTTGCACTGCAATCACTTCGTGATATTTTAGCAGCACAAAACATCAGATATACGCGAACGTTGTGCGAAATAAAATTTTTACAGTAACATTTTTGAATATGAGTGTTAGAAAAGCAAATAAAACTGACAAGGTACAGATTCAAGCTCTAATGGATGAGCTTAATTTATATAGAAAAAAGATTTTTAGCTCAGATAATCAAATATTTCACGATAGAATAAATCCTTATCCATTACTAGAAGATAAAGATTTTGATGAAAGTTTTATCTTTGTAGCCATGAACGATTCTGACAATATAGTCGGATTTATTCAGGGAGGTATTAATATCAGAAAGAATCACAAACTAAGTAAACTTGGATATATTGATGAGCTTTATGTCCAAGATGAAGCTCGCGGAAAAGGAGTAGCTAAAAATCTTTTTTCAGAGCTTGAATCTGAACTCAGAAAACAAGGTTGCGATCATATGACAACACATACAGATTTTGAAAACGGATTGTCTCAACAGTTTTATTTGCAAGCTGGAATGCACAAAGCAACAATAGAATTGTGGAAGGAATTGTAAAATTTTACATCGCACAACACAGAATATGCGGTTCATTCCTTCGCTTCGTTCAGTTATTCACCCACATTTGCCAGTGGTTCGCTTTCAGCGTATTTTACCACTGTCAAATGTCGCATATACTGGAACGTTAGGCGACATATTTTTGAAAAATTTGTTATTGAAATGTTTTTGGTGGGCTTTAAGAAATAAGGAATTTGATTTTTTAATTTTTAAGAGGGGGGGTATAATGTGTTTTCTCCGCTATCGCTCCGAAAACAATTTTTAATTGGAAAAAAGCGAAAAGTTTTATATACTAATAATAGCTTTACTTATTTAAAGAGATCATATGGCAAACGAAAGAAAAACTGAAATAATTACAAGAGATCACTTTTCCAAATTTTTGGATTCTATTGATATTGAAGAACAACGTTCTGACAATCCAAAAATTGATAAGTTATTAAAAACTGCCTCAAAAAAAGGTGGCGGAAAAGGTTATCCTGAATTTATCATTACCTACAAAACTAATCCTGATTTGTTGATTGTTATTGAATGTAAAGCAGATATAACCAAACACGAAAGCAAGGATCGTGATAAATATGCAGATTTTTCGGTTGATGGTGCGTTGCTTTATGCTTCTTATTTATCTAAAGGTTTTGATGTTTTAGCAATCGCAGTTAGCGGAGAAACAAAACAATCATTAAAAGTTTCTCACTTTTTGCATTTAAGAAATGAGAAAAAAGCGACTCCAATTTTTGGAGATAAATTTTTATCCGTTGATGATTATTTGAACGGATATTTGAAAAGTCCTGAAAAATTTAGACAAGATTATAATTCGCTTTTGGATTTTACAAAACAACTTAACGAGAAACTACATACTTACAAAATTCTTGAAAGCCAAAGAAGTTTGCTTATTAGCTCAATTTTAATTGCTTTAGAAAATACCGCTTTTAAAAGGTCTTATGCTTCACACAAAACACCAGAAAATTTGGCTGTTTCTCTTATTCAAACAGTTTCTGATGAATTAGAAAGTGCAAACATCACAGGGAAAAAATTAGAAAATCTGAATACTCAATTTAGTTTTATTAAAACAGATACCTCTTTATCAAAAAAAGCAAATGTTTTGAAAGAAATTATTGATGAGATTGACGAAAATATAAATGCGTTTATTAAAACTCATAGATATTTTGATGTTTTAGGTCAGCTTTATATTGAATTTTTGAGATATGCAAACAGTGACAAAGGTTTGGGAATTGTTTTAACTCCTCCACATATTACAGAACTTTTTGCCAACTTAGCACAAGTTAATAAAAATTCAATCGCTTATGATAACTGTACTGGAACAGGTGGGTTTTTGATTAGTGCGATGAAAAAAATGATTGCCGACGCAAAAGGCGATGAAGCAAAAATCAAAGAAATAAAATCAAAACAACTTATTGGAACTGAATATCAATCACATATTTTTGCTTTGGCGGTTTCAAACATGTATATCCACCAAGACGGAAAGACAAATATTATAAATGGAAATTGTTTTGATGAAGAAATTATTGAAGAAGTTAGAGCAAAAAATCCGACAGTTGGTTTTTTAAATCCGCCTTACAAAGATAAAAAAGGAGACACTGAAGAACTAGAATTTATATTAAATAATTTAAAATGTTTAGTTGATGGTGGAGTGTGTGTTGCAATAATTCCACTAAGTTCAGTTATAGCAAAGAATGGTATTAAATTTCAATTAAAGGAAAAATTGCTACAAAACCATACGTTAGAGGCTGTCTTGTCAATGCCAGAAGATCTTTTTCATAATTCAAAGGTTTCGCCTGTGTCTGTTGTTGTTGTCTTTACCGCACACAAACCACATCCTGCTGGTAAAAAAACATGGTTAGGCTATTTCAGGAATGATAATTTTGTAAAAACTAAAGATAAAGGACGTATTGACTTATTTGGAACTTGGGAAGAAATAAAAAAAGAATGGCTTACATTATATTTTAATAGAGAAACAAAAAAAGATATAAGTCTGACGAGAGATTTAAAACCACAAGATGAGTGGTGTATAGAGGCATATTTAACATATGATTACAGTCAAATCACTGAGAAAAAATTTAAAGATAAAATTCAAAAATATTTAGCATTTCGTTTACTCCATGATTTGCTTGATTTTAAAATTGATAAACCAATTAAACTAAGAGATGATAATAAATTAGTTCCATTACATGAAATTTTTGATGTAAAAAATGGATTAGCATCTTCAAATGTAGAAGTGTTAGAATCTCCCGAAGGACATGCAGATATTAGATATATTAGACCATCTCAAACTTATGAAGGAAGTATCGCTGGATACGTAGATAAGACATTTATAGATGATAAATATATTTATCCTGACAATACACTATATGTTTCTACTGATGGACAAGGAAGTCATACTTATTCTTATGTTTCATCTTTTGAATTTATTCCGAACAGCAATGTTTCTGTGTTAATACCAAAAAGAGAAATGTCCGTACAAGAAAAAATTTATTATGCACTTTGTGTTTCAAGCAATAGATATAAGTTTTCTTATGGTAGAAAGCCTAAAGGTGATAGATTAAAGGATATATTATTACCTTTGTATCCTCCTAAATATGTTTACGATGATATTTTTAATGAAATTTTTGATAATTGGAAAAAAATAGTGAAATAAGGAGTTTTGAAAAATGGAATTTACCCGTTTATCTAACTAACCATGATCGATTTTATTCTTCAACAATTCAACACAAGAGAAATAGCAATTATCTGCTGGCTTTTTGTTTTGATACTTTGGGCGTTTTCTCAAAAAAACATCAGAAAATCGTTGTTTGGTGTTCTAAAATCTCTTTTTCAAATAAAAATACTATCAGTAATTATTGCCGCGATTATTTATACTGGATTGACAGTTGTACTATTGGCTAAAATTGGAATCTGGGAATGGACACTCTTGAAAGATACAATTTACTGGTTTATAGCCGTTGCTTTTGTATTACTAATGAACACTAACAAAGTAAATCAAGAAAAGGGATCATTCATTACGATTCTGAAAGATAATCTGAAAATCATTTTAGTTCTTGAATTTATTTTAACGCTCTACACCTTTAATTTAATAGCAGAAATCATTTTAGTTCCAATTTTAGTTTTTATCGGTGCAATGAGTGCTGTTTCTGAATTGAAAAAAGAGTACTTGTCAGTAAAAAAGCTCTTTGATTTTATCTTATCCATAATTGGAATTTTCTTTATTGTTTTTGCGCTTGGAAAAGTTTTTGGCGATTTTCAGCACATTATGACTTCGCAAAATTTGAAAACCTTAATTTTACCACCATTATTAACAGTCGCATTCATTCCATTTATTTATTTATTTGCTCTGATAATGGCATACGAAATGCTTTTTGTTCGTCTTAGTTTTTTCAATAAAAACGACCCCGACCTAATTAAATTTACTAAGCGTAAAATTATCCTAGCTTTTCATCTGAATTTATTGAAACTGAATCATTTTGCAAAAGAAAGTACTCAAGATTTAATGAATGTTAAAACTAGAGAAGACATAATCAATATGATAAAGAAAAATTAAAAAGAATAAGGAGTTTTGAAAAGTGGAATTCACCCCCAGCCCCTCTTCCATTTTTCAAAACAAAAAAATGACCAACGGGAATGCCCTTGTGGTACAAATACAATAATAAAAAGCCCACCAAAAACGGAATAATATGGATAAATTTTTCAAAAATACGCAAGGCATGTTGCACTCTCACTCCGCTATCGCTCCGTTCGGCTCGCCTAACACAGTATATGCGGTTCACTCGTTGCACTTCGCTCTCCCATATTTTGCTCCATTGCATTCCGCAAAACATCGCATATACTGGAACGTTAGGCGAAATCTTCTTTTGTTTTGAATAACTATCTTTGAC
>Ga0163148_10006308_pt1 | contig 11495 bp, 7 predicted proteins | sample OliLakLV19MP7P2_FD_148606 | JGI IMG/M metagenome (GOLD analysis project Ga0163148, IMG submission 148606) | Freshwater microbial mat bacterial communities from Lake Vanda, McMurdo Dry Valleys, Antarctica- Oligotrophic Lake LV.19.MP7.P2 | ecosystem: Environmental > Aquatic > Freshwater > Lake >... | reverse complement strand
TACACCTGAACGTGCCCAATTAGTTGGACAGAGCCGGCGCAGCCGGCCATACGCGAGTGCACCCGTCGTATGCAGCTGGTGGCCCCCGGGTGCGCCACTCTCCTGAGTGGCTGCGGGTCGGTACGGTCCACCATTCGAGCCACTCAGGAGAGTGGCGTTCCCAGGGGGGATTGTTGCGGTGACGGTAGTTGGACATGGTCGGTTTGCGGCGGCCATAGAAGCCAGAAAATGACCCTCGTTTGGCGTGCTTTTCCGATGTTTTTTGCCGCCGCGCGAGGTGGTTGAGTGGGAGCACGAGGGAGGGAAAGACGAAAACCGGCGCAGGACGCCGGTTTTCCGCGAGAGCGAGGCCCGTCGCTCAGTGCTTCGGCATATGGTCGACGATCGGAATCGGCGGCACGACCTCGAAGTTGTAGACCGGCGGCGGGCTGGACGTGGCCCACTCCAGGCCGCCCTGGAGATCGTTGATCTTCCAGGGGTCATTCTCGGTGATCTTGGGCTTGCGATAGCTGAACACCAGTTGACCGACGAAGATGATCGAGCCGAGCATCGCCAGGACATAGCCCACGGTGGTGATCACGTTGAGGCGGCGGAAGTCCTCGTAATAGACCGAGATGCGCCGCGCCATGCCGACCATGCCGGAGATATGCATGGTCATGAAGGCGACGAACACGCCGATGAACATCAGCCAGAACACCACCGTGCCGACCTTCTCGTCGAGCATGCGGCCCGACATCTTCGGCCACCAGAAGTAGGTCATGCCGAAGAGCAGCATCACCGAGCCGCCGACCAGGGTGAAATGGAAGTGGCCGACCACGAAGTAGGTGTCGTGCAGCGAGATGTCGACCGGGACCAGCGCCAGGATCAAGCCACCGAAGCCGCCGAGGGTGAACAGGCTGAGGAAGCCGCAGGCGAACTTCATCGCCACGGTGAAGCGGATGGTGCCGCCCCACATCGTCGCCAGCCACGAGAATATCTTGATGCCGGTCGGAACGGCGATCAGGAAGGACATGTACATGAAGAAGGCCTGCAGTGCGGTCGGCATGCCGACCGAGAACATGTGGTGCGCCCACACGCTGAATCCGATGATGCCGATCACGCCGAGCGCCAACACCATGCCGAAGTAGCCGAAGACCCGCTTGCGCGAGAACGCGGCGAAGACGTGGCTGATGCCGCCGAAGCCGGGAAGGATCATGATGTAGACGGCAGGGTGGCTGTAGAACCAGAAGATGTGCTGGTAGAGCAGCGGGTCGCCGCCCTTCGAGGCGTCGAGGAAGGTGGTGCCGAAGTTGCGGTCCATCAGCAGCATGGTCACTGCCGAACCCAGCACCGGCGTCGCGGTCAGCTGGATCACCGAGGTGATGAACACCGCCCACACGAAGAGCGGCATCTGCAGCCAGCCCATGCCCGGAGCGCGCATGTTGGCGACGGTGACGATGAAGTTGATCGAGCCGAGAATCGAACTGAGACCGGCGAGGTGCACCCCGAGGATCCACATGTCCTGGCCGGGATTGGCGCCCCTGCCCATCAGCGACAGCGGCGGATACGAGGTCCAGCCTGCCGCCGCCGAACCGCCGGCGGTGAGGAAGCTGGTGAACATGAGCAAGGACGCCGGCACCAGCAACCAGAAGGCGAAGCCGTTCATCTTGGGGAAGGCCATGTCGCGCGCGCCGATCATGATCGGCAGCAGGTAATTGCCGAAGGCGGCGAAAGCCGGGATGACGACGAAGAAGATCATCACCGAGGCGTGCATCGTCATCACCTGGTTGTAGGCGTGACGGTTCTCGCTGAACAGGTTCATCGCCACGTCGACGCCGCCGAGACGCGCTTGCTGGATCGCCTCGATCGTCGCGCCGGGCATCGCCAGGTGGAAGCGGATCAGACCGGACAGGGCGCCGCCGACGATGCCCATGAACAGCGTGAACCAGAAGTACATCAAGCCGATCTTCTTGTGATCGACGGTGGTCAACCAGTCCATCACCCCGGTGTAGCGCGCGATCGGAGGAAGCAGTGCGGTCGTCACGAGACTACTCCTGCGCCTGGGCCACAATGGGCGCGGCGGCGGGGATGTGGGCAGGGGCGGCGGCCACGGTCGCGGCCATGATCTGGCCGAGGCGTTCGCGGCGGGCGGGCATCAGCTTCTGTTGGCGCTGCCACTCGGCGAAGCGTTGGGGGAAGCTCGCCTGGTCCTCGACCTTGGCGCCCTTGATCGGCGCGCTGCGGGCGAACGAGGTCTGATTGTGCGCCATCCAGTATTGGAGGGCGAAGTCCGCCTGCTGGTCGCCGAGGAACTTGCCGCGATACCCGGCGAGCGCTTGGCGCAAACCGTCCTCGGGCTTGCCGGTTTCCCAGGCGATCAGCGCGTCCCACACCTTCTTGGCCTGATCACGATGCTTCTGCAGCATCTGCCAGGTTTCGAACTGGGCCGGCTCGACCACCACCGCGCTGATGATCATCACGCCGTGACCGTCGCCGCACAGTTCGGCGCACTGACCCTTGAAATTGCCGACACGGTCGGGAGTGAACCAGGTGTTGTTGAAGCGGCCGATAATGGCGTCCTTCTTGACGCCGAAGGCCGGAACCCACCACGCGTGGTTCACGTCGTTCGACGTGATGCGCAGCGTGGTCACGCGATCCTTGACCAGGACCATCGGCTCTTGCTGGCCGCTGACCAGGTCGTTGCCGACATTGATGCCCTCGCGCTTATAGTCGTATTCCCAGGCGAATTGCTTGCCCCGCACGGTGATGGCGAGCGCATTGTCGGCGTCCTTTGGCGGCAGCTCCATCTTGTAGAGCAGTGGGTAGACCGGGATGGCGACGATGGCCAGGGCGAGGATCGGGATCGCGGTCCACAGATTCTCGAGCTTGGTGTTGTGCATGAAGGTCGCGCTCTTGCGGCCGTCGCCGCGATCGCGGAACTTCAGCATGGCATAGACGAGCAGGACCTGCGGCAGCACCAGGAAGGGAACGAAGACCAGGAAGCTAAACCAGAAATTGTCGAGGACATCCTTGGCGATGTTGCTGGCCGGACCCGTCCAGGTGCTGGTCATGGTGATCTCGCGACCCCACAGGTCGGGATTGAACGTCGTCACCAGGGATTCGACCGGCGCATCGGCGCCGTGCGCCGCCGACGCGACCAGCGCCAGCGCACCCACCAGGGTCAAGAACTTCAAGCGAGGCATTTACGGAACTCCTCGGGCGCCCGACTTGCCGAGCTGCGCGTACAGGCCATCGAGATCGGAGGCGGAGAGCAGTGGCAGGTCGGGAATGAAGACGCCGGGCGCTGGCGATAGCAGCAGGGCATCGAAGCGCTTGCGATCGCCGGCGGCAACCGCGCGGCGCAGGTCGACCAGCGCCGCGGTATCTGCCAGGCGCCGGTCGAGGGCGACGATGGCGCCGGCGACCGGACCCAGCGCGCCGGCCTTGGCTTGACGCAGCCAAGCGGTGGCATCGGCAGCCTCGCTGGCGGCCTGTTGGCTGACGCCGCTCATGAGGGCGAAGACCTCCTTGGGCGGCTGGCGCTGGGCGGGCGGCAGCTGGATCTCTCCCGCACCCGCGCTCGGCTTGGGGATCTCGACCTTGGCCGAGTCCTTGTCGACATAGGCCTTCGAGTTGTATGGCTTCACCAGCGCTTCGCGCAGGTAGTGCGTCACCGCGTAGCGATCCTCGGGCGAGAGCGAGGCCGAGAACGACGGCATGCGTCCGCCGCCATACCCGTTGGTCAGCACCTGATAGAGGGCATAGGGTCCGCCGCCGTTGGCGTTCTTGAACTCCTCGGTGTGGAAGTTGCGAGGCGGTGGATTCATGTTCGAGGGATTGGCGTTGCCCTGCGCGCCATGGCACGACGCGCAGTTCTTGGCGTACAGGATCGATCCGCGATCGATGACGTCGCCGCTCTTGTTGGCGATCAGCTCGCTGTGATTGGGTCCGGCCTGCGCCTGCTTTTTGGCAGCGAGCTTCCCCAATTCGCGTCCGTGGGCCGATCCCTGGCCGTAGAAGTGGACGAACCAGCCGATGAGGATGGCGACGATGGCAAGCATGCCCGCCGTCCACAGCAGCGGATGGGTGCGCTCGACCGGGTCTTGCACGTGGGAAGCCATTAGTGCAGGTGCTCCGCATTGACGGTTGCCAGCAGGCGGGGCTCACCCTTGGGGATCAGGCCGTACTTGGCCCAGAAGCGCAGGGCAAGAAGGAGGAAACCACCGACGAAGCCGGCGCCGACGCCGAGCTCCTGCCAGCTGTACGGGCCGCGGTACTCGTTGGGCGAGAACGCCGGCATGATGATCCACGACCAGTCCATCCAGTTGCCGACCAGCACGGCGATGGCGATCGTCACCAGCGCCCACGGCTTGGTGCGCACGCTCTGGCTCATCAATCCGAGGAAGACCAGCGGCCAGCGGATGAGCGCCTCGATGGCATAGGCCAGGCCGTAGCCGTTCTGGCCGCGGATGACGTAGAAGAAGGTCTCTTCATCGAGGTTGGCGTACCAGATCAGCATGTACTGGCTGAAACCGATGTAGGCGCAGAAGCACGACCAGCCCACCATCCAGGTGCCGACGTCGTGGACGGTGTGCTCCTGGATGACCTGGTTCATCGGCCCGCGCCGCAGCCAGACCATGAACAGGATGAGCACGCAGAGGAAGGTCTGCACCGCGCTGGTGAAGCAGTAGACGCCCCACATGGTCGAGAACCAGTTCACGTGCAGGGACAGCAGCAGGTCCCAGACGAAGAAGGTGATGCCGACGGCGAACACCGGCAAGAAGCCGATCGAGATGCGCCGGTGGCGGGCGCGGATGTCGGCGCCGGTGGCGTCCTGGTCGACCGAGAAACGCACCAGGCGGTAACGGAACCACAGCCAGAGCAGGATGATCGTGGCATTGGTCAACACCCAGCGCCCTTTGACCATCAGTTCGGACTTGGTGCCGTGGACGTGGAAAAGGTGCTGGTGGTCAGCGCCCTTCAGGTTGATCCAGTCATAGAGGTACTCGGCGCCGAAAAGCGCGAGAGCGATGAACGCGACCAGCGTGAGGAGCAGTCCGCTCGTCAGACCTTCCATCAACCGCCGCAGCGGGATCAGCCACTTGGCATTGGTGACGCTGTGCACCGCGATGAAGAACAGCGCCGCGATGCCGATGAAGGTCGGCACCAGCATGCCCTGCAGGAACGACGACCAGGCGCGCTCCTTGGACTGGTGGTCGCCGATCAGCAAGAAGCCGAAGGTGCCCGCACCGATCAGGACCAACACCCAGGAAACGATGCGCAGCCGCGGAGCGCGCAACGGACCGGGGTCTCGGATCGACGCAAAATGGTGGGCGGATTCGCTCACGGATCAGTTCTCCGGCCAGGTCGGGGTCACGTACTCGGGCACCGCCTCCGGCGCCGGACGGAAGGCGGCGCCGTCGCCGCCACGCTTGATCAGCTCGAGGTCGGATTTGGTGTTCGCCGCAACCGACGTGGCCGCATCGAACGCGGCCTTGGCCGCGGCGTCGTCGGGCTTGGCCTTGAGTTCGGCCGCCGCGGCGGCGAGCGCACCTTCGGCATCGGTCACCGCCAGCGTCGCGCGATTGAGCACGCGCACATAGGCGACCACTGCCCAGCGGTTCTCGGGCAGCAGCTGCGCGCGGTAGTTCGGCATGCGGTTGCGACCGACCGAGATGAGGTGGTACATGTCGCCGTCGGTGAGCAGTGAGAGATTGGGCGTATTCAGCGGCAGCACGCCCGAGAAATACTTGGCGACGTAGCCGTTGTCGGAATTGCCATCATTGCCGTGGCACGGCGCGCACGAGATCAGGTAGTAGCGCTGACCACGACGCAGCACGTCGGGCGTCGGCGCATAGGGATTGCGCAGATCGTGCGGGCCCAAGAAATCGGTCGCCGCAAACTGATAGGGCAGGAAGTCGCGCGACACGGTGCCAACCGGCTGGGTCAGCATCACCGGGACGTGATGGACCTGGCCCTGGGCCGAGGTCACCGGGGTCATCACCGGCATCGGCTGGGCGACGCCATCCTTGAGCACGACCTGCATCGCCTGCTGGCTGTCATAGGATGGTGACTCGTACATGTCGGGCATGTATTCGAGACCGCGCGAGGACTGCTCGCTTTCGCCACAGGCGCCGAGGGCGAACACGGCGAGCGCGGCAGCGGCGCCGCGAAGGGCGACCTTACGCATGGGAGACCTCGCTGGAGGCCGTCAGCGGCCCGTTCGGCAGGTAATGCTCGATGCGTTCGGCGCCCTGCTCTTTAAGCCACGCATCAAGCGCGGCGACCGAGCCGTGCTCGGTGGCGGGGACGGCGAGGCAGAAAGTGTCATCGGTGAGCAGGTCGGACGGCAGCGTGGTGTTCGGGCTCGGTAACAGCTTGCAGGCGATCAGGAGCACGAGCACCAGATTCGCCAACGCGCCGCTGAGGATGCCGCTCTCGAAGCTGATGACGACGTAGGCTGGCCAGCTGTTGTAGGGCTTGCCGGCGATGATGATCGGCCAGTCGTCCTTCATCATCCACACCTGCATCAGGAAGCCGCAGAAGGCGCCGAAGAGCAGCATGAACAACACCGGCCGGCCGATCCAGCTGCGGCGGATGCCCATCAGCTTCTCGATTCCGTGCAGCGGCCAGGGCATGAAGGCTTCGTGGCCCTTGTGGCCGGCCGCGTAGCTGGCGGCGCAGGCCTTTTTGAAGACCGCCGGTTCGGTGAAATAGCCGAGGACGTAGGGCATGGCGTGCTTACCCATGGTGGGCGCCTCCCGTGGCCTTGCCGCTCGGATTCACCAGCACCGACTTGATCTCGGCGATGGCGATGGTGGGCATGGTCTTGGCATAGAGGAGGAACAGGAACATGAACCAGCCGAAGGACCCGGCGACGACCATCCAGTCCCAGGGGGTGCCGACCCAGATGTCCCACGACGAAGGCAGGTGATCGCGTTCGAGCGAAAGCATGAAGATGGTCGCGCGCTCGAACCACATGCCGATGTTGACGAACACCGCGATGATCCACATCGCGATCAGGCTGCGCCGGATGCGCTTCCACCAGAACAACTGGGGCGCAACCACGTTGCACAGGGTCATGGTCCAGAACACCCAGGCTTTCGGCCCGGAGAGGCGGTAGAGGAACTGGCTGCGCTCGTAGACCGACTCAGAGAACCACGCCGCGAAGAACTCCATCGCGTAGGCGTAGCCGACGATCATCGAAGTCGCGAGGATGATCTTGTTGCACAGTTCGAGATGGGTGAAGGTGATGTACTTCTCGAGTTTCAGCATCGAGCGCATCGGCGCGAGCAGGAACACCACCATGCCGAAGCCGCCGAAAATCGCGCCGGCGACGAAGTACGGCGGGAAGATCGTGGTGTGCCAGCCAGGCACCTTCGAGGTGGCGAAGTCGAACGACACGGTCGAGTGCACGGACAGCACGAGCGGGGTAGAGATCCAGGCGAACTGGGCGTAGGCGCGCTCGTAATGGTTCCAGTCCTTGACCGTGCCCTTCCAGCCGAACGAGACCAGCGAGTAGATGGCGCGCTTCAGGCTGCCCACGCGGCACTTGTCGCGCACCGTGGCGAAGTCGGGAATCAGGCCGAGGTACCAGAAGATGGCCGAGGTCGTGCCGTAGGTCGAGATGGCGAACACGTCCCACATCAGCGGCGAGCGGAACTGCGGCCACAGCAGGCGATCGTTGGGATACGGGAACAGCCAGAAGTCCAGCCACGGGCGGCCGGTGTGGATCAGCGGGAACAGGCCGGCGGTGGTGACCGCGAAGATGGTCATCGCCTCGGCCGAGCGGTTGATCGACGTGCGCCACTTCTGGCGGAACAGGAAGAGAATCGCCGAGATCAGGGTACCAGCATGGCCGATACCGATCCAGAACACGAAGTTGGTGATGTATGAACCCCACATCACCGGATTGTTCAGACCGAGGATACCCAGGCCTTCGCACATCTGGATGGTGAAGGTGAAGAACATCAGCGACATGATCGCCATCGAGACGAACAGGCCGACCCACCAGCCGATCGACGGCGGACGGAAGATCGGCGCGATGACGTCGAGGGTGACGTCGCGCGCGGTGACGCTCTCGTGGATCAGCGTCTTGGGGTTCTCAAGCTCGGCGAGAGTGGGGCGCATCTAGTGAGCCCCACCCTGCGACGCCGGCGCGGCGTCAGCCCCGTGCGCAGCCGCGTCGCCATGAGCATTTGCCGCGGCCAGCGCGTTAGCATCGACCGGGCGGTTGCGGATGCGCTGGAGGTAGATCACCGACGGACGGGTGTTCAGTTCCTTGTCGAGCAGCTTGTAGCCGTGCGGGCTGCCTGCGGCGACCTGGTTGACCTTCGACTCGGGATCATTGATGTCGCCGAAGGTGATGGCGCCAGTCGGGCAGGTCTGGGCGCAGGCGGTAGTGATCGCGCCGACCTGCTTGTCGTCGTACTTGCGGCCGGTGGCCTTCTCATTCTCGCGCACGTCGCGGGTGCGCTGGACGCAGAAGTTGCACTTCTCCATCACGCCCTTGGAGCGCACCGAGACCGCCGGATTAAGCACCATCATCAGCGGCGCGCGGGTTAGTTCGGCGCTGCTTGAGGTGGTCATCTCGGTGGTCAGGTTCTTGACCACGCGATCGAAGGGCGCGGCCGAGCCCACCGGGCCGGCACGGTACTTCGAGTACTCGTAGAAGTTGAAGCGCCGCACCTTGTAGGGGCAGTTGTTCGAGCAGTAGCGGGTGCCGATGCAGCGGTTGTAGACCTGGATGTTCAGGCCTTCCTCGTTGTGCATCGTCGCCATCGCCGGGCAGACTTCTTCGCACGGCGCGTGGCCGCACTGCTGGCAGAGCATCGGCTGGTAGGCGGTGTCGATATCGAGCAGCGCGTCGGGCGAGGGCGCGCCGAACATCGCGTCGCCCGAGGTCTGACCGGCCGCCGGCGTGGTGCCGTGATCCCCCCAGACGCGCGACGAGAAGTAGCGGTCGATGCGGATCCAGTGCATTTCGCGGCCCTTGCGGACCTCGTCGCGACCGACCACCGGCACGTTGTTCTCGGCGCTGCACGCCACCACGCAGGCCTGGCAACCGATGCAGGTGGTCATGTCGATGGTCATGCCCCAGCGACGGCCGGGATAGACGTGGGTCGACTGCCACATGCTCAGGCGGCCGGCGGCACCGGGATGGCCGTCATTGCCGTTCTCCCACATCTTGTGCGGAGTGTGGTCCGCGTGCTTGCCGGCGCGGAAGGTGTCGAGGTCGTTGTCGATGACGATCTCGCGACCGTCCATCGTGTTGTGGCCCTGGGTGCAGGCGAGTTTGTACTGCGCGCCCGTCGGCTTGACGCTGACGTTGGCGAAACCCCACGCCGAGCGGTCGGCGGCGAGCAGCATGAAGGCGTTGACGCCACCGTCCTGATCGACGCCAGCGCCTTCAGCGACCTTGCCCGCGCCCGCGCGGCCCCAGCCGAAGAAGCACTCGACGGTACCGGGATGCTGGCCTTCCTGGACATGCACCGCCAGCTTCACGGTCTGGCCGCCGACGGTCAGTTCGACCACCGGGTTGCGGTCGACACTGCCGACGTCGTAGCGATGACGACCGACGCCGAAGCGCTCGGCATCGGCGGGCGAGATGGCGAGGTAGTTGTCCCAGGTGATGCGCGAGACCGGATCGGGGATTTCCTGCAGCCACGCGTTGTTGGCGCCGGCGCCATCGCGCATGGTGCGCGATGCGCTGATCACCAACTGCACGTCGCCGGTCTGGGCGGCGGGCTTGACCGTCGCCAGGGCACCGGCGTTGAAGGCGACGCCAGCGACCGCGACGGCCGGTTGGGCTACCACCACGCCCTTGGCGAGGGCGGCATTCCAGAAAGCGCGATCGTCGCCGATGGCGCCGACCTGGGGCTTGACCACTGCCAGCCACGCGGTTTGGACGAAGTCGTGCCAGTTGCGCACGCCGGCAGCCTGGGGCTGCCACAGCACCTTGCGCGAGCAGACCGCGACCAGCTTGGGATCGGCGGGCGCCTTTTCGGCGGTAAACGGCTTGGGGGCCTGGGCGCCGAGGGCGGCGACGGCGAACGCGATCAAGCTCTGCTCGGCGCCACGGCAATCCCACAGCGGATGGATGCACGGCTGCTGCAGGGCATAGACGCCAGCAGCGGGCTCGGCGTCGCCCCAACTCTCGAGGCCGTGCAGCGACGGAGCGAGGTAGGCGGTGGCCGCGGCCTGGAAGCTCTCATCGGCGCGGTCAGCGAGAACGATCACTGCCTTGGCTTTGGCCAGGGCCGCGGCGGCGCCGGGCAGGCTGATCGCCGGATTGGCGCCGACGAGGATCACCACGTCGGCGGCGGTGATCGCCTGGAGGGTACCACTGGCGCTCGGGGTGACGGCGGAGGCGGGGACGCTGGCAGTCTCGACCGTGACGCCCTCGTTGCCGAGCAGGCTGTTGATCAGGTTCGCCGCGAGGTGCAGACCGCGGCTGGCGTCGCCACAGTGGGTGGCGCCACCGACGTAGACCAGGCTGTGCTTGCCGGCAGCCTTGACTGCGCGCAGGCGCTCGGCGGTGTAGGCGATGGGATCCTTCTGCGCCGTGCCGTCGACCACCGGATTCAGCTTCGGCGTCTGACCGAGCAGCGCGGCGGGCACGTCGCCGCCGAGCTCCTTGGCCAGCGCCCAGGCGACGCGCTCGACCTCGGCCAGCGAGGCGCGCACGCGAACGTCGGCGAGGGTGCCGGTCTGGCTGAGGGTCGGCTCGAAAGCGATCAGCTGGCCCATGTCAGCAGCGGCGCCGGCGCCACGCAGGCGGCGGAAGTCGCCAAACGCGACCTGCTCTGCGAGGCCGGTGTGGCCGCCGCCGAGGATATCCGAACCGAGGGTGACGATGACGGCGGCGCGCTCGAGATGGAGCACCGCCGGCTTGGCCTGGTCCTTGCCAAAGGCGGCCTCACGCGCGGCGACCGCGGCGTCGGGGGCGAATGCGTCGTAGGCGACATGGCGCACCCGGCCGCCGAACGCGGAGACGAAAAGATCGAGCAGGAGCTTGGTGGCGACGCCGTCGGTGCCGCCGGTGACGAGCGCGATGCTACCCGAGGCGAGCAGCTGGCCGACCTCGGCGTCGAGCTTGTCCCAGCCGAGCGCGGCGATCTGCCCGCCGCTGCGCTGAATCGGACCGGCCTGCTGACGGTCGGGATCATAGAGGTTGAGCAGCGCGGCCTGCGAACGCAGGTCGAGCGCGCCGCGCACCACGTTGCCGGAATTGATCGGGCTGTCTGGATTGCCTTCGAGCTTGATCGGCCGGCCGTCGTAGGTCTTGACCAGCAGCGGCACCGCACGCCCACTGTCGCGCAGCACGCTCGACCACCACACCGGCTTGCCGAGGGTGGTGCCTTCGGGCTGCTGGGCGTAGGGCACCAGGGTGTCCGGGTCCTTGTGCCAGCAGCCGGCGAGCGCGAACACCGCCGCGGCGCCGGTGAGTTGGAGGAAGCCGCGGCGATTGACGCCGGGCAGCGCCTGATGCAGTTCGTCGCGGCTTCCTCCAACTC
>Ga0163148_10006307_pt1 | contig 11497 bp, 9 predicted proteins | sample OliLakLV19MP7P2_FD_148606 | JGI IMG/M metagenome (GOLD analysis project Ga0163148, IMG submission 148606) | Freshwater microbial mat bacterial communities from Lake Vanda, McMurdo Dry Valleys, Antarctica- Oligotrophic Lake LV.19.MP7.P2 | ecosystem: Environmental > Aquatic > Freshwater > Lake >... | reverse complement strand
TGGGTCAAATGACAAAACATCTACACCAATGCCTGCAATATTTCTTTCAGTTACCAAAAACTTAATGGCATCATTTGAAAATCCGGGATAATGTTTTACCGTTTTGCAGCTTGGCGTTCGGTTTTTTTTTCTTCAAAAAAACTGACGCTAAGGTGCTGTTACCACCAGTGCTTCTATTTCTTTTTGAGTTCGTCAATTTGTCCTTGTGCATATTTTTTTGCTTGGTCGTCACCGTGTTTTAATGTCAGTTCGTAATATTTAATTGCGTTTTTTTTGTCGCCTTTAAGTTTGTATGCTTGTGCAATGTTGCTTAAAACAATATAGTCTTTAGGATTTAATTTCTCAGCTTTTAAAAGAGGTTCAAGTGCTTTTTCATATTGCTTTTTAAGCATAAATACTATTGAAATATTTGATAGACTTTCAACGTGGTCAGGATAATATTTCAGAACTGTCTCTGCAATTCGTTTCATATTGTCAAGCAAGTCATCGTTTTCTGTGTTATAAAGTTGAAGTTGATAATTCTGAATAGAACTTAACATAAATTCTTTTGGGTTGTCAAGTGGTTTGCTGTCAGCCCAAGTCCATTTATTTTTGTTAACGGAAGAATAGTCAATCGTCTTTATGATTTCTGTTGTAAATTTTTCATACTCTTCAAGTTGTCCAAACATATAGATTTTGCCAAATCTCATATCAAGTCTGTTCGGGTGTTTTTCTATTCCTTTATTAATCCAGTCAAATCCTTTGCTTAACAAGTCAGGGTCATAATATGTGTCGCCATACATAAATGCAACTGGTTCTTTTTTTGTTGAGTCCTGGTCCATAATCTGAAGAACGTCTTCGCCTTTTGGATTTTGTCCAAGGGTTAGGATTTCCTTTTTACTTTTTCTTACAAAATAATTGAAGTAGGCAACAAATAACTCTGGGTCGTCTTTGTCTGTCTTTTCCCATTTTTCTAATAGTTGTAACTGTCCAACCGTATCTTTTTTTGAAACGAGGTCATTGAATAGCTGTTTGTTTGTCTGCCCGATTGCTGAGTTAAAAAGCAAGGTCAAACTGAAAATTAAAAATGTCGTTTGTTTTAGCATTGTCGTCTTTTTAGCATTGGTGGTAACTGGTTAGTATCCAAACCAACAAATAATGAGTCTTTTAAATGCTTTTCCCAACCCGAATACATCATTACACAAGAATGGTCAGGTATTTTTCCGTATTCTTTTTCAAATAGATTGATGTCCTCTAGTGTCAGTTCTGCATCACTATTTTTTGATGCCTTTGCTTCAATATCAATTACCACAACTGGCACAATTAAATCTTTTAGTTCTATTTGGTCGAGTGATTTTTGTTCTTTGATAAAATGATTAGGGGCATCTGTGTGTGTTCCTAAATGTTCGTGAATTTTCCAAGAATTTGCTTCAACTCCGTTTTTCTCTAAAGATGCCATTGGGATAAGTTCAAATGGATAAGTCAACTTTCTTACTGGAATAAAAGGGAAATCAGACGTGAGGGTATGGGTCAAATCCACAATATTGTCAATGTGAATAATTTTACCTGTGTCTTTTTTAGGTTGATTGCAACCACCTGAAAAAATTACTAGAACAATACAAAAGCTAAGTTTTAAATTCTTCATAATTAATTATCGTTTGGGTTGTAAGGTCCTCCTGTTTCTCCCCATCCCCATTTGGGCATTGGTTCGCTTTCAGCCATTGGATTTTCTGTTAGTTGCGAATTGATAACTGCAAGTCGTGTTCCCCATTCAATGTAGCCAACAAATGCAGAACGAAATTCAGGGTCGCTTTTTAAACCAACCTCGTCTGCCGTTTCAAGTAAAAGATGCACCCAACGTTGCCGTTTTTGTTCTGTCAACATTTTTCCAATATGTTCGCCTATCATTTTTGAATGACTGCCATTGTCTTCGGTTGTGTAAAATTTAGGGCCACCAAAAACTTCGGCTACAAAATGAGAAACGTGTGTGATATGTTCTGTCGACATATTTTTAAAAACTTCCCCCAATAAGTTGTCTTGTAAAACCTTTTCGTAAAACTTGCTAAACAAGGTTTCAAAAGTTTGAATGTCGCCTGTCCATTCGTAAAGTGTTGGTATATTTTTCATTTCTAGTTATTTTAAGTATCGTTTTACAATGACCGCTAACGTTAAATATTTATGATGAAAGGGGCGAAAGGACTGCGAAAGTGTCCCCCGAGACAAACTACGCAGGAGAGCAAAACAACGACCTACCAACAAAACCCCTTTTTTCATAAATATGCTGTTACATGAGGTTTTTTTTCTAATTAAAAGCTAATTGACAAGTTAAGATGTCCACCAAGTCCCAATTCAACTATTTTTTGAAGTGTCGAAATTCTGACTTCCTTGATATTGTTTTCAATTTTTGAAATGTATCCTTTATTCGTTCCACATTTCTCAGCAAGCTGTTCTTGTGTCAATCCTTTCTCCAAGCGAGCTTGTTGCAGCAGCACTCCGAGTTTAAATGATTCATATCCGTTCTCAAAATTGTCACGTTTCATCTGCCCAATTTCTCCGTATTGTTCATCTATGAACGAATCTAATGATTTCAAATTATTTTTCTGATTCATATTCTCTTTTGATTTTTAGTGCCTTTTCTATTTCACTTCTTGGTGTTTTTTGAGCCTTTTTTTGAAATCCATTTGTCAAAACGATTAGCTTACCTTTGTCAAAAAAATAAAATACCCTAAATATGTCACTGCTCAATTTGATTCTTATTTCATACAGTCCTTCAGTGCCTTATATGTGTTTCAAATACTCTTCAGGTATTTGTGGTAAATTTTCTATAGGTTTAATTGCCCGAGTAATTTTTGCTTTTACTTTCTGCTTTTGCTTTTCGTAAAAGTCGAAGAAGTAGTTTTTGTACAAAAAGACTGTCCTAATTTTCGTCCTAACAAATATAAGTCAAGTTATCCATAAGTACAACTATGGTTGGATGTGTTTTTTACGAGGTTACTTCCAAAAATCTTATGTAACTCCTTTGTTTACACAATTATACGCAATTCATTACTTTCCTAAAATTATTTCTAAATTTTATATAACGTATTCATTTCTAGGTATTCACGCTTTCCTTTGTGCATCTATTCGCAGTTGCGTATTTTGTGCTTTGGTAATACTATCTTGTTTCAAATATATGAAATACGAAGTTCATATGCAGAGCATATGCTAGGGGCTACTCATTGGCACCTTTCTCCCCACGCCAACTTAAAAGCTTTACAATCTCCAACTTACTTCTTCCTTCGGCACCCCCTCTCCCGCCAAGAGAGCCTGTTCCGTTTTCTCGGGAGGCCAGGGGGGTGAGGCTTTTAATGATAGCTTAACCCCTCTTATCTCCCCACAATTATTTAAAAATCATTGCCACAATAAATATTCAATTAACATTAATGTACTAATTTCGTGATTATGTTCCCATAAAGGAAAATCCGCAATTATGTTAAGTGCCAAAGAAGAAAAAACAATAGATAAAAGTATATATGTAAGCCGCGATTTAAGTTGGTTGAAATTCAACTATCGTGTGCTTGACCAAGCCAAAAACCAAAGCAGAAGTATTTTCGATAGGCTTAAATTTTTAGCAATATGCAGCTCCAATCTCGATGAATTTTGCATGATTCGCATAGGTTCGCTTTACAATTATATCGATTTCAATAAAGACCGAATCGATTATTCTGGGCTAAATTCACATTTATTCCGCAAAAAATTATTAAGTGAATTGCAACAATTTACCAAAGCTCAAAACAAATGTTATGAGTCGGAGCTTGAGCCTGAGTTTGAGAAAAACGGCTTTAGAATCGTGAATATCACAGATATAAAAGACGAAGACAGGGAAAAGGTGTATAAATATTTCACTAAAACCATATTCCCTATGCTCACACCAATGCTTTACGACAATACCCATGCTTTTCCGGTGTTGAACAATAAAGTACTCACATTCGCGGTAGTAACCAAAGCCGAGGGCGAAAAAGATAAAGAAAGCAAGCGAGTTACATTTGTGCAAGTGCCTCAAAATCTGCCGCGTTTTTATGAAATAGCCACCAATGGCGAAAAGGTATTGTATCTGCCGATAGAGGAAATTATCAGGTGGCAAATTCAAAAAATGTTCAGAAATGTAGAAATACAAAGTGCTACATTGATGCGCATTACTCGTAATGGCGATTTCCTCGAAGAGTCGGAAGATACGGATGCCAACTTTTTGGAGGAAATGAAAAAGAAAGTAAACACCCGTAAAACAGGTCGTGTAGTTCGTTTGGAAATTGAACCCAACCACAATAAATGGCTAGTGAAACTGCTTTCTGAGAAGTTTGAAATTGACGACCATAATATTTTCGAAACCACCTCACTCATTGATTTTACAGGCGTTGGGCAAATAATGAAACATGCCGAGTTTAAGAGTAAAATCCCCGCTTTACCTACACCTGTGCAGCCCATTAGCTACGACAATCCTAGTCAAGAATCGTGGTTCGATTACCTCAAACACAAAGATTTGCTGATGCACCACCCATACAATAGTATGGAGCCAGTAATTGAATTGGTGGAAATGGCAGCCAGCGACCCAGGTGTATTAGCCATCAAAATGACAATTTATCGCTTGGCACACGAATCACGCATCACCAATGCCTTGCTAAAAGCAGCCAACAATGGCAAAAATGTATCGGTATTATTTGAAGTAAAAGCTCGCTTTGATGAAGAGCACAATATGTCGGAAGCCGAAAAACTGCAAAAAGCGGGTTGTTTTGTGATATATGGAGTTGGAAAATTTAAAACTCACACCAAGCTGATGCTGATAGTAAGGCAAGAACCCGACCAGTCCATCACCCGCTATGTGCATATTTCAAGTGGAAATTATAATGAGGTAACTTCGAAATTCTATACCGATTTGGGCTTGCTTACCACAAATGAAGGTTATGCCAACGATGTATCAGAATTTTTCAATGTAATAACAGGGCATTCTCAACCCGAAATGTACCAATATTTGATTACTGCCCCACACAATATGCGTAGGCAATTGATTCAATTGATTAGAAATGAAGCTGAAAATGCCAAAAAAGGGCTTCATGCTGGCATAGTATGGAAGGTAAATTCATTGCAAGATAAAGAAGTGATAGATGAAATATATAAAGCTTCGCAAGCAGGAGTCACCATCAAATTGATCGTACGTGGTATTTGCTGCATTCGCCCGGCTAGAGAAGGCTTGAGCGAGAATATTGAAGTATTATCGTTGGTGGGCGATTATCTGGAACATGCTCGTATTTTCTATTTTGTGAATAATGGCGAACCATTAATTTATAGCGGAAGTGCTGATGCCATGGTGCGAAGCTTCGACAGAAGAATAGAATCTTTATATTCTATTGTAGATGAAAACTTGAAAAAAGAAGCGATAAATGTGCTCGCATATAATTTGAAAGACAATGTAAACGCCTACAAAATGAATGAGGACAGCACTTATACCAAAATAGAATCTAAAGATGGCAAACCATTCAATGTCCACAAAGAGTTTTATAAAGTAACACAAGATGCACTTATCGATATTGCCTTTTGTTTCGAACCTAAAAAAGACAAAATTAAAGAAACCAAAAAAACTTTAGAAATCGCATAATCAACCGCAGCATTTGACAGAACGCATAATCAAAATCGATAACATTCCTTTACTTGATTTCTTTGGGGTAGAAAATGCCAATATTAAAGAAATAGCTAATGCATTTCCTAATACACGCATCACCTCACGTGGCGATGAAGTGTATTTGCAGGGCAAAGATTTAGAAATCGACAAGATAGCTGAGATTATAAATACACTTACTGCACATCATAAAAAATTTAGAGAATTGTCTTTACAGCATGTAAAAGATTCGATTGCTGAAGAAATATCCAATTATTTAGAAGCCTCAGATGATATAATTGTAAATGGAAAGGGAGGTAGAATAATCAAAGCTAAAACGGCAAACCAAGCCAAAATTGTAGAAGCCATTAAACTCACCGATTTGGTATTTGCCCTCGGCCCTGCTGGAACGGGTAAAACTTATGTATCGGTAGCTTTGGCAGTGCAAGCATTGAAATCTAAACAGGTAAAAAAAATCATATTTACCCGACCGGCTGTGGAAGCTGGCGAAAGCTTGGGTTTTTTGCCTGGCGATATGAAAGAGAAAATCGACCCGTATATCCGCCCGATTTACGATGCGCTTGGCGACATGATAGAGTCAGATAAGCTGAAACAGTACCAAGAAAGTAATATAATTGAGATAGCTCCGTTAGCCTACATGCGTGGACGAACTTTGAGCAATGCTTTTATTTTGCTCGATGAAGCCCAGAATACCACACCCATGCAGTTGAAAATGTTTTTAACAAGGATGGGGCAAGGCTCTAAAATGATAATAACAGGCGATAAAACTCAAATAGATTTGCCCCTCAAGCAAAAATCAGGCTTAATAGATGCCATAGAGATACTTAAAAATGTAAAGGGAATTTCTTTTGTAGAGCTTACTGCTAAAGACGTAACCCGCCATCCTTTGGTAAGAGATATTATTTATGCTTACGATGAAGCCAGCACTGGGCAAACATCAATGTATCACCGTTAATTTTAAGAAAATTGAAAAAGCTTTTTACGCTGCTATTCGCCATTTTAAATTTCACATCTTTTGCCCAAGAGGAGATTGAATACCAGCGATGTGCCACCCAAGAATATCATAAAATGCAAATGGCACGTTTAGCAAATAGTAATCAAAAGTGGGCAAATCAACGCATAGAAAACGTTACTTTCTCAGGAATCATCACCATTCCTGTAGTAGTTCATGTGATACACAACAGAGCCGATGGAGCTATTGGTGGCAGCAAAAATTCAAATATTACTGACGAACAAATATTTTCCCAAATCAAGGTACTGAATGAAGATTTTAGAAAAAAAACCGGAACAAACGGATTTAATTTTAACTCTGTAGGTGCAGATGTAGAGATGGAATTTGCACTAGCCCAAATAGACCCCAATTGCAACCCTACTTCTGGGATTACGAGGCATTATTCTACTACTAAGCAGTTTGACCCTTACGATAATTCAGTAAAATCTTTTAGTGCATGGCCAGCCGACCAATACCTTAATATATGGGTTTGTAGTACTACCAATCTCATATTAGGGCTTGCACAATACCCAAATTACAGCAATTTAGCTGGCCTTAGCGAAGTTGGAGGCGACTTTGCTACCGATGGCATAATTGTGAGAAATACTGCATTTGGCAGCAAAACGGGTACTTCAAATAGTGGTTCATATAGCTATGGTAGAACTACCACGCACGAAATTGGACATTGGCTGGGGCTTCTTCATACTTGGGGCGATGCAAACTGTGGCACCGATTATTGCAGAGACACCCCTTATGAAAGAGATAAGAATGTGAGCGTTTGTAATACAGTCATTTCTGATTGCGACAGCTCTTTTGGGCAAAAAGTAATGATCGAAAACTACCTTGATTATTCGCCCGATATTTGTATGAATATTTTTACCCAAGATCAAAAAGCTCGAATGTGGCAAACCATGACTACATCGCCCGATAGGTCAAATATTTTAACATATATTAAAAATGGTGTAAATGAAAAAACAATCGCTCCGTCTGAAGTTTCTTTTCCATTTTTCCAAAATTTTGAAAATAGTACCCAAAATATTGCCGAAGTAAGTGCCAATTGTGAAGGCATAAACGCTGCATTCCGCAAGGCCAATTCCTCTGTTTCAGGTTATTTTTTCCACTCCGATTGGGTGAATAATGTACAAAGTTCAAATTACACACTATCTTTCGACTATGCATCAGTCGCTCAAATTACCGATACCTTATTTATTTACGGCTATACTGGCTGCCAAACGGGGAAATTTATAATTGCCTCATTTACAGGAAATAACCTAATAACTTCCTCCAATTCTGTAAGTAATTTCATACCGCAATGCGATGAATGGAAATCGAAAAGTCTTTCATTTACAGTTCCCTATCCTTACTTTGACCTTCAATTTGAAACAAACAATACCCTTAATAATAATATATATGTAGATAATATTTCTATGAAGCAATATGGATTTATTCCAAATTTACAAAGTAGAATTTTAGGAAATCCTGCAGCGAAAGTATTGGCAGGGTACGATATTGAAAATCAGAAAATTACTTTAGAAGTACTTTTTAGCTCTACATCAAATGTTGATTTTGAGGTAATTGATATGCTAGGCAAAAAAGTGAATATCGATACTTTCACCCAGGTAAACCCTGGTATATTCGAAATTTCAGTCTCAAATTTAGCTACAGGGATGTATATTATTAAAACCAAAGTAAATGGGCAGGTAGTGGTAGCAAAGGTGTTGGTGATATAGAAAGTAAAAAGTGATTCCAAATAATTTATATTAAAATGAAAAAGGAACTGTCGCCAACCCAAAGAGCAGAATTACTTAGCTTATGTAAAACCCGTTTTGAGAAAAACATGAATCGGCATAAAGGCATAAAATGGGCCGAAGTTCTACAAAAGTTAGAAGCACATCCTGAAAAACTTTGGTCGCTCAATGAAATGGAAACTACTGGTGGAGAACCAGATGTAGTGGGTTTTGACAAAAATACAGATGAGGGCTTCTTTTTTGATTGCTCTGCCGAAAGCCCTAAAAATCGCAGAAGTATTTGTTATGACAATGAAGCGTTGGAGTCGAGGAAGGAAAACAAACCTTCAACTAGTGCCATTGAGATGGCTATAGATATGGGAATTGAGATTTTAACAGAAGAACAATATAGGAATTTGCAATCGCTTGGAAATTTTGACACAAAAACATCTAGCTGGGTAAAAACACCTGAGAATATTAGAAAACTCGGTGGAGCCATTTTTGCTGACTTCCGCTATGGGCATATTTTTGTTTATCACAATGGAGCAGAGTCATATTATGCTGCCAGAGGGTTTCGAGGCTCTTTAAAGGCATAAATTTTTAAAACCAAATGAATAGTAGAATGAACCCAAAAGTTGATTGGTTTTTTGAAAAGGCTTCAAAGTGGCAAGAAGAATACGCAGAATTAAGGCAGCTTGTACTTGATTGTAGACTTGTAGAAAAATTGAAATGGGGCTGCCCTTGTTACACTCTTGAAAAAAGTAACATTGTATTAATACACGGCTTTAAAGAATATTGTGCTTTGATTTTTATGAATGGGGCTTTGCTAAAAGATGAAAAAGGAATTTTGATACAACAAACAGAAAATGTGCAGTCGGCAAGGCAAATTCGGTTTGCCAATTTTGAAGAAATTGTATCAAGCAAGTCAACTATAATAAGCTACATAAAAGAAGCCATTGAAGTAGACAAAGCAGGTTTGAAATTTGAATTAAAAAAGACTACCGAATATAAAATAACTGAAGAATTTAAGATGGTATTGGACAATATGCCCGAATTGAAAACTGCTTTTGAAGCACTAACACCAGGAAGGCAAAGGGGCTACTTACTTTATTTTTCAGCCCCGAAACAATCAAAAACAAGAGAAGCAAGAATTGAGAAATATATTCAACCAATACTTGAAGGAAAAGGGTTAGAGGATTAGTAGTAATAGCTATATGGATTCCATTTAGAAAATCAATCGCATACCAATGAAATTTGGCTCTATTCCATTTTTTCGGTTTTCATTTTTTCTGGTTTTAGGCATCATTTTTCAAATTGAATATTCCTTTCACTTGCTATTTTTTGCTCCTTTTTTTTGCTTCATAATATTTTGCGTCTGCATTGTCATTTTTTTACTTGATCAAGAGGTAAAATATCGATTTCGACATGCCATTGGCTTCGTTGCGTTCGCTATCATTTTCCTCTTTGGGATGCTAATTACCACTGTTTACGATATTAAAAATCAGTGTAATCATGTATTGCACTTAAAAAGTGAAATTCAGGCCTACGAAGCTGTAATTAATGGTGAACCCGAAGAAAAGGAAAGAAGCATAAAAGCCGAATTGCAAATCTCGAAAGTAAAAATTGATGGGAATTGGCAATATGCAAATGGCAAATTGATGGCTTATTTCCCAAAAGACAGCTCATGTTTTCTACTGAAATATGGGGATGTGTTACTTGTGAATGCCAATTTGCCATTGATTGAATCGCCCAAAAACCCTTTTGAATTTAATCTGAAGCGGTTTTATGGTTTTAAAGGCATTACGCACAGGCAATTTCTAAAAGTATATCAATACAAATTTCTAAAAAACGAGCCGCCTAATGTCTTTATCAAGTTCGCAATTAACATTCGCCAGCAAGTAGATGCCATTTTTACCAGATATATTTCTACAGTAAGAGAACGAAATATTGCGTCAGCCCTTATTTTAGGTATAAAAAACGAACTAGACGATGAAATTCAATACGCCTATTCTGCCACAGGCACCATGCACGTACTGGCCGTTTCTGGTTTGCATGTAGGCATTATTTATGGTTTATTGGTTATTCTCACCAGTTTTTTACTCAGATTCAAACATGGCAATTTCATTCAATCCGCTTTGTTATTTGTGCTAATTTGGCTTTATGCATTAGTTACAGGCTTATGCCCTTCTGTGCTGAGAGCCGTTACCATGCTCAGTTTAGTGATAGCATCGAAGCTTATAAGTAAAAAATCGAATGTATTCAATACGCTTTTCGTCACGGTATTTCTATTGCTTTGTATCAATCCTTTTATGATAATGGAAGTAGGATTTCAATTGTCTTTCATGGCTGTGCTTGGTATCGTGTATTTGTACCCTGAAATTTACCATTTGATTGACATTAGAAATAAGGCTTTAGATTGGGTTTGGAGCATTACTGTAATGTCCATTTCAGCTCAATTGGCCACATTTCCACTTGGAATGTTGTATTTTCATCAGTTCCCAAATTTATTTCTGCTTTCCAATTTGGTTGTTATTCCATTTGCCATATTGATAATGTATGTTGGGCTTGGCTTTATGGCTTTTAGTTGGCTGCCGTTAGTAGCAAACGGGCTTGGGTTAATGGTGGAAAAAATGGTTTGGGTGCTAAATCAAATCATTTTATTTATAGAAAAACTGCCCAATTCGCTTTGGTTAGGCATTCATATATCTGTTTTTGAAACTTGGCTCATGTATGGAATTATCATTTTTATGATTTTACTTTTTGTGAAGCAGCAATTTAATTATGCACTTGCCACATTTATTCTGATATTATTTTTCTGTTCGTTGCAAATATTTAAAATATATGAATGGCAAAATCAAAAGCGAATTATTGTGTATAATGTGAATAAAGGCTATGGTATAGATGTGATTAATGGTAGAAATGCAGTTTTTTTGAGCGATTCACTACTGCCAAGCGACAAGCAAAAAATGCAATTTCACATTCTGAACCATAGGTGGGCAAGTGGGGTACGAAATGTAAATTTGAATGAGAAGGCTGTGAAAACCAACTTCGGGAAACTGTATGATGCCAACGGATTTACGATTGCACACATTACCAAACCATTTTATAATACTTTTCCAAAACCTTTAAAATTAGATTACTTAATAG
>Ga0163148_10006298_pt1 | contig 11512 bp, 7 predicted proteins | sample OliLakLV19MP7P2_FD_148606 | JGI IMG/M metagenome (GOLD analysis project Ga0163148, IMG submission 148606) | Freshwater microbial mat bacterial communities from Lake Vanda, McMurdo Dry Valleys, Antarctica- Oligotrophic Lake LV.19.MP7.P2 | ecosystem: Environmental > Aquatic > Freshwater > Lake >... | reverse complement strand
AACTTGGTCAGAGCCAAACGTCTGTCGGTACAGGTTCAGTAAATTGGCATAGGGTGTGAGTTGAGCTGGAGCCAGCAAACAGCAAATGCGCCGGATCTCTTGACTCTGCATAAATTCAATCCACTCGTTCACCTGCTCCTCGCTATATCCCGGTCGAGCCGCACCAAACACAATGGCTTCGTTCTCCGCAGCTGGAGTAAATTTATACATGGCGATCGCCTAATTGTTCCATGAGCGATCTGATCGGCTATTATTTCTCTCCGTAATTCGCTGCAATCAAATGCCCTTACTCTAGACCAAAATCACCGCTACAGAATTTGCTTTTCTTTGATGAAACCACCCTGTAGCGGTGAACCGTTACGGGGTTGGGGTTAGCACCTTTGCTTCAGCGGGGGCGCTGGCTTCGGGGCTGTTGGCTTCCGATGGCGGTACGGCCTGCCAGAACCGGGGTAGGTAGTCATCCCAGTTGGCCAAGATCTGGTGAGCTTTGGGGCTGCCGGTGCGATCGGCGTGGGCGGCAATTAGCTCTTTGAGCTGCTGCTCGCCCACCGGGCTAGTGATCCGCTGAATTTTGATGATTTCGGGGTTCACTTTGCTGGGGAAGGTGCCGTCTTCGTCTAGGAAGTAGGCCAACCCGCCGGTCATGCCTGCGCCGACGTTGCGCCCAGCCTTGCCCAAGACGACAACCACGCCTCCTGTCATATATTCACAGCAGTGGTCACCTGCTCCTTCAATCACAGCGCGAGCCAGGGAGTTGCGGACGGCGAACCGTTCTCCGGCTTGGCCGTTGGCAAACAAGGTGCCCCCGGTTGCGCCATAGAGGCAGGTGTTACCGATGATAACATTGGCGGCGGGGTCGTAGGTGGCATCGGCAGGAGGTCTGATGCTAATTTCACCGCCGTGCATCCCTTTACCCACGTAGTCGTTGGCTTCGCCTTCTAGCTTCAAGATCATGCCAGGTAGGTTGAAGGCTCCGAAGCTCTGACCAATGCTGCCTTTGGCGTTGAGGGTAATTTGTCCGGCAAAGCCCGTGTCACCATACTGTTTGGCGATCGCCCCAGCAACCCTGGTGCCGACGGTGCGATCGGTATTGACGACGGTGATGTCTTTCGTGACCGATGACTGCTGCTGGATGGCAGTTTGCACCTGGGGATCGGCTAGCAGTGTGTCGTCTAGCACGGGACCATTGCTATGCACCACTTCGTGGGTGAGCCAGCTGCGGTTGGTGCGGCTGTCGGGGAGATTGGTGAGGCAGGTGAGATCGAGGCATTTGGTTTTGGTCAGGGTGACGCCTTCGCGGACTTTCAGCAGGTCGGCGCGGCCAATCACGTCGTTGAGGCTGGTGTAGCCTAGGCGAGCCAGCAGCGATCGCACTTCTTCGGCAATAAAGAAAAAGAAGTTGACCACATGTTCGGGGATGCCGGTGAACCGTTTTCGCAGCTCTTCTTTTTGGCTGGCGACACCAACGGGGCAGTTGTTGGTGTGGCAAATCCGCGCCATAATGCAGCCTTCGGCAATCATGGCGACGGAGCCGAAGCCATATTCTTCACCGCCCATGAGCGCGGCCATGAGCACGTCCCACCCGGTTTTGATGCCGCCATCTACCCGGAGCAAGACGCGATCGCGCAGTTCGTTGTCCATCAGCACCCGGTGGACTTCGCTTAAGCCCAGTTCCCAGGGGCTGCCCGCGTGTTTGATTGAACTGAGGGGCGATGCACCCGTGCCGCCATCATGTCCCGAAATTTGGATGATGTCGGCGTTGGCCTTGGCCACTCCAGCGGCAATCGTGCCGATCCCTACCTCGGCTACGAGTTTGACTGAAACTTGCGCCAAGGGGTTGATCTGGTGCAGGTCGAAGATCAGCTGAGACAGGTCTTCGATCGAGTAGATGTCGTGGTGGGGCGGGGGCGAAATCAGGGTAACGCCCGGTTTGGAGCGGCGCAGCATGGCAATGTAGCCGCTGACTTTAGGCCCTGGTAGCTGACCGCCTTCGCCGGGTTTTGCCCCTTGCGCCATTTTGATTTCGAGCTGTTTGGCACTCATCAGATATTCGGGCGTGACGCCAAAGCGACCGGAGGCAATTTGCTTGATGGCGGAGTTGGCGGTGTCGCCGTTTTTGAGACCCTTGAGGTGAGGTAACAGGGGCGATACGCCGCTGTCGTTGACGTCGTTGAGCACGTTAAACCGCACCGGATCTTCGCCGCCTTCGCCAGAATTAGACTTGCCGCCAATCCGGTTCATGGCGATCGCCAGCGTCTCATGCGCCTCGCGCGACAGTGCGCCCAGCGACATGCCGCCGGTGCAGAAGCGCTTGACGATCTCGGTCACGGGTTCTACGTCATTGAGCGGAATTGAGGGGCGATCGCTCTTGAAGTCGAGCAGGTCGCGCAGCGCGGTCACGGGTCGATCTTCCAGGTATTTCAGGTAGAGGTCGTAGTGGTCGTGGTTTTTGGTTGCCAGCGCTTTGTGCAAATGCTTGGCCATTTCGGGGCTGTTCATGTGGTACTCACCGCCGGGGCGATATTGCACAAAGCCCATGTTTTCCAGTTTCCGCTGGGTGAGTTCGGGGAAGGCGCGGCTGTGGAAAGACAGAACCTCGTGCGCTAGATCGGCTACGGTGAGGCCACCTAGGCGGGAGGCGGTGCCGGAGAAGCCCAAGTACAGCAGGTCGGAGCCAATCCCGATCGCCTCAAAAATCTGCGCCCCGTGGTAGCTAGAGAGCAGCGAAATTCCCATTTTCGATAAAATCTTCAGCAGCCCCGACTCGACGGCTTTGCGGTAGTTTTGCTGCGCTTTTTCCAGAGAAGCCACGTCGATTTTGCCCCGCTGGATCTGGCTTTGGGTTTTGGGATCGGCGTGCCAGTGGCGCACCGTCTCAAAGGCCAGATAGGGGCAAACGGCGCTGGCACCGTAGCCAATCAAGCAGGCAAAGTGATGCGTGCTCCAGCATTGCGCCGTATCGACCACCAGCGACGCCCGCATCCGCAGCCCCTGACGAATCAGGTGATGATGCACCGCGCCAACGGCCAGCATCGGCGGGATATAGCTTTGGGTGGCGGTGAGCTGGGTGGCGGTGCCGTCTGCGGTGAGGCGATCGCTCAAAATCAAAATTTTCTTGCCAGCGCGCACGGCGGCGGTGGCAGCTTGACATAGCTCCTTGACAGCCTGCTGCAACCCATCTGGCCCTGAGGAAATCTCAAATAGGGTAGACAGATCGGCGGCATCAAACTCAGACTGGCGAATTTTGACCAGTTCGGCTTCGTTGAGCACCGGCGACTTCAGCGTTAGCCGATGGGCATAGTCTGGCTTCTCTTCCAGCAAGTTGCCGCGATCGCCCAAATGCACCGTCAGAGACATCACCAGCTTCTCGCGCAGCGGGTCGATCGGGGGGTTGGTGACTTGGGCAAACCGCTGTTTGAAGTAGTCATACAAAATGTGGGGACGTGCCGACAGCACTGCCAATGGAATATCGTCGCCCATGCAGAAGGTCGGCTCAGTGCCCTTCTGCGCCATGTCGTCGATTACCATTTCCACGTCTTCGGAGGTGTAGCCAAAAGCGGTTTGATAGCTCAAAAGGGTGCTGCCATCAAGCTGTAGCGCGTCGGTAAAAGGCTGTTGCTCTAATTCTTGGCGATATTGCTTCAGCCACTTCCCGTAGGGATGGGTGCTGGCCACTCGCTGCTTAATGTCCCAATTCTTCAGGATTTCGTGGGTTTCCAGGTTGACGGCGATCGCCTGTCCAGGGCCAAGCCGACCCTTCTCGACAATCTCGGTTTCGGGCAGCTCGATCACGCCTGCTTCAGATGACACCACAATGTAGCCATCGCGGGTGATGGCATAGCGAGCGGGGCGTAGACCATTGCGGTCGAGTGAGGCTCCGACTTCTTTGCCGTCGCTGAATACCAGCAGGGCGGGGCCGTCCCACGGCTCTTGAATGCCGCTGTAGTATTCGTAAAAATCGACGATTTCGGGGTGGTCTTTGAGGTCGGGCTGGTTGTTGTAGGCTTCGGGCACCGTAATCATGACGGCAGCTAGCGGATCGCGCCCCGATCGCACCAACAGTTCCACCGAGCTATCTAGGTTGGCCGAATCGCTCTTTTCGGTATCGACAATTGGCTTCAGTTCGACGAGACGATCGCCCCAGCAGGGATGCGCCAAATCTTCTTGCCGCGCCACCATCCAGTTAATATTGCCCAACAGCGTATTGATTTCGCCATTGTGACCCAACAGGCGCATGGGCTGAGCCAGCGGCCACTTAGGCATGGTGTTGGTGCTAAAGCGGCGATGGTAAACCGCAAAGGCGCTTTGATAATTTGGATCTTGCAAATCTAGGTAAAACTCACCCAGCACCGCCGAGCGCACCATGCCTTTATAGACAATCGTGCGGCTGGAAAAGGTGCAGATGTAGAATTCATCCATCGCGGCGGCATCAGCTGCCGACGCCGCCTTGGCAGCCGCCACCACAGCAGTTTCGACCCGTTTGCGTGCCAGGTAAAGCAGCCGCTCTAGGCTATCTCCAGTCTCAGTAGAGCGCACAAACACCTGTTCAATCTGCGGCTGGTTTTCTTTAGCTTGAATGCCCAATAGCTCGGGCTTGACAGGCACCTGACGCCAGCCCAAGACGCTCAGCCCGCTATCGGTCAAACTCTTGGTGGTCAAACTGCGGGCGATCGCCGCCACGGCTTCGATTGGGGGTAAAAACACCATACCCACACCAATTTCATTGAGGTCACCGGACTCAATGCTCTGTTCCTGAAACCATTGACGAAACAGCTGCCAGGGAAGCGCCGTCATAATGCCAGCCCCATCGCCAGAGTCTTGGTCGGCGCTGCACGCTCCGCGATGTTCCAAGCAGGTTAGGGCAGATAGGGCTTTTTTAACCAGGTCATGGCTAGCGTTTCCTCGCTGGTCGGCAATAAACCCAACTCCGCAGGCATCACGCTCTTCTACCAACCACTTTTGTCCGGCATATCCCGCTAAACCCTGATTCACCAATCTATCCGTATTCACGCTTGTACCACCCATGTGACGAATCTTTTTGCTCTATCTATCTTTCTTTTAAAAGAAAAACTTCTCCCCTGATCGGGGAGCAGAATTTCACCCAACGTCATCTGTTTCCGGCACTCAGCAGCACCGCTTGCAGCAAGGGGGATCATTTACCTACCACTCTAGAGGGAAGTCCCATCTAGAAATGGATACTTACATCACACTCTGTCAGTTCAATGATTGAAATGTCAGCGGCACAGCAAGCAGAACGGTGGTGGCTAGAGCACTCCCTTGGTGTCGGACTAGCGTTAACCATCCAACAACTATCAAACAACCATCCAACCTTGCCGACCCAGCCCGGACGTTCGGCAACGCAATCGGGCAGCGATCGCCAAAACGCTGACCTTGATTAAGGTCAGAACATGCATTCTAGAAGATAGATCTTAGCTTAGCAATCCCTTCTTTATGTTATCAAATGCTCAAGTTCTCACGGCTGTTTGTCAAAGAGCTGCTGAAACACTCGTTTACCAAAAAAATATCAACCGTAGATTAGCGCGTATTACCTAAAACCGTAGTCCGACTCCGCCTTGAATCGAAACAGCGGCATTGCCACCTGCTTGATAACCATCAAACGCAAAAATGGCATTGCCAAATAAAACGAGGTTGCTATTGGGCAGGGTGTGGTCAATTCCGGGTTGCAGCACTCACTGCTGTTGGGAAAAGAGCTGCTGAAACACTCGTTCACCAAAAAAAATATCAACCGTAGATTAGCGTGTACTGTCTAAAACCGTAGTCCGACTCCGCCTTGAATCGAAACAGCAGCATTGCCACCTGCTTGATAGCCATCAAAAGCAAAAATGGCATTGCCAAATAAAACGAGGTTGCTATTGGGCAGGGTGTGGTCAATTCCAGGTTGCAGCACAAAACTGCTCTGGTTGCCAACCGGAGACGTGTCTTCCTGATCGCCATCTAGCATCAAAGAGGCCCCAGCCCCAATGTAGACATCGGTTTGCCAATTTAGCGGAATGTCGTAGGATACCGTTGGCACAATGGCAGTGCGATCGCTAATTAACGCCTGAGCCCGAATTGAAACAGGTGCCCGCAACAGCTTATAACGGGCTGCAATCACGGCACCAGAGCTACTGTCTTCACCAAATGCTGAATCGCCAGAAGACAACCCAAACGAGCCGCCAATCCCGACATAGCTGCCGTAGGCAGCTTGGGCAGCAGCGGGCAGCGGCTGAGCGGCAATCGTGGCCACCGTCAGCGCTGTGCTGCCTAGGGCGATCGCGACTCGTTTCAGCAGCCTCAGCTGACTGGTTTGAGAGTCACGGTTGCTGTAATTGTGATCGTCTTGAGTGCTACAAACGCGCGTCATGTCCAACTCCTCATTCCCCTCAATCCCTCAATCCTTTAGTGAAGACAGACTTTCAATCTTCTCCAGTCGCTATTTCAGAATTCTCAAACCTTAGCTCAATTTTTATCAAAAAAAACAGAAATATTAGAGGGCAGCAGCCTTTTTTGCGTGCCAAACGGGGTCAAGGCTGCTTGTGTTAATTATTATTGCTGCTTAGTCCCATATCAGATCAGGGGTTTAAGTATATTGTTTGCGCAGAATAATTATCTTATTTCCAAAAACAAGGCTGCTTGTGTTAATTATTATTGCTGCTTAGTCCCATATCAGATCAGGGGTTTAAGTATATTGTTTGCGCAGAATAATTATCTTATTTCCAAAAATGGGCACTCTAAACCAGATACAGCACTCTTCCTTCAATCATGCTTCAGTAGAGCAAATTAAAGATTAGATGTAGGTTGAGCCGCAGCATCAACCCCAATCCCCATATCGGCTACGCTGTCGCTAGGCAGTATTAATGCCTGTGATTTTAATGCTATTGATATTAATCAGCGATTCACCTAACTCGATTCACGTATGTTATATGCTCTGCGGCTGGCTTTAATTTCATCAGCGATCGCGCTACCCGTCATCTTTCAAAGCAGTACTCCCGTCTCAGCTCAAGAACGTCAGGGCTGTTTCATGATCAGCCAAGCCGGTCAGTTGATTGACCTGTCGCCTCTCTGCCCTGCGGTTCGACCGTTTGCAGTGCCAACGGCGCAGGCTCAAACTCCGCTCACCTTGGGCACTGGAGATATTCAGGTGACGCTGCGATGGACCACCCTTGACGATGTAGATTTGGCAGTTACCGATCCGGCAGGGGATGTGCTGGCCTACTATAACCGCGCTGTGGCCTCCCAAGGGCAGCTGGATGTGGACGCCAATGCTGGATGCAGTGAACAAAACACTAGTCCTATCGAAAATGTGTTCTGGCCTGCTGGCCAAGCTCCCCAGGGTCAGTATTCCATTCAAGTCAGTCTGTTTACTCGTTGTGGTGGCAGCACTGCGCCCATCCCCTTTAACCTCACCCTTTTAGTCCAGGGCACCACCCGCACTATCCAAGGAACTGTCAGCGATCAGCAGCCTACGGCCACCTTCCCGTTCTCGCTGCCCGTACAGCCCTAGAAGCAACGCCCCGGAAGGCAAAAAATGTGAAAGATCCAGAGACCCAGAAGATTTAGCTTCAATGTCGGCAGTATTCGCTATCTTTAATTAAACAGCAGTGAAAGCTGCTTTCAAAAACAGCAGTGAAAGCTGCTTTCAGATTTAGGTTCATGAGGTGGTTTAAGGAAGTGGGTATGCGACAAAAAGCTATGCATCGAGCATCATGGGTGGCGATCGCCGGAACATTAGCCCTATGGCTGGGCGGCTGCGCAGGGGATCCAGAGGCAGATCCAAATGCCGCCGCTCCAGCGTCTATACCTGCCGACCCAGCCGCCATCCCAGCCGCTCCATCTGTCGCTGTAGCGGCTGCTCCAGCAGGTGTGCCTGTGCCTTCACCAGGAGCGCCAGCGGGCACCGTTCCCCCTGAACTAATTACATCAACCAACGCTAATGAGCGAGTTCAGGACGTGCTCCGCAACCGGGCCGATCCGTTTTCGCTAATTCCCGTCAGCCCGCGTGTGGTGCAGACGCCACAGACTCAGACCGCTCCGTTGGTGGCTCCGCCGGGGCAAGGTGTGCGGCTACCTGGTCGCACCAGTGGCTCTGGCCGGTTAGCGCCCATTCCTACCCTAGTCCCAAACCGTGCTTCTGGGGAAGCGCAACGTCCGTTTGTGGCACCACCACCCCAGCCAGATGTGGCCCGAGCCGTGCAGGTATTGGGCGTAGTGCAAATTGGCAATACAGCCCATGCCATTGTGCAAGCGCCAAACGAGCCGACCAGCCGCTATGTGCAGGTGGGTCAACGTTTGTCTAATGGGCAGGTGTTGGTCAAGCGGATCGAAATGAATCGAGGTGCAGAAGAACCTGTGGTGGTGCTAGAGCAATATGGCATTGAGGTGCCAACTGCGGTAGGCCAAGGTGGGCCTGTGATTGCGTTGGGGCAACCAGCAGCATAACGGCTGAGCCTCTGGCTTGATCTGATTGCTCTCCGGTTAATTTTTCTGGTTAATTTTTCTGGTTAATTCTCCAATGCGTTAGCCTTCACTCTCAGGAGTAGAACTCCATGACAGCTTCAGCGGTTTCATCGTCTCATTCCTTTCCGTTTGATTTCTCGCCCCGGACTGTGCAAGATACAGAACTGCTCCAGCAGCTGCAATTTGTGCCCGGATTAAAGGAACTCCTGACCGTGCGTCAGGTTCACGCCTTAGAACATGCCACCGTCTGGGTGCTGAGTGAATTGGGGCGATCGCCACTAGCATCGACCTCTGCCCCATCGACCTCTGCCCACGCACCCTCTGCCCCATCGACCGAGCAGCTGGGCGGCATGTCTACAGAGCGCGGCTTTTATGGCGGCATGTCTACAGAGCGCGGCTTTTATCTCTATGGGGCAGTCGATCCGGTAACGGTAGAGTGGGCGGTGCATCGAGCCTTGCAGCGACTGGTGGCTGGCGAGTGGGACTTGGCAGTGCATCCGCGCTGTGGCACCAATGTGTCGGTTGGGATTTTGCTGACAGCAGGGCTGGCGATAGGCGTAAACTGGCTGCTGCCTAAAGATCCGCTGGGGCAGTTGCTGGGGTTGGGGCTAGCCGCAACGGCAGCCGCAGGTCTGGCTCCTGATTTTGGCAGCTTGGCGCAGCGCTATTTAACGACCGCTATTCCGTTTAATTTGGCCGTGCAAGGAGTAACGGCCAGCCGCGATCGCCTGGGTCATCCGGTGCATTTTGTGCAGGTGCAGTGGGTCGAGTCGGTTGCTGTTAAGTCAGTTGTGACGACAGCCGCTCCTCATGCTTACGCTTAATGGGTCGCCCAATTCGCCGCTCTTGGCTGATAGCGCTGGGTTTGGCGATCGCCCTCCTCCTGCATCCGCCTCGCCTCGTGCTAGCCCAATCTACCCTGGCGCAACCTGCCCCAGATCAGCCCACAGAATTACGGGGCGTTTGGTTAACCAATATTGATAGTGAAGTCTTGTTTTCTAGCCGCAACTTAGTCGTGGGGCTGCGGCGGCTGGCGCGGATGAACTTTAACACGCTCTACCCGACAGTGTGGAATGGCGGATATACGCTCTATCCCAGCCCCACAGCCAAGGCAACCTTTGGCGTCGAGTTAGATCCCTATCCCGGCTTGCAGGGGCGCGATGTGCTAGGTGAAACCGTAGTGGAGGGGCATCGGCTCGGCATGGCGGTGATTCCCTGGTTTGAGTTTGGCTTGATGGCTCCAGCCGGGTCAGAATTGGCCATTCAACATCCCGACTGGCTGACGCAGCGGCGAGATGGCACTCAAACTTGGATGCAGGGATCGTTACCTCGCGTTTGGCTCAACCCATTTCATCCAGAGGTGCAGCAGTTTATGGTGCGGCTGTTGGCCGAAGTGGCAGAGCGCTATACGATCGACGGTATTCAGTTGGATGATCACTTTGGCATGCCGCTAGAGATGGGCTATGACCCCTATACGGTGGCGCTATATCAGCAGCAGCACGAGGGTAACCCGCCGCCAGCAGATGAAACCGATCCGGCGTGGATGCGCTGGCGCGCCAACCAGGTGACTCGGCTATTTCACCAAATTGTCACGGCGCTCAGAGCGCTCAAGCCGACCTGCATCATTTCTCTGTCGCCCAATCCGCGTCAGTTTGCCTACGAGCAGTATCTGCAAGATTGGGGAACGTGGGAGCGGCGCGGGTTAATTGACGAGCTAATTGTGCAGATTTACCGGAATGATCTGGATCGCTTCGAACTAGAACTAGACCGCCCTGATGTGCAGGTAGCACGGGAGTTTTTGCCCGTCGGGGTAGGAATTTTGACGGGTCTGAAGGGTCGAATCTCAGATATTCGTCAGATTCAGCGCCAGGTCAGGGCGGTTCGCGATCGCCACTATGCTGGAGTAGCGTTTTTCTTTTATGAAACGCTAGGCGATCGCGATCCATACTTTCAGCTATTGTTCCCCACTCCGGCGCGGCGTCCGAGGGTGCCAGATTTGGGGCTTTAGTGCCAGCAGCCAGGGTCAGGGTCAGGGGAGGCGATTTGCGCGCTGCGCAGGCAAGCCAACGCTGGCCGCTTCGATTGGAGCCGCATTGGCTGAATTAGAGATGGGACGAGGATTGGTCGGGGGATTGACAGCCAACCAGACCATGCCGCCGCCCAGGGTTAGCGTCACTCCAACCAGCATCACCGTTAGCACCCGCACCCGCGATCGCAGCTGCACCAATTCCCGATTCGTCCCATCTAAGTCCGCCGCAACGAGTTGAAAGCTAGCCAGCGGGGGAGCCAAAGCCACAGGAGCCGCCGTCCGGGTCAGAGTTGTCCCGATTGCCATGGGAGATGGAGACATGACGGTTGTGGGATAGAGCGCTGCTTCTGGCTGCGCCCCGTTCACAGTAGCGGCATTGGAAACGGTCAGGTCTGGGCGGTCTACGGCGTTCCGTGGAGTCGCGGGGATGCCTGGATCTGCTAGATCTGAAGCAGAAGTATCGGGTGCGGTAATATCGGCCGCAGTTAGCTCAGAGGTACCCAGTTCTGAGGCGACCACTTCGGAGGCGATCGCGGCTGGAGTCGGGGAGTCAGACTTTTCGCTAGCTGGCTCAAACATCAGTTTTGAATGCAGCCAATCGACCAGCAACTGAGGGCAATTTTTGTAGAACCAGCGGAGTGCAATCATGCCAAAAATTGGCCTGGAGAGACTGGCAATCCATTTCACCAACCGATTAGCCGCCTGGTGATTAATCTTCTGGTTGACTAAATTGACAGAACCAACATCATAAAGACAGCCCAAAATCAGCTTCAGCGTTACTTCTTCTCGCCTAAACATTTGATCAAGCAACATCAGTACGTCATACATCCGCTCGGTTTCATTTCGCCGTTCAACGGGTGATTTTTTGATGGCAGCTCTAGGCGATTTCTGAGTTGTCTTCAGCGGTGTCGGCTGCTGGTTTTCGGTCGGGGTTGATTCAGTCATCTTTACTCAAGTCAGCTCCTCAGCGAGCGGCGTTGATCAACCTGATACAAATTCTCAAACAGATTGCTATCAACAGATTTC
>Ga0163148_10006297_pt1 | contig 11516 bp, 6 predicted proteins | sample OliLakLV19MP7P2_FD_148606 | JGI IMG/M metagenome (GOLD analysis project Ga0163148, IMG submission 148606) | Freshwater microbial mat bacterial communities from Lake Vanda, McMurdo Dry Valleys, Antarctica- Oligotrophic Lake LV.19.MP7.P2 | ecosystem: Environmental > Aquatic > Freshwater > Lake >... | reverse complement strand
CTTACACCCTACTGTACGGCTTTAAAAGTCTACGGTACCATATATGCCCACTCGGAGTAGCACTTCGGCTTCTCGTAACCGGACCCGTTAGATCTTCCTCACCTCTTCAACTCTCCTCTTTCTTTGGTCCGGCACTAAGGTAGCAGATGCCAGATTCCTACGTGGCAGCCTATCTAAATGCTAGTTAATCCTTAACTCGATGGAATACCGTTTATCCAGACTGACGCACACACTTCAACCCAGGTCGTTAAAGATCTTGGAACCTAAAGTATGGAAATCAAAGGAACGTGTCGGTTCGCTGTCCCTAAATCCAAGTGCATGCAGGCGACTTTGCATCAGCGGTCACATAGCCAGCGATCGCCGGCCGCCCAATATTTTCGATTGGAAATTGCAAAGAAAAAAGTCGGAGTATCAAAAAAAGGAAGGCATCACATTTTGGCCACCAATTACATATCTTTGTAGCTCGCCATGTTATTTGTGAGTACCCACGCGCCTTGCTAAAAAAATCTCATATCAGCGCCGTTCACTTCGAGCATCGATGATGCCCTGCTAAAAAAATTGACGTCGCCTTTTGCCCAACGAAATGCTACTACTAATAGTAGTACGACTACTTGCTGGTCACTAAGAAATGTGATTTATATTTATTCAATTTTTCCATCTGCCATCTGCTAGTCGAGCTACCAGACTAAATATATAGCTCGATAAAGACACTCAACGCTACTTGCATTCATGCACAGATGAAGCTAGCCAATAGTGACTCCTTTCAGTAGTTAACAATAGGGCACTACAGTAGCTAGCTACTAGCTAGTCTTTAGAACTTTTTGGCGCTTAATAGGAGTATCTCTACAAGTTTTACTACCTTCCCATCTAGCTAAAACATTTTTCAGTTTCACCCGATTGGTCCGCTTGTGAAAGCGGGTCTTGAGTACATGGTCGCTGCTGCGCTGGTACAAGTCAAACTTTTAAAATTGATTGATTGATTGATTTTTGTTGGGGGGAAATCTCAAATGCTGCCTTGATAACGAAGGAATAATAATAACCACACTGTTCCTTCTAATTATTTTGGAGTTAGGTGTTCTTTGAGCCTACATGGACGTAACACCTGCAGCACACATCAGGATTGATATCCACCATCGCAATCGCACTACAACAACTTGAACAAGAACATCACAACTGCCTAGCTTGCTTTGGCCCTACCCCACCACTACTAGTAGATAGATATCAGAAGGTCTCTTGACTTCCATCCATCCATTCGCCCACCCATCAAGTGTGTGCAATCAAGTGTGTGCAATCAAGCTTAAGCGAACGCTCCAACCTACGATCATATCCCACTCCACTCCACTACGACCTGTAAGAGAAATAGAATATCATGACTTCACCCATGTCTTCTGAAATGACACCCAAACTATCGGAAGATCCTCTCAGTCCAACATCGGTGTTTCTACCTGCCGAACAAGGTGATGGTAGTCCTCGCAACCATCAACTTCCTTCGGTGGTTAACAACCATCACATCCACGCCGACGGCGAGGAGGAAGAGGACGAGGAGACTGTCGAGGTGCGATCCCAAACGGCTGTCACTATGGTATCCTCTGCCTCGTCTTCCTCGCTGCTTCCATCAGCAGCCATGTCGTCGACGGTGGGTAGCGGCAGTCCTGGAACGGTCATCATTGCCAAGCCTTTCTTTGTCATGGATTGGCTCGAAGAAGTGAACCCACGAGACTTGGAACTTGCGAGACAGATGCTTCAGACTCCCAACAAGAAGAATAACAACGGCGGGAGGAACCATTCCTCCACACCTGCTCTGCAGGGACGAGATCATTCGAGTGATGTATCATCACAACGATTTCATCCAGGAGGAGGCAATCGAAGTTATCCTCCCAGGCCAGCTAATAAGTCGTCACCTTCCTTGTCGACATCCATGTCAGACTCAACGACGGCACCTTTGTCCAGCAAGCCGGAGCGTTTACCAGACAGTAGTAGAGATAGCATTGCCCTTCCTACTTTACTCACGGACGAACACCATCCAGAGAGCCACGCCGTCGACGCCATGTGTAGTCGCCAAAAAGATGACAGCGTTTGTCGTCAGCTCTACACAGCCACCGAAACGGCGTCGGCATCATCCTCATCCTCAGAGACTGGCTCCACACCTTCCAGCGCTCGTGGGAGCGGTATCCTCTCCAGTTATGCCAGCAGTGGTAATCTGAGTACCTCCACAAGTGTCACGTCGACCTCCTCGTCGATGGGGTCTCGGGATCATAATAACCATGCCCAACAGACGTCCAGTAGTTCCTCTTCTGCCACGGGTGAAGAAACCAAACAAGAGGAGCCTCTTGTTCCTGAAATTATGTCGCCTTTCAAGAAGCGTAGCATAGCCATTGGGAATGGCTGGAACGCCAAGGGCTTGCACAAGGCCAAGAAAGGATCTTGGGAATCCGCCTTGCTTTGTTGGGAGAATGCCCTCGAAATCCGAACTCAAGTTTTGGGAGAGACACACCCTGACGTTGCCAATACCTGCAACAACATTGGGATTGCTTTGGGCAAGTTAGGACGATACGATGCCGCCATTGAAGTCTTGGAACGAGCCCTTGAGCAAAGGGCTAAGCACTACGGGACACGAGAACACGTTGAAATCGCTGCCACCCTGCACAACATTGGGAATGTCTTGCACGCCGCGCAGGATTGTGCCGGGGCGATTCAGTGCTTTTGGGATGCCAAGTTGTTGCAGCAGCAGCTCCTAGGCCCCGATCATGTCCAAGTAGCAAGGGCTTGTGTCGCCATTGGGAATGTGTACTACGAAGCCACGCAGTATGAAGATGCCCGAGAAGCCTACTGTGATGCCTTGTCTGTCTTTGCCAACGCTGGTCTTGACAAGACGCATCCCGAAGTCATGGCGATCCAAGAAGACCTAAATGATATTGAAATGATCTGTGCTCAGCAACAGCAAGAACAAGTGAACATTCAATTTCATTATTACAATGCACACCAGATGCATTACCATCAGCAACAGCAGCACCTCCGCTATCACCAGCAGTATCAATTGCATCAGCGCCAGGACGAGCATCTTCAAGGAGTCTAACGAACACAAGATACAAGTGTCGTGGCATAGAATTTTACGTGTTTGCAAGACCGTCGCTTGCGGTGGTGCCGGATTTGAAATGGTGTCGTAGACGCCGCCTCGTCAGCTTTGTGCCAACTTGCATGGTGCAGTGATTTGACTTTGGCGGCTTTCTACTGTTTGAAAAACTAGAAAACTGATTTGCATTGGGAACCATTAATTTTAGAATCAAAATTAGAGTCATTGAATAACAATTAAAATACGATTAGATTTTGTCATTCTTTTAGAAAGATACTTGTAAAAAGACCATGTGGAGAGAGCCCTTTCATAGTACAATCCCTCAGCAACCGGCCCTCTCGGTCGTCCGTCCCGCAACTTGAACCCATTGGTGCTGTACTATTGATTCGTTATGGCGGGTGCCGACACACCTTGAAAAAGTGATGCTTGCTCGCTTTGTTGACAGATGCACTTCCTCATTTTCCTGCATGCTAATAGGATTTGATGCATACTGTTGTGAGTGCTGTGCGTTGATTGATTTCAACAATGTGAAACTTGGGTTGCTTAGCCTGACCGTGTTCTGCGAGATCAAGACTAGTAAATGGAATCACGCAGGTAACTCGTTGTGATCATTGTTCGAAGATCCCATCCAAAACAAATTGCAACATGTCTTTCACATTTCCAACCTAACTTTTGTTCTTGCAGTAGCACTTGCTTGACTATCAGCCAGAGACCTCGGGCTAATAACTGCTAGCTAGTAGTAGCTGAAACTGGCTGAAATAAAGGGGGCAGTTTGACTTAACATGCCACTTTACACTACTGTATTCAGTAGCTAGTAGCAATGTGCAGCTGATATCTGGACGTTTGCATCAACGTCTGTCTGCCGCTCCCAGACTCTTTCGTTCACGATATGGTGAGTCATGAATGAATCAATCAATTTTTCAGGAGCACCACAGATCTCCTTGAGGGCGCCAACGCTACGACAGACCTTGCATGCCACCATGCAATGAATAACACCACCAACACCAACAGTAAAGTTACAACGTACTACTTGACAGTGAAGCCTATCCCTGTGATCGGCCTTACAGTACAATCAATCGTCTCATTTGTCTTAACGTCAAGGGTGCAGGCTAGCTAGTAGCAAGTATTGGCTCTTCTTGTCAACAATCTAAAGAACGACAATTCATTCACAACAACACACGACTTTCAATTATTTATTTTGACAATGTCTCTTCAGTGCGCCATTTCGGGAGAACCTCTCACGGTCGAGAATGCCGAGGACATTGTAGTAACACCATCGGGCCACATCTGCTTTAAACGTTTGATACTCACAAAGCTGTCCGAGAATGGAGGTGTGGATCCCTTTTCCGATTCGGGGCGGCCGCTATCTGAGGATGAGTTGGTGTCCCTTCAAACCTCCAAAAACCGCCCCAACATGCCGCCGCCACCGGCCAGTATCACGTCCTTTTCTGGTACACTCAAGCAGTTGGCCAACGAGTATGACGCAGTCTTGTTGGAATTATTCGATACTAGAAAGACCTTGAAAGAGACGCGGCGTGAATTGAGTCAAGCTCTGTATCAAAACGATGCAGCCATTCGAGTGATCGCTCGCTTGTCTATGGAACGCGATGCCGCTCGACAGGAATCACAACGATTCCAATCCATTGCCGGAGCGTCCGGCAATACTATGGTCAACGGTAAACCAACAAATCAAGAAGACGGTGAAGCAGAAGCTCCTAGCAAGAAGAAGCCACGCTTGGAAGGCGACGAAAGCGCTGAATTGCCTTTATCCAACGACGTGCCAACCTCGGACTTGGACATCATGTTGGGTGCGTGGGAAAAGCTGAGCACTTCTCGACGAAGTAAGCCAAAATCTACGTATACCTTGCCACTGAATTGGACCGTCGCCAATACACAGTCTTGGCATAAATCTACCTGTCGTGGGATTACCGCCATGGCCCAAACGGGAAAATTCATTACGACTGCCGGAAAAGACAAACACATCATGGTTTATGACTCGGAAGGCCAAGTGGTCGCAGCCACGATTTCTTCGAAAGTTCTGGTTCACTCGCTTGATACTATGCCCAAAGAAGAGGCTGAAGGTGCTCTGCTTATTGTCGCCGCATGCGGCGACGAACTTCGAGTTTATGACTCGTCTACAGAAGATGTGATTGGCACTTGTGATTTGAGCGAGCAAATTGTCAGTGCCTGTGGGCACCCGACCAACCAGCACTGTGTGGCAGTCACCAAAAGTGGAAAGGCCGCAATCTTTCGTGTGGGTGGAGCCAAGGGCCTCCAGCAGATTTCCACCTTTAGCCAGGAAGGAGCTGTGTACTCGTGCGGCACATTACACCCAGACGGCCTAATTCTTGCCGCTGGTACGAGCACTGGACAAATCGCACTTTGGGACCTCAAAAACAAGATGTTGGCGTCGACAATCCCAGTAAGTTTGACTTATTTTTGTTTTTCGTTTTTATCCGAGGCAAGTGTACCGCAACTTCGTTTTCTAACGTGCGAGCAATTTCTGTTTCCTTTGGCGCAGGAGTCAGTTGAAAGCGAGGATGCCTTGGTAAAAATTGCATTTTCTAGCAATGGATACCATGTTGCCGTAGCGCATGCTTCGGGAGCTGTGCGTGTTTGGGACATGCGAAAGAACAAGCTATTAGCGGAGCTCAACACGTCGGGTGATGATGTATTTAAGGATGTGTCGGCTCTCGCCTTCCACGAAGATGGAAAGTACCTTGCATATGGTGGCCATGGAGGAGCAAGCATTACAATGGTCAAGGAATGGAAAGTCTTGGCTTCGTTGGATATAAAGGTTGCAACAGATATGCTTTGGAGTTCGCAATGGATTACCACTGTCAGTGACAAGGGGCGAACAGTTTCATTCCACCAAGGCCAATAAGCCAGCGAGGAAGGGTTAGTGTCGTGTTTCTAGTAGATAATCTTGTAGTGCATTCGTGTATTCTCCAAGATGTATCATCAAAAGATAACATGTCCGCAAGGTAGATTACTTTGTTGTCACACATGAATAGAATTTGCGGGAAGCTGTGTGGGAATCAAAACATTTGTAATCGCTAATAGTGCTTGTTGCCATCTGTTGTCTACTGTAGCGAATGTGATGCCATGATGGCAATCAAATCAATTCTATAAAAATATCATTAGCAAAGAGGCAACACACAAGACAGATGATTCCCCTGCTCATGGCTCATCCCCCAACCATTGGTTGCAAGACTGTGGATCCAATCAAAGGTTTACTTCAAGATCAATGCTTCAAACCACCTGCAGGGACTTCTAGACTCTCAAGAGTATGTGTCAAAACAACTTGCTACCATGAACCTATCTGGAATGATAGCAATAAGTTAGCATGTTCATCATTATTAGAATGCCATCATAGGCCCATGTCAAGAGTTTTTCATTTTGAAAAGTAGATTGCTATTTTGTTGCTGCATGATGTTGGCCTTAATAAAAAGCACGCGAAAGGTTTCCAAGGTCATGCAACTACAACTATTTGCTAAGTAATGATCACTAATAAAACAGAGCAAACGAGTAGCAAGGAAAAAAATGTTGGATCACCCTGATTCAAATCATCTTGGAAGCTGTCATTCTGAACATTGCGCATGGAGGAGACTTTTTTTATACAATCCAGAAGATCCTGATAAGATCGAGACAGATGTCTCTAGATGGAATTGTGTTGATTTCAAATTGAATCATAATTTTTTCATTGTTGACAAATTGCTGTCTGACATCATCTCATCTCCATTGTCTCGGTTTGTTTCTGCTTGACTCCATGCATGAACTCCTGACACAAACATTCTTCTTAAGCATTGAGCATTGTTTCTCACTTGATGCCAAGGAACTACAAGATGGCTAGCTAGTAGCTACTACTAGTTGTAGGCATTCTACTGTAGATATTTGTGCAGCAGCAACAACAACCACAACACAGTACATTTATCCCCAACTCTATTGACGCGATTTTCTGACCAAGGACGGACCATTCAACAGCGTTGAATGGATACGGTTTCTCACCAGCGATCGCTCTGTTTTCGCCATTTTTGTTGAATTAGATGGCCGCCCTAAGTAATCACTAGCTTTTCGAATCCTCCCCCGGCGTTTGCCGAACCCACTCCTTTCTTGCGATTTTGCGGGATGCCCTCTCACAAAATCGAAGAAAGTGAACTGCATCCAACAGTCGCAAGTAGCAACACCGAACACAATAATAGCCATTGCAGAGCTGAAGCTTCACTCGAAGAAGTCTCGCTCACATACACACACACAGCTTGACGGACTAGATAATCATTTTAACCGGGAGGAGGATTCTGGCTGACCATGGGATTCTTTAAAAGTATTAAAGCCAGGACGGAAATGCCCTCATCGACGAAACAAGAGAATCGAACTCGGTATGTATCCCCAACACTCGAGAAAATCCCCTCCGATCTTTCCAAAAACAAAGTTCCAACCTCTCCTGATGGAAGTAATCGCCACAATGTTAACTCATCCCTAAGGGCTCTGCCACCTACGCCAAGAAACATTCAATCTCCCTACGCGCAAAACAATGATGGAGAAGAATTTCATCACGTCGAAGAGCAGCCCAACACTGAGGAATTGGTCGCTGCTTCTACATCTGACAGCCAAAGCACGGAAGGCGCCGAGGATGAAGAAATGGTGATGGTGCGTCCTCGAAAGGGAGCACGAAGCGATAAACGCGATGACGAAGTTTCCGACGTTGGTCCTGTCGACACAGGAGATGAACAGTCGGAACTTCCTTTTGCCAGCGGTAAAACTCACACAAGCCACTTGAACAGTCTCTTCAATGGACACTTGATGAAGTGGAAGTTTGACGCCGAAGAAGGACCTGGATACATTCGTATCCCTGCCTTCCTTGCTGGATTAGGCCTCATTGCAACAACGACTACTGCCCTTGTTCTCTACCCCATCACATGGACTGTCAGTTCCATTGTTATTTCCGTTTTTGTCTACATTAGCGCCATCATGACAGTTATCCTCGATGGACGCTTCCTGTCGTCAAGTCCTCTCAGTATTCGTGCCCACTTACGTAATGTCATTACGAGAAATTTTGGCATCTTCAGGTACTTATGGGGTCGTGGAATCTTGTACCTCGCTGGTGCGGTAAGTTTCATCGTTTGATAAGGTAGGGTTTATAGATGCATGAATATATGAAGTCGGCTTCTTACCCGTTGCATCCTATTCTGTAACACAGATCTTGAGCGCGTCCCTCATGATCCATATGACCATGATCAGTGGAGCTGTCATGTTTTTGGTCAGTATATTGGCTATCTTCATTGGTTCCTACTCTTCTCGCAAGTTTGCAGCTCTTCGTCATTCGCTTTCGGATGAATCATTCTTGCTGCTCGAGTTCAGCAATGTCGACTACGATGATGACGGCTACATCAATCCCACTGAGTTCGCGACTCTATTGAACTCTCTTGGTATGGAATTGGATGATAGGTACTGCCTAAAGGCATTTAACTCCATGGACCATGACCATGACCGTCGGATCTCTTTCGAAGAGTTCTGTGCCTGGTGGTCCCAGGGTTACATTGAGCGCGGTCGAAAGTCCGCCAGCAGAGAAGGCGATGAAGAATCTTACCATCGCTTTGTGTAAAGGAGTGAACAAATTCCTCCAAACAAACTGTATTAGGTCTTGTGCACAAGACCCACCTAATTATCTGCATGTTTTAAAGGAAGGACTGCGCTTTCTGGCTCGGTTATTTCTAATATTATTACTACTAAAGTACTCTAAAACCTCTTCATATAACATGTACTGCTTGACTTAGTTCAAGGAGATGAAAAAGATGTATACAAGATACCACCTTCTAGAGAATTTAATGACGGTACTATTTACGAAACATTGTGCCTGCTTGTATAGGTGAAGCTCTAGACACACGTCGGACGGATAATTCACTTCCACATGGAAAACATCATGCCACAACTACATTTAATTCGACCCCAGAACTCTTTCATGATAGTGATCGATCATATCTGGTTCAAGGTTAAGCGCTTCACAGCAGCGTTGGTACCTAGTACAGCGAAACGACATCCTTAACCGTCTTCTGCTTCCATCCTCTCTCTTCTCTTGTTGAACGCGGCAGAATTTAACATCATGTTGTGCATGGCCATATTTTGAGTCCCTCTTTTCACAATATCTTTTTGGATCGTATCTACCATTTCTTGTGTTCTTGGGATGTGTACTCGCTCAAAGCTGGATCGAATATCAATCTCAACATCTTCAATGATGGTTCCAATGTTTTCCAAATGATTGGAATCTATAAACATTTTGGTTATCTTGAGAGTTTCTGTTGTGTTTCTAGCCACACTGGAGCTGATTTTGACCTTGTTGGTCGGTTCTGTGCTTGCTCCAGTATTTAAAGCAATGACTACTGTAGATTGCACGTGATAGGTACATAGAGTACAGTCGGAATTCGGCGCATCGACCAAGACCAAATGAGCACTATTCCAAGAGCCCGTTTCGCAGTCCTTGCGGAGCCCAAAAAGACCCTGGAAGACGCCTTTGTCCACCTTTTGAAGATAAACACTACCAACAGCCTCCTGGCCATAGTAGATATTTGTGTAGGCTTCCCAAACTTCGTTAGCGCATTCTTCCATGACACGAATTTCTTCTTGTTTTTCATCCAGCTGCAAACTTATTCCACCAGGCCAACATTTATTCGACCACGGCGATCGATAGACGCCCTCTCGAATTTTATTGTAGGGGCACTTGAGGAAACGCTTTTCTCCTTTCTCGCCTCCATCGTCAATGGTAAAGGGAAGCTGAAGACGTTGGCGCAAAGCTTCCACGGCTTCAGCATCGTGCGTTCCAGCCAAAGCTTGAAGACCATCCAAGGTACTCGCGAGCTCGGATGGTGGAGTCTTTCTGAGTAAGTTCAAAGCTGCCTCCATGGTTGCTATTGTTGCTCCTGAAGAGATGACAGAGGTATTAGCTAGCTACTATTGAGAGAAACCACAAAGAGAGACGAGGTGTATGTAGATAACTGTGCAGCTAACAAAGATCCCCATTCAATACAGCTGGTACAACAATATGTACTACTGTAATACTGTAATAGGCAGCCGGCGTTGACTTCGCGCGGCCAACACTTGTTCACCTGTGTGCTGTATGAGTAATAAGTCATAGCGCCATGCTATCGACTGTGTTTTTCGGGAGATTGGATCTTGGAGAAGAATATCAGAAGTCGCACAGTTATTCCGTTCAAAAAACATTTAGGGTTCAATACATGTCTTTTCTATGCTACGCCGACCAGCTAGCTAGTAGTAGAGAGTGAAGAAGTTTACAAATAACATCCCGTCTGATACATTATGCAGTTTATGCTGGTTTCCTCCAGGACCAATGAATGAGACTACAAAAAGTCGTTACTAGTACTGTTGAGCTGGGGTGTGTCCATCACTTGAGACGTGAAATCAATCCATTGCTGTATCCTTCTTCCATGCACCAAGCAAGAGAATTATACCATGAAACTTGCCGGTACACAAAAAAGAAGGCGCAACTTTTTTTCAGGCTGCACTGCACTGCCAAGCAGATTGAGTAAAGCCGTCATTCTATCAATTTCAAGCCTCGTTCAGGACACACTTCCAATTACAGCACACAACAACCATTTTTCTAGTCACGTGATGTCCGCTCTCTGGACATTATCGTTGGAGGTGGTTATTGTTTTTGTTGTTTTTCGTTTCTTTGCTTGAGTAATTCCTCAATGTCCTCCTTCATCGCAAAGGGCTCGGTAGTTGGGCCAAATCGTTTGTACGGATTCCCTTGATAATCTACCAGAAACTTGCCTGGATTCAACGATTGGTTGATTGGTTGGTTGGTGGTGCCAGAATTTGATATTATCGAAAAAGGAAAAACGTTTAAAAATACATACCAACGAGTTTGTAAGACAGGCACCTGCAAAACAATTCATTCTCAGACTTACTGAAATTCCAGCGAATGCCTGCTGTTCCGTCATCACTGGGAAGTACTTCCTTGAGAAATCCAAATACTTCTCTAGTATTGGCACCATTGACATCGGCTTTTTCGAAAAAATCCAATTTCGTAGGCATTTCAGGATCCAGCCGTTTTACAAACTTTAAAATTTCTTCGTGACTTCCTGGTTCCTGGCCACCAAATTGATTGCAGGGAAAGGCCAGTATTTTCAGGCCATTTTTCTTGTACTCGTCACTGAGTTTCGCCAGTTGGGTATAATTCTTTTTGGTCAAACCTCATTTGGAGGCGACATTGACGACCATGACCACATCGCCCCTGTAATTGGCCATGGAAACTTCTTTGCCTGACATGTCCCGGTCGATCAATTGATAAAACGAGGACTTGAGAACCTTGGCTTCTTTGCCAAACATGACGCGATTGACGCCATCGTGCAGCTTGGAAAATATTAAACTCATCTTGCCTGTCTTGAAAAGAACGAGTGGTACAACAAGAAGGAGTAAATAGATG
>Ga0163148_10006296_pt1 | contig 11520 bp, 6 predicted proteins | sample OliLakLV19MP7P2_FD_148606 | JGI IMG/M metagenome (GOLD analysis project Ga0163148, IMG submission 148606) | Freshwater microbial mat bacterial communities from Lake Vanda, McMurdo Dry Valleys, Antarctica- Oligotrophic Lake LV.19.MP7.P2 | ecosystem: Environmental > Aquatic > Freshwater > Lake >... | reverse complement strand
GTGTGAGCCTGACGTGGGCGTCAAAAACCTTGTCATCCTTGCTCAAGGGCCACAAGAGATCCGCCGGCTTCGACTTTGCGGGAACAGGTTTTCTTCCCAAAATGACCGACTTTTGAGAGGAATCGAGGACAAAATGCTCTCCTTGGTGTGGCCCATCCTGGATTTCCAAACAGACTCCTAGGCCTGCTTTCGATTTTGCTCCCGAGTTTTCCTTGTCACTGCTCTTATTATCATTATTGTTGATTGGCTCCCAGTCCATTTCGACGAAAGTCTCCTGAGCATCTTCGTAGTCAGTGTCATTGCCATGAGCATCGTCATCGTTTTCAGCGTCACCCATAGTTGCATCCGAAAACTCCTCATATTCGGTATTCTTCTTTTGGTGTTTCTGTTCATGGGGAGATTCGTCATCATTGTCGCTTTCTTCTTTAGCATTCATTCTTGCAGCGGCTCGTTTTGATCGAGCAGTGGCACCAGCAGCCGACGCATTGGGTCGTTCATCAGCATCAGCCCGACTTCTACTACTCTTACTCTTCGTCGTCTTGGCAGCCTTTTTCTTTGGCACATCTAGAGGCACTTCTAGCGACAAAAGCAATTCCTCCAGTCCTTCGTAATCAGGTGTCTCTTTGAAGGCCATCGATCGAGCCTTGTCCAGGAAATCCTTCATGATTTTCGCGGTAGCCTTGTCACCCATACGTTTGAAAAAGGTAGAACTGAGGTTTGTCACTTCCTTTTCTTTCTTTTCCCCAATGGCCTTGTCAGAACCCTCCGCACTCCAAGGAAGATACGATGGGATAGCATCCTTCTTCTTTGCCTCGAATTCTTTGGCGGTGCCATTTGCAGACGCAACAACGCGAATGATCATTTCGGAGATGACATATCCGATGCTTTCGATATCGTCACGGCGAGCGGGTGTGGAAAGGTTGTGCACGTTCAAGGACGCATAGAGGGGAGTTCCGACCAGCTCACTTATGCCTTCGTCCAGGCGTTGCCCTTGTGGACCGCACCACGGTGCGACACATCCAAAATCTAACACTCGAACCTTCAACGCCAGTTTGTTGGCGGTTGCAAGCGAGGGCGATGCTCCCCCACGTTTTTTGGTCGTGCTTGCCGCTTGCTTTTGGTTGCTGCGATTGTGATCACTGTAGGCAAGCATAAAGTTTTCTGGCTTGATATCGACCAAGACGTGCTTTTCTTCGTGAAAAGAGCGAACGCAGGTGAATAGCTGGTGTGCAATTGGTCCAAGATGACAAAACTCTCCACCGTCTTTTAAGAGTTCTGGTATGACATCCCACAGTGGGCCCTTCATCTTTTCCATGACCAAGTATTGAAATCCTGAAGAAACCAAGAAAGAATGGACGAAAACGCGAAAGAATGAGTGAGTGAATACATGATTGAATCAAAGTCTGTCAACCGAAACCAAACACCAACCATATGCATGCGTAGTATCGTCATTATTGTTGCTGTTTGAAAAGCGATTCATTTTGTTGTGAGCAATTGCATAAACTTACCATCGACTTCGCCAGACACTGGTGGTCCAACAAACGGCGGTAACTTTGGAATAATGTACCCTTGATAATCGGGAAGCTGATTGCGGTAAATAGCTTCTTCATGATTCAAAAGTCGAACATTTCGTTCGGGAATGGAGGTTTTCTTTTTTGTGGTTTTGACGGGAAGCGGTGCTACTTTGATGCAAAAGGAACAAGAGGAAGACCTGTTACTGTCGTCCACGTTTTCGAGAAAGTGGACCGAAGCACAGGCGCCCTTTCCGGCTTCCTTTCCAATCCTCCATGTAGGATTACGGGGCTTTTCGCCACCGATAATCAATCCAACCGGTGGTGCCATGATGTGTGGTGAATCCGTGTTTTGTATTGCAGTGTTTGATGTTGACGTAACGTATTCAATTCTAATTGATTGAATGAATCGACGATCAACAACACGGAGGAAGAAAATAATGAGGAGGATATGCACGATGGCCGGGCATGCAAAACCTCAACGATCGATTGAATCGAAGTTTGAGTCCCTCTAACATTCGTGATCTAATCAGGGTAACGACAAACGCCGGTCGTCCTTCCAATACAGTATCCATATTTAAATTTTCGCGTGACGTGGAGGAGGGGGTAGCCCGCGCTTCCGCACTCCAAAAATATCCCGTGGCAAAGACAAGGTTAGTTATTACTGGTACATACAGGGAGTGGCCGCCGCAGGCTAGTAGTACGACGTACTGTACAGCTAGCTAGCGGTAGACCCTACCATGGCCAGTAAAAATCGTACTGGTAATGTACCAGCACTCGCTTGACTCACTATTAGCTAGTACCAGCTTTACCAGTACGATGCTACTGCTAGCTAGCTACTCTAGCTAGCTACAGGAGACTACCACCAGCTAGCTAGCTACCAGCTACTTACTGTATGGTATGGCATACTCCAATTAGCCAGGCCCCTCAGGATGATGCAACAACGGCGGCAGACAAAAACTACAGCAAAAAAATAACCTGACGACCGCAACACTAATAGTACTGTACTATTTAAATTACGGTTCAGGATTTTTCATTCCTGAAGATAATACAGAGCGACAACCCTATGGAGGTAGTCTTACGAAGAGCCGATTTGTTGTTAGTCGTAGTACTGAATCCTCTTTGGGACAAAACTATATAAAAGAAAAAGCGGAAGAGGCAGAAGTGCAGAGGAACGGAACTCCGGAAGTCAGGGGTTTTGTCAGGGCCACTTCGTTCCCAGCCATTTGATTGGCAGACACAGCAGCCGCACAGTAAGAGCGTCGACGCAGCAACCTACTTGACGAGACCGCTACTTACAAGCTACAAGAAGACAATAGAGAGGACACAGGGCAAAACAGCTACTTACCAACCTACAGTAGTAAGCAAACAAGATGCCTCCACGACGCCGCGGAAAAGCGACCACGGCACGAGCTGCGGCGATTCAAGCTGTGCAACGAAAACGCCGATCTTCCTTGGACGAAGACGACGAAATAGAGGAAGAAAACAGTACTAGCCACAACCACAACAGTAGTCATCACAGCCACAGTCATCACAGCCATTCTCACAATCACGGAACATGCTCCCACGGCAACACCAACAAAACCAAAAAAGGAGACGGCAACGGCAACAATAACAATCCTCATGTTGGCAGCGGGAGCAGCGATAGTAGCCACAATCACAACCACGATCACGCGCATGCGCATCATCATAATCAACACAGCAAAAATCTTCCTCGACCAAAGAAAGATTACAAGAAGCGTGGGAAAAAACGCAGCCACGAGGGAGACCATTATGAAGATGACGACGACGACGATTTTTCCAGCGAAGACAGCAAAGAGGAGGGAGACGACGATTGTCCGCCCCCTCTGGTAGGAAATGACGAAGAAGACTTTTGTGACGGAGACGCAGGTGATGTAGATTTTGATGATGACGATGAGGAGGACGACGAAGATGAGGAGGAGGATGACGATGCAGCTGTACGGAGTGCTGGAGGCAACAGCAGTAATACTATGAGCGGTGAAGGTGGTTGTCTTCACTGCCACAAAACAGCTTCCAGTTCCGATATTCAAGTTCGGTGCGACGAATGTCAAGCCTTCATTTGTCAGAGTTGCCATTGGTGTCACGAATTCCAAGCGAATCACGAAATTCGAGTCTGTGATCGTTGTGACGCCTTTTACTGTCGGACATGCGATGAAATGGATCAATGTGACGACTGTGGCGAAGTTGTCTGTACAAGTTGTTCTACCCTACTGAGCTGCAAGTTTTGTGGGGGTGGTTTGTGCGAAGAATGCGCGACTGCCTGTGGACGGTACGTTAGATTTTGTCTTCGGTTGATTTTTTGTGGAAGATGGAAAGGAGGGACTGTTCTCACAATCATTATTTTATCCATTCATCCATCATTTGGCGGTGACTTAAACACATCAGCTGTGGGATTGTTCTGTGCAGCAGGGATGCTAAATTTGCTGTAGATTGCGATACGTGTCGACTCTCGTACTGTTTGGTGTGTTTGGCTTCGGGCAGTAAAGACCCTTGCGTTAGATGTGGCCATCGTCCTTCCAAACGAATGGAGCAGCTAGTCCACTTACGACTCAAAAGTATCTACAAGGCATTCAAACAAAGTAGCCGCAACTCCAAATACAGCGGTGGCAATAGCGGTGGGGATGGAGGAGAAGATGACGACGATGATGACGAAGATGAAGATATGGACGACGACGATGACGACGACAACACAGACGGCGGGAAGGCTGGTGATCCCCAAAGTCTTTTGCAGGCGGCTGCCTCCGCGGCATCGAAACATAGCGGAGGAAGGGCAAACCCCGCGAGGCATCACCATCATCATCAGCATCATCATCACCACCACTCTTCTCATCAGCAGTCAATTAACAACAGCAAACGTTCAGTTGCTGCGAGTGCAGGCGCATCAGCAAGTAGAGATCAACAAGCGAAGGATCTGGTAGAAAAGTATATGGCTGAAAAGGAAAAAGCAGACGCTGCGGCGGCAGCCTTATTGGCTGAACTCGACGAAGAAGAAGAGGCCACCAAGAAGAAAAAGAACAAGAAGAAGAAAAAGAAGGAACGTCTAGTCGCTGAAAAGAAGAAAACAGAACCAGAGTCTATGGATACCTTAGAGCATCCGGATAAGAAGATACAGCAAGATAAGGGAGATCAATCTGGTCAGATGGACGAGGAAGATTCTGACATTGAAATTATTGACATCGCGAAGCCATCATCGAAGAAAGGCGCAAAAGCGGACAAGGAGGTCAAAAAGAAGAAAAAGAAAAGCCAGAAAGCCCAGGCTGGACAAAACAAAGATGACAGCCGCGCTACGACCGCTGATGACTTCCCCATGGCGCTGGAGAAAAAGAATGACCCTGTTGACGCTGTTCCAGTCACGGAGAACGCATCTACCTTAGATCCTGTCGAGGAGCAACTTGCCCAGTATGTACTTGACAGTAATGCTGATGGAATCGAAGATATTTTATTCACTCTGAAAGGAGTTCCCGGGCGCGCAACGTTACGTAAGAACGCCAAAAAGGCACTGAAGAAAATCAAGGCTGAAGAAGAGGCAATTATGGAGGAAGTTGCGGAAGCGCAGCGCGTGAAGGCGGAAGCCGAGGCCAGGAAAAAGGAGGCGCGCGCTGGAAGTGGCGCAGGTACACCAGCAACCCACAGCGAGACGACAAGCGGTAGCGGTCGGCACCAAATACCTCCCCCGCTCCCGCCAAACGAAATTTTCCGGGTCGTTTCTGTTGATCATGCCAAACCAGTGATTGAAAAAGTAGCCACAACGCGTACGCAGAGAGGACAGGTTGCAAACAGAGCACCCGCAACTACGGAGGTGAAGTCTGAGTGCGTCATGCACATTCTCTATTCTGTTGTAGGTTGGGTCATTGGTAAAGGCGGACAGCGTATTCGTGATCTAATGGAGGACAGCGGGGCCAAAGTTTGGATTGACCAAGAGCATCTTGGACCGACAGATCCCCGAATTGTCTACATCAGTGGCAATCGAAAGACTGTCGAAACTGCAATGAATCTGCTTAAAGAACTTGTCCTCAAGGCGCCAGGTATTGGTCCAGTAGCAGCAAGCCAAATGCCTGGAGCTGTTTCGAATTCTAGTCACCCTTTGCCGTCGTTATCAAGCTATGCACCCGGCCCAGAAGCTCACGCAGAAAAACCTGCCACTGCAGCTCATATCGCAGACAGTGGCGCTCAAACGACGCTAGCGAACGAAACAGAAGTTGATTTGACCACTTACCTCATGAAGGCGGACGCTGCCAATCAGACAATAGATCGTGGTTCCAACCTAACGCCTGGCCGACCAGGGCGGCAGCTCCATACCTCTGTCGCCGGAGACGACAATGTTCACGAGATCACGTGCGAGGCTTGCTTCGTGCCTCTGTTGATAGGGCGTCGAGGATGGACTATCAAACATATCCAGGATTCAAGTGGCGCTCGGGTTGATATCGATCAGACAGTTACTCCCAGGAAAGTCAAGATTTCCGGAAAGGATGAAAATGTCCAGACTGCAATAAGAATGGTTCGTGATGTTTTGAGCTACCCACATGCTCAGCTGCAAGGAGCTGGTGAATCGTTGGAGGATCTGGACGCTCCACCCGGCACTCTTGGAAGTACTGGGGACGCTGGTCAAGTTCCTGGAAGCGTAGACCCTATATCTGGAGCGACGCTTTCGAATACAACCACAGTTGAGGCTAGCAACCAAGTAATTACTCATGCTATTCATCCTTCACCGGTTTTGATGGTACAAGCGGCTGAGGAGAGAGTTCACACCCCACCGCCGTCATCAACGATTAACATTGGAGATGCTAAGAGCACAATTTCAGCTTCGTCATCTTTATCTTCCACCCCTGAGCCCTCAATGGCTTCAACGGCCAAAGGTCACTTCAGTTCTGCCGGCACTCCTGGTCCCTTACTACCTCCTGATTTTGGAGGCGGGTATGCGCAACACCCCCCCCCAATGCCAGGCACAAATTTGTTTGGTCAACAGGGAAATCTGCATCAGATGAGCCTGGGAAATATTACTGATAATCGTAACGGTACTCCCGGCGGCATCTTACCGCCTCAGCAGCCTTTGTTTCCAGGAGGTATCCCGGGAGTAGGAGTTCCTGCGGTGTCCCCCCGTTACGATGTGTCATCTGGCCTACAGCGCGGTTTCTCACCACAGAACCCACATCATATCCAACCGCAAAGGCAGCACCAAAATCAGCCAATGCTGCTCGGACAAGGTGTTTTGCGAGATGCACATCAGCATCCAGCAAGTATCAGGTCAATGAATGGGATTGGTGGAATGCCACATCAAGTACTACCCCAGTATCAAGGTTCGCACCCCAATCTACACAATCAGCCCAACTCGATGCATTATCCACCCGGTGTACGTAACCAACAACAGCAGCAAAGTCAAATCCACCTCCACCAAGGTAGCGCCTTTCACCCATCCGAGCACAAGCAGGTCCGGCAGAGTTCTATGCCAGAGATTGGTATGGGAATGCGGCATAATGTGACTCAAGATATTGTTGGAGTTGGAGGCAAGCCCGGGGGCTTCCTGCCATCAGATATGTGGGGCGACAGGAACGCGTCGTTGGTCCTCGGACCGGAAGGTATGAACGGTGGACAGATGAGACTCCCCGCCCCTTCGAACCCATTTCAACGCGGTGGAGTTCCGCTACCGGGTCATTCAGACCCCGAACTCCGTTTGAATCATGGAGTACCCTCGCTGGGCTTGAGTTTGGGCTTGCCGAATCCACCTGTTGACACAAGCCACTCTAGAGCGCGAATCCCACAAGATATTGGTGGGCAGACTTCATCTGTTTTGAATAGTTCAGGAAAGGACGAATCTAAGATGGTTGATAGCCTCTTTGGGCCACCCGAAGGAAGCAGCGGCGAAGAAAAATGCCTTCTGACTGGTTTTCAGGGTCTTACACTTGGCGGCGAAGGGATAGGTTCTGATATGTGGTCAAATAATGTATCACAGGACTGGGAGGCGGAGCCGAAGGGTTCGTCTACTCTCTTCGCGTCGATACCGCCCAATTTGGCTGCTCCAGCTCAAGAAGAACAGCAACACCCACCAAAGTCTCGTTTTCTCTGGGGAGCTGCCGGCGAGCCTCAAGGTCAACCATGAAGATTGTTCGAAAAAAATCAGCGTGTTGTTTATATCATGTTTACTTGAAAGAAAAAGTTTTCTCCCATCGGAATCCAAGAGACTTACTGTGCCGGTCTCTTGAATAGATGGTTGCCATTTCATTGCTGATCAATGCGCGATTAACATGAAATGAGCTGCCATGTCTCATCTCCAGGTTTCCTTTCTCATTTGCTAATAGAGAGGGAGCTGAAATGATGTAGCCGATTTCTTGTCGACATGCCTGAGCTTGTGCTGGCATACTGGTCACTTGTCAGAAAGAGCTTCGCATACTGGATACTTGCCTGCTCTGTCACATCTCAGCGCTTCGACGACATAATAATCACTTCTACTTTAAAAGCAGAACGCTTTTTTAATCAAGCAATGCCTGGTACCGTAGTCAACCTCTCTACTTCAAGTAGTTACCTCACCCTGCTAAGCCCCGACAGGATCGAGGGCTTTTGTACTGTATGCAGGGTTCTCTAGTTGCTTCCGACGCACACTGACTCACTCCTAATGACGCATACCGGGGCTCCAACGGACCTGTTGCTCACTTTTTCAACGTGCCGAATTGCTCATCTTTCCATCATCGACATCATGCAGGAGGTTGCCGTTAACGTTACTACACCCAACGATCAAGAAGTAGTTCATACTTTAACTGCACTTGCGCATCGATTAGCTAACTCTTGAAGTTAGTGCTAGTAAGGATATTAAAAGTTTTGCAGACGAACAAGGTGAAATGCTGCGAGCTCAGTCCATCCTTGTGAGAGCATGTTTCGTACTCGCATTATTCTGGGGAGTTTTTCTCAATATTTTCCAAGGATCGAAGCTACTCGATCCATCTCCGACGCCAAGCCGTAGAAATTCTATCGAAAGGGCAAATTTTCCCAGCAAACTTAGATTTATTAAACCAAAGCCGAATCGGAAGACAGACCTAGTGAAGCTCGGGGATTACGCATATTCTGCAGGGTGGGATTCTTCTCCAATTGTCATTGAGTCACATAAGCTGGTTTTCTTTACAGTGCCCAAAGCAGGGTAAGTTAAAGTAGGCATGATCAGAACTGATTAAACATGTACCTATTATCATTCTATTATGAACAATACCTGGCGAGCGAAGTCTCTAACCTGTAATGTTTGCTGAACACAAATAATCGCTGATGGCATACCCAACACAACAGTTGCACTGTTTGGAAGCAACTTTTTCGCCGCATGGCGGGCTACGAGGATTGGAAGTATCAGAGTGACCTGGATGATGATCGGCAAATACCCCACAACCCAAGACAGAATGGCTTGACTTATCTCCATGACTATAGTCTCGAAGAGGCAAACCGTATCATGACATCTCCAGACTACACGAGAGCAATATTCGTGCGAGAACCCAAGGAGCGATTCCTAAGCGCATTCCTGGATAAAGCTATGAGTAATAACGGAACACATATTCAAATGAAATGCTGCCCTGATGGAGAATGTGTAAAGCAAGCACAAACTCTCCCTGGGTTCATTGAGTTGGTTCTGAAGGGCTGTAAAAATCCGCACTGGTCTTCGCAATCCGAGCGAATGGAGCCAAAGTATTGGAATTACATAGATTTTGTGGGTCATGTTGAATCAGCCTCAACTGATGCCAAAATGCTCTTGAAGAAAATAGGAGCATGGGAAAAATATGGCAAGATCGGATGGGGAGCAAAGGGCAATAAATCCATTTTTGAGAGCTCCTCTGAGGCTGCTCTTTCTCACACAACAGGGGCCAAGTGGCGGGTACGTCCAAAAAAAGTTGTTTTGTTTGATTTTCTCGTAGAGACATCTGCGATCAAAAAGTTGGACAGAGCTTTGTGTTTGTGTTGAGCTTATTTTCAAAATGCTCTCAAGAACTTCAGTAGAAAATCTAGGATTGTATTGAATCCATATTGAAAATTTTGGATTTGTGTTGAACCTGTATGAAAGCTTGGAATCCATGTTGAATCTGTGTTGAATTGGAACAGCTCACATTTCAACATTGCCTGACTTGTAGATGTGGCAGTGGTACACGCCAGAGCTGGAACAGATTGTGGACAATCTCTTTTCAGCAGACTATGCAAATCCTGTCCTCAATCTAAATCGAACAATCCTCTACCCAGTACAAGAAATCTAGGAAGAGATTCGTCACGAGGCGTCAAATCCTTGCATTAGCAGCAAACCGATAACGAGGCTAGTAATTATAGACGAGGAAGCTGCCAATTCCACACGCTAAGAGGAAACTTTTCGCAAGCACTGATTCGCTCGAAAGCGACCTGGACTCTATCATCGAGTAAAGCCAGCACAGATTGATTCAAATCCCCTGCCAATCCACTTGAATAACTTGTCACCTACTTTATACAGATAAAATAATATGTCTGTTTACAGTTGTGAATCCGTGTCTTTGTTGTATTCCAAAACGCGATCCACCAATCCGTAGGCAGCAGCTTCTTGTGCACTCAAAAAGTTGTCACGATCCAAGTCTTTCACAATCTGATCCTGTGTCTGTCCTGTCATCATCGAATACATTTTTACCAAGTTGTCACGGATGCGCATGATCTGGGCCGCTTCCACTTTGATATCCTCAGCTTGGCCCTGTGCCCCACCCATGGGTTGATGGATCATAATACGCGAAGAAGGAAGAGCTAGACGCTTGCCTTTGCTGCCGGCTGCCAAGATAAAACTCGCCATACTAGCTGCCAATCCCAAGTTGATGGTAATAACTTCCGACTTGATGTGCTGCATACAGTCGTAGATGGCCAAACCGGAAATGACCGAACCACCAGGCGAGTTGATGTAGAGATAGATGGGTTTGTCGCTGTCTTCGGAGTCAAGGTAAAGCATGACCCCAATCACTTGATTTGCAAGTTCATCATCGATTTCAGCGCCAAGGAAAATGATGCGTTCTCTGTAGAGACGGTTATAGATATCAACCCTGAATTCAAATTTTAAAAAGGTTAAATGGAAGAGTTGCGACACGTTGAGTTTACTGAGTGAAATGGACAAACCAGAATTAATGCAATCTTGCTTCTTTGTTTACGGGCATGCTTACCAATCTGCTTGCTGAGATCCTGGAACTCGATAGGCCACCTTGGGGACACCGATTGGCATCATTTTGATGGTGTTGGGATTTGACTGTTGAGCTCTGGATCCAAATGCCCGAGCAGCGACGACATTTTTGGGCATGGGAGAAATCACGCCATGATCACGAGGAACAAAGGAGGGCGCTACGAAACGACGAGACGCAGACGTTAGGATTACTACCAAAAAGGTGGGCTGCAAAAAGATACGGTTTCACAATCCGAGCATAGTATCTTACCATAGGAATGCACTCCGCTAAGAGCAACGGCGAGAAGGACCCCCCAGAGAGCTGATACTGTCGGACTCATTGTTTGCTATCTATGTTAGTCTTCCTTTTAACAAATAGGGATATCTCTTGAATACTGCTGATAGACTTATACTAACTAGCTATAGTACCTCTGTAGTCGCGTGATCACTCAACTGAGTACGGGGAGCTGAGTTATCGACAGGTGGAAGTAGGCCGATGCATAAGGAAGGATGATGAGGACAACTGTGAGAAAATCATCTGGCCAGGGTTTTCTTTTTCTCTATCAGGAGACGTCATTCATGACTTACTTTGTTCGCGACTGACTGAATATAGATAAACCTTTGGTTTATACTCTAACCCTAAAGTACTCGATGTCAAAAACAAAATGGGGAACGTTTATTTTCCGCGATGACCAGTTGCTATGTACATCCAAACAAACTTGCTCATTTAAGTCGTCGCCTGGCGGTAATGCAACCGTAATGAAACCGTCACTTCACTATGGAGGTGCATGTTGTGAAGATTCCCACAAACCCATCAACGCTTCAGTGAGTGCTTACATACAGTCAGTTAGTAGG
>Ga0163148_10006293_pt1 | contig 11523 bp, 13 predicted proteins | sample OliLakLV19MP7P2_FD_148606 | JGI IMG/M metagenome (GOLD analysis project Ga0163148, IMG submission 148606) | Freshwater microbial mat bacterial communities from Lake Vanda, McMurdo Dry Valleys, Antarctica- Oligotrophic Lake LV.19.MP7.P2 | ecosystem: Environmental > Aquatic > Freshwater > Lake >... | reverse complement strand
AAGAGAGTGAAGGGCTAAGGCTTGGGGAGATGGAAGGGCTAAGACTTGGGGACTTTGAAGGACTTAAGCTCGGAGATAAAGAGACTGAAGGGCTAAGGCTTGGGGAGACTGAAGGGCTAAGGCTCGGAGATAAAGAGACTGAAGGGCTAAGACTTGGGGACACTGAAGGACTTAAGCTCGGAGATAAAGAGACTGAAGGGCTAAGGCTTGGGGAGATGGAAGGGCTAAGACTTGGGGACTTTGAAGGACTTAAGCTCGGAGATAAAGAGACTGAAGGGCTAAGGCTTGGGGACTTTGAAGGACTTAAGCTCGGAGATAAAGAGACTGAAGGGCTAAGGCTTGGGGAGATGGAAGGATTTATTATATTATATTCCTCTGTTACAGCTGAATCTGACCCAGTGGTCCCTCCAAAAGAAAGACCAGCAGTTTGTGTCCCTGCTCCTGCTAGAGCCTGTCTTGCTGTGGCTAAAGCACCACCTGATGACCAAGAAGTCCCATCATATTCCTCTGTTACAGCTGAATATGCCCCAGCATACCCTCCAAAAGAAAGACCAGCGGTCTGGGTTCCTGCCCCTGCTAAATACCGTCTTGCTGTGGCTAAAGCACCACCTGCTGACCAAGAAGTCCCATCATATTCCTCTGTTACAGCTGAATTTGACCCAGAATACCCTCCAAAAGAAAGACCAGCGGTTTGTGTCCCTGCTCCTGCTATACCCTCCCTTGCTGTGGCTAAAGCACCACCTGATGACCAAGAAGTCCCATTATACTCCTCTGTTACAGCTGAATATGCCCCAGTAGACCCTCCAAAAGAAAGACCAGCGGTTTGTGTCCCTGCTCCTGCTAGAGAATTTCTTGCTGTGGCTAAAGCTCCGCCTGCACTCCAAGAAGTCCCATCATATTCCTCTGTTACAGCTGAATATGCCCCAGAATGCCCTCCAAAAGAAAGACCAGCGGTTTGTGTCCCTGCTCCTGCTAGACCCTCCCTTGCTGTGGCTAAAGCACCACCTGATGACCAAGAAGTCCCATCATATTCCTCTGTTACAGCTGAATATCCCCCAGAATGCCCTCCAAAAGAAAGACCAGCAGTTTGTGTCCCTGCTCCTGCTAGAGAATATCTTGCTGTGGCTAAAGCACCACCTGATGACCAAGTTCCTGCCATATAATTATATTAGGTTATATTCTTGTTTAATTTTTTGACCAATTTCTTTTGGAAAACCATCTAAAACATTTTCTATAATTCCTTTTTCTATGCACAACATAATAGCACTTCGTAATTGTCCAAGTAGGTTTTGTCTTTCTGCCGGACTTCCATTCTTACTCATTATGATTGACTGTTTTATCCAGCGTTTGGTATAGGAAGCAAGTTGGTGATTATCAACCGCACCCAACTCTTCTTTATCCATTAACTTACTTTCTCTTTCCTTAATTTCACTCCACGCTTTGAGTTCTCGTATTCTATCCTTTGCTGTTCGTTCTTGATTTTTTGCAACAAACCTTTCCTTTTCTAATTCAATCTGTTTTAATTCTTTTTCCAGTTCGTCTGTTTGTAAAGGAATATCTCTTTCAAGTTTTTTAATATCAACCAATTTTTTTCTGTATTCATAAGAAAGCATTACTAACTCATTAAACATTACATTTTGTTCTCTCATCGCCTGCCAGTATTTTGAAGAAGGAGTCGGATGTTTGGTATCGTTCAAAACAGATACCTCCATCTCGGTTCGGGTTCTAAAGACTTGGGTTTTCTTAAATGTTTCCTGAAGCTCTGCCGTAAGAGGAAGCAGAATATCAATATCCTCTTTGGTAAGAATTTCCGAACCTTGAATTATATTAAAGGGAGTTATATTAAGCTCACCTTTTTTCATTGTATTCATGATGCTTCTCCTTTTTTAAGTTCTTTTATTTGAATATACATACTCCATGTCTTCTAATTTTTTAATCTTTTCTTCTGTCCAATCTGGGGGAGAAAAGCGTCTTATCAACCAAGAAACTGGATATATTTGATGTTCCATTTTTTGACTAACTATCTGATTCCAAATTCTTTCCTTAGTCTTCTGCACTTCTCTACCACTCTGCGGATAAGGGAATCCAAATACGTCCCCTTTAGTGCGAAAGCAATGTGCGTACCATGTTTTGTGATTTACCAAAACTCTTCCCCCTGAGAGCCAGAATTTGCAAGCAACCATGAGTCCTTGATGGCCCCATGAACCCATTGCCTCATCATCTACATTTAGGGTCTGATATCTTTCCTTGGTGCACATGAAAAAACTTCCTTGTAAGCTTTGGGTTTCTGTTAAACCAGTCTCTTCTAAAGCCTTTTTGTACTCAGGTCTGGTAGTATATTCTTGGTGGTATTGAAAATGCGGAGTTGAATCAAATCTATAAGCTGTTGAGTGAGTCCCACGCCTTGGCTGCCAAACCATTTTCTTTCTCATTTTTCCGCCATCTGGGCAAACAGGGCACTTAGGGACTTTGTCCTGATAAATTTTCGCCCCGCACTTATAACATTTATAGTCGTAGACATGTAGGTTCTTCATAATGGGCACCATCACAACATTATCACCTGAAATTTTAAAAGCTTCTAACATCTTACGGTCAAATCCTTTATCAAAACTACAGTGTGAGTCAGCTTTTATGATGTATTTACCACGGGCTAACTTTGCACAAGTTTTTGTTATGGCACGTTGTCCGATAGCTTCTGGCACAAAGATGACACTCACATCAGGGTGTTGGGGAATAGGAGGAATTGACCATTGCCCATCTAGCCCAACTATAATTTCGGTTTTAGCTTCCTTGTTTTCTAAAATATCCTGAATAGTTCTCGCCAACCATTCTTCATTCCTGGCGGGCAAGATTATCGAAATCTCATATTGCATATTTTATATATTAAATAATTTTTTTAAGTCCCATTCTTCAATTTCTTCTATCTTTCTTTCCTTCCACCCCGTTGGTAAATGTTTAAAACTCTCCAAAGTACACTTAGGAGGGGAGAAAGCTCCTGAGTGTCTAATATCTATAACAGGAGATTCACTTCTCCAAGTCTCAAAGTCATCATCTGTTAGACCTCCGCGCTTTTTCTTCTTTGTTCCAGGCTCAAAGCCCATCTTTCTCATCCAAATAGGGTCTCCCTTAGTATCCTTATCCCACCCCATTTCGACTATCTTCTTTTGCCTCATTCTGTAGTGCTCTAAAGCAAATAAGCGGTTTACACAAAGGCAGGAGAGGGGTAACATTCTATCATAGGTGATGGCGACATTACTCCCAAATCTCCAGCGGAGTATATTTTCATTATAATAGAAGATATTCTTTTGGGAAGGGGTGAATAGAAAATGACTTGCGCTGTAAATTACGTCATGCTCCAAAAAATATACATAATCAGCAGTAGAGGCTTCTAAGGCTGTTATTATCTGCAAAACCATTGTGGGATAGCTTCTTGTCTTGCCCTCTAACGCAATATTCTGCCCAAAGTCAAGAGGCTTTAGAGAAACCGATACGAGTTCTCCTTTAAAGACCTTTTTAATCTGCTCACGGCAAATTTTGATTATAGGAGAGGCTTCCATGAGAGAATCCGTGTAGTAAATCGCTCCTATCCTTTCCATAAATTATTTTTTAATCCACATCCAACTTAGGTACCTATCGTCTTTCTTCTCTTCCGATAGAGGTTTAGAACGCCCAAATGTATAGAAATTAGGAATTTTAAAGCATTTAACATAAGCGTCTACAACTGGGGCAACCTGAGCTACAATATTTCGTGCTTCTGGAATTGTGCAAAAATAATCGTGTCCCGATATCACTCCGCCTTTCTTCACTTTCTTCGCCCATTCATATAAATCTTCAGCTACACCCCGGAATGAATGGTCTCCATCAATATAAATAAAATCAAGACTCTCATCTTTAAAATCAGTGAAAGCCTCCATTGAGGTTTTTCTTATTAGAGTACAATCATAAGGCGCCAATAAACGTGTCGCATGTCCAAAAAGAAAGTCTTGCCTTGATTGTACTTGTTGCGTTCGTCCTTGTCCGGGAAAAGCCACCCAGGGGTCTATGCCGAACATCTTAAGCCCTGCCTTACAGAATTTTTCCGTATACTCTCCCTTATATACTCCTATCTCTGCTCCTACTTTAAATCCTTTACTGACCAAGAATCCAGGTAGTTCATCCCTAGAGCAATCTTTAATTTCAAACGGTAAACCAGTTTGTAAAACACCTTCATTTAATTTCATATTTTGTATTCCTTTGCGTATTCGCTTAAAGCTTCCTGCCAATTCCTCATAGCAGAGAGCCCTGTCTTTTCTAATTTATCAATACTTAAAACTTCACTTTTAGTGTTTGTATACTGCAAGGGGAATAAAGTGTAAAACTCCTTACAAGTTAATGGAACAAGTTCTATCTCATTTGAGAGTCCTAATAGGTTCACGAAATGTTTTAATACATCGTAACGGCTGGCAGAGTTATTTCCGGCAGAGTGATATAAACCATAAGGTAAATCTGAGGTTGTAATGTTCTTAATGGTTTTGGCAAAATCTAATGTGTAGGTAGGACTTCCGTAAATATCTGTAATCGCATGAAGCTTCTTCTTCCCAGCTTTTATCTGTTTGAATATTTTGTTAATGAACTTCTTATCTATCTCCGGGCCACCACCCATCGCCCAACCAATCCTTAAAATATAATGCTTTAGATATTCCTTAACTACCAATTCACCATACCACTTACTTCTCCCATAATGATGGATTGGGTTTGGGGTATCTTCTTCAGTGTAAATTTCTTTTTCCCCATCAAAAACTCCGGCCGTACTAACGTAAATAATGGGGATGTCCAGGGTTCTTGCTAAAAGCACCATGTTCTGAGTGCCAGTCTCATTTGTTAGATAAGCATCAGCAGGATTAAAATCAGCCTTTATTAAATCAGTCTCTGCGGCTAAATGTAAAATGATGTCCGGTTTCTTTTCAGCATAAGACATCACTTGAGTTATATTTCTTACGTCCATGTTCGTGCTATCAGTAAAGATTAAATCACAATCTTTAAAGACTTCCCTTATTGCATGGCCAAGCATCCCGTTAGATCCGCTGATTAAATATCTTTTCATAATATTTTATTTAATTCCTTTTACATACCATTTTCGGAAAGGTTCTCCGTGTCCCCAATATGGCAGTTCATAAATGGGTTCCCTAGAAGAATGCGTGAAATACCTTAATCCTTTATGCGTTTTGATTTGAACTACTGGGTTCTCCGTTTTCCAGTGACCTATATCATCAAATATATCTGCTTTCTTCCACCGTTCTTTTGGGAAATTCATCTCTTCTGTGCTCCATTGTGGAGCGCCTTTGAACAATTCCTCTAATCTTTTAAGGTAAAAATCTCTACCAACTATCTGGGAATGGGTAGCTCCTTCTTCCTTATGAAAGAAATATGCCCTTAAATCCGGCATTACATAGAGATTACTGTTACGATAACACAAGTCATCCCTTTCAGGTGTAAAAGTGAAGTAATCGGGACCATATACGCAATCTGCCTCAGCTGAAATGACAAACTTAGTCTTGGCTTCTTCTACAGCTATCTGAATTTGTCTAAAACAATTAAAGCCAGAGGCCCCAATTTCACCAACACAAATATTTTTACCTAATTCCATTGGTTTTTGAGTCACAGAAATAATAGGCAAATTTCCGCAGTTCTTAAGAAGAGTCTCACGAATTCTTGCTTCAAACTCTGGAGACTCGCGGTTACTGGAGTAATAAATTATAGCAACTGAATCTTTCATGGTTTTATTATCGCCCATCCATAAAGGGGTAACTCATGGATAATTAGATTGTTTTCTTTAGCAAATTCATTAACAGCTTGGATCACCCCAAACTTAACTCCTCTAAAATCTGCTTCTCTGTAATCATCTCCAATTAGGAATTTGCCGGATTTAACTTTAGGAAACCAATCCCTTATGTCCTGCAGTGCTGCTAGATAGGTGTGGTCAGCATCTATGTAGATAAGATCAAAATAATTATCTTCAAATTTCTTAACTGCTTCTGTAGTATATTCTCTTACAATTTTAACAAAAGGCTTGTCTTCTATGGATTTCTTGAAACCTTCATATTGTTCTTCTAATTTTTCCTGAGATAAGGCTCCGTCTCTCTTGGGGACATTCCTAGCCACCACGCCATCGTTAACCCACGCATCTACGGCTACGGCTATTTTAGGGTTATGAGCAATCATTAGACGAAAGTTGCGTCCTTCATCTACCCCAACTTCAGCAATAACATCACAGCCATACTTTCTCATGAAGGGTTCCCAAACCCTGCGTCTTTTATGCACTTTTAAAGAAATTAAATCTTCTATTGCGTTATTTATACCCATGTTGGTTCAAAATTTTAATAAATTCTTCTGGTAATATTGGTCTGAAAACATCTGTTAATCCCGGCTTCCTTGGGTGAAAATGAGCAACCTTTACTGGCCTAGTAGCCCTCTCAATATTATCTGGGACATGCCTCATTCCTAAATTATAAGTAATACTCATTCTCTTCCACCTTGTCCCTTCAAGCCCTCCATTAACTTGCATCATGGCATCCTCGTCCTCTACGTTACTAAAAATAACCGGTTTGACTAACTCAAACATATCCCTACTACTGGCTTTAACAAAAAAGCTCCCCATGCAAAGCCTTGACCTCCATCCATAATCTGTGAGGCCAGCATCAAATCCATCAAGCTCTAATTCTTCGTTGCTAATAGGATAAAGCTGGAAAGCATCTGTATCATGATTCCAATAGATTTCTCCTTCTTTTATAATACCCTCATCAACCAAAGCCGGAATAATCGAACTTTTAATTGACCGAGGCCTTACCGCACACCAATGCTCATCCTTCGTAAGGATAGCTTTCACTCCATTGTACTCATAAGGAAAATTGGTAACTAATAAAAAATCATCTTTAGGCAAGCCCAACCTATGATGATTATCAATTTGAATTTTAATCAAAGTCCGATACTCATCGGTACTAAATTCTTTCTGAGGGCTTAAAAACACCAGTAGATTTTTCATTTATTTATTTCTTATTAAGAATGTGCTTTTCAGTAAGTATCTTTTCCCAATCCAATGCCCACGTGGGAATCGGAAAGAATTTATCAATCAACCATTTAAAAGAATGCTGCATATTTGGTTCTAAATCATTAATCCACCGATTTGTTCCCCAGATATTCCCATTAATCCATTCTAAATCCTTCTTGTGCCTTCTTGAAAAGAATCTATTTGAGTAATGGTGGCGGCGCTTAGACAAGTGGGCGTACCAAGTTTTTTTATTGACCTTAACCTCTCCGCCACTCAACCAGTACTTAAAACAGATCTCCTGTTGTTCCTGGATAAATGACCCATAACCATCAGGGCTATCATTTAAAAATCCTACATGCTCCATGAAATATTTCTTATTAGCCAGCCAACAGCTCCCTTGAATCACCAAGGTGTCATCTATCTCATATTCCTCTCTTCCCCTTCTCTCCCAAGAGATAACATGAAAAGTGATTCCCTGGGTTTCGCTATCCAGAGTCCCAGGGAAAGTTACCATGTGGTAGTCAACAGGAGGGCGGGTAATATTCCTCTCCCAATTCTGTTCATCTAAAACATAGAGCCTTGGTACCATCACCCAATTGTCTCTCATATTCTCCAACAAAATCTTATCAAAGCCCGGAGCAAATATACAATGCGCGTCACATTTCATTATGAACTCACCCTGAGCTTTAAGAATTCCAGCGTTAATACATCCGCGCATACCTACATGTTGCTCAAGGTAAATAGGTTGGACTCTTGGGTCTACCACCACTGGCTCATCTGGCATCCGCCCATCAAAGACTGGAATAATTTCAACTTCACCAACAGCATTATCCAGCAGTGAAGTTATCGTTTTATTCATGTAAGGTTCAACGTAAGCAGGTAAAATTATAGACAGAGTCATTTAAAGTGCTGAATTAATTTTGATGCCTCCCCCCAAACGGGAATAGAAAGTGCTTTTATCGGTCCCATTTTTTTGGTGTGCCTTCTAGCTGAATGGTCCAAACCAAAGTCATGGTCAATACAAATTACAGATGTTTCAGTAAAAAATTCCATTTTCTTATTAACAGTCACTCCTAATTTATTTTCCACATTTTCTCTACCCAATTCTCCAGAAACTGGAGTACCATTTGGATACTTAGAATATCTTTCTTCCAGGGCTTTAATCATCAATTCCCTAGGCGCAATTAACGTGGAATTCTTTACCCTGTTCTTCCAAAAGTAGGTAGGTTCGCCCCAAGTGAACAACCCTAAGCGGTTCATGTTATAAGCAAAAACATCTAAGGGAGGTCTGAACTCAAAATGTTCCTTTGGATATAGGGTGTCAGCCTCCACTATGACCACATATGGAGTGGTGGCAAGTTTAGCACCTCGTAACATCTGGTAATAAACATTAGAAGCGCTAATTTCCCCCTCTTGAATTAAGTTGACACCTAAGTCTAAAGGTTTCCTGGAAATGGTAATAATCGGATAATCCATTATTACTTTTAACAACATTTCTTGGTGGAATTTTGTCCAATTTTCAGGAAGATTAGAAGCTGTTATAAAAAGGATTGTTAAATCAGACATACTTATATAATTCCTTTTCCCTTCCAAGCAGGTAAAAGCTCATTCTGGTAATATTGTTCCCAAACACTTAATGAATATGCCCAACCCTCCTCCCCCTTAGAAGGATTCTCTGGCGACCCATTATTGTGAGTACGTGGGAAATCGCGGTGCTTATGTGCGAAGAATGTGTTCTTATTCACAACCAACCTCCCCCCTGCTTTCCATGTCTTCATACAAAGCTCTACAGAATCATTGTAAGTCGGCCCGTAGCCTTCCGTTTGTAACTCATCTCCACATACTTCCTTAAACCATTTCCTAGGAACGATCCAAAAAGATCCCTGCAGGGCCGTCATTTCTGAGATCGTTACATCTTTTTGTTTCTCATCCCTCCCCTTATCAGGCTTACCCGCAAACTTTCTAACTCCTTCAGAGACATTTTGAATTACCAACTTCTCATGTTCCACATAACCCTTCTCTGGCATTATTGCCCATTTCACGGGATCAAGGTAAAAACGCCTTGGAGTCATTATCTCATTAGGTTTACAAGAATCAGTCAAAATTTTATCCATGCCAGGGCCTACGGCGCAATGTTCGTCCATACGCCCTATAAACTCACCCCTAGAGATAGCTATCCCTGCGTTTATAGCTCCTCTCATACCCCGATTTGCGCCTAAATGAATGTATCTGACACGTGGGTCATTTACAATCCAATCAACTGGCATCCAAAAGCCATCTTGTATAACAATAATTTCCAAGGAAGAGCCCAGCTCCGAATTTTTAAGTAAATCTTCAACAGTATTCTTATTATACTTATCGTGGTACGCAGGGATTATTACGGAAAGCTTAATGTTTGGCATAGTCGTTGCTCTTTTTAATTAAGGTCTTAGTTAATATTGGGTCAATCCCTACCGATTCAGCCCATGAGCACCATGCTGGAATGTCTTTCTTCAAACACTTTGAGTTATTGAATCCGCGCTTATCAGGGAAAACCCAACTCCACCACAGGCTCATACGCGGATCGTCATTATAAACCGCTTCCCTTATTGTGTAGTAATCCACTTTAGCGGCTTCACAGGCATCAAAGAGCTCCTGTATCTCCATCATTTTGAAGGCGATAGCTCGGTTTTCACTTAATTTGATAACCTCAGCTTCATAGTTTGTAACCTGTCGAATAGAGATATTGGCGTTATAAACGGTCTGAAAGAGTTCTATTACCTTCCGCCTATCCTCTGGAAGGCCTCCTATAATCAAAAATTGCCTCTTAGACTCGTCTAAAAGGGGATGGGCGATGCTTTCCCCAACATATTCCGGCATCATGCAGATATTCTTCCCTAACCCCAGATTTTTGAGTCTATCACAAGTCCCTGGGTTTAGAGTGGAACGAATAATGATTAAGGGACAATTACACTTTGACACCACATCCTCCACAATGGACATATCAAGAGTCTTATCAGGAAGAAGATTCGAAGGAACACAAATGAAACAAATATCACAAGCATTCACCTCATCCCAAGACCCTTTATTTACGTCAAAAAGGACGGCTTGAGGAAATAATTTCCCCATGGCCGTCCCTACAAATCCGTTAGAACCACAAATTGCAACTTTCATATAATATGTAATTTACTTTGTGAATTATTTATTTGGCAAATATGCAGCAATCTCAACCCCTTGCCTACCCGCTAGGTAGTTAGTCTTATTCTGATACATATTAACTCCAACTAATATTGCACCGCCAACAATGATGGCAATATCTGTTACTGCCTGAGGCAAATAACCGGTCAATCTTGGTAGAGTAGCTATCGCTACTGTAACAATAACCACGTAAAGATGGGGATCACTATACCATTTAGTATACATAAATTTTTTCGTTAAATATAAGTTCGGCTAAAGTAGACGATATCTCAATTAGAATACTCCGCCTACTTCCATAACCAGATATAAGTAACCATCTTCCAATAAAGTGCGGAGAAAGCTACAAATAAAAGGATATATAAAATTAAGTCAAAATGCTTCATACCAATTGTTTGTCAGGATTAAGCTTAGTCCAATCTAATTTACCCTCTGGTGTCAGAGGAACGACAATCCCCCTATTGCGCATTAGAGTGATTAGACCATCTTCTGAAGTTGCAGGGTCATAAATACCCCACTCCGTTCCATTTTTAACTACTAAACTATTTGTCATAGTTTCTCCTTCTCGTGGAATAAGTGTCCACGGATTAAAAGTATATCCTGTTTTGAAATAATTTTCTTTAATATGGTGGTCAATCTGACTCCAAGAGGAGCGGGCTATTATGCATTTCTGTCCATCATGTGAATGATAGCCAAAAACATAAAGAGCGTGTCCCCATAATTCAGGTCGGCTCCCTGCATCTATTGGCGGCGCTCCTGTTGGAGGTTTCGGGTTAGACTGGTCAGACCATCCTTCATTAGTCCCTACCACACCAAAGACACAGCCTTTATAGTCTCGGACCGATTTAGCACAATCGTCTATGGAATTCATTAAAGAGAAAGAGTCTAACTCACGGTCATCAAGAGCCAAGACATCATTAAGTCCAGTTCTGTCTCTCATGTTAACCATGCTAGGAAACTCAGGATCAGGAAGCTCTATTTCAGTCTGTTGTCCTATTTTAATTAAGGTAAGCCCGCCATCACGAATATATGCTCCGTATCTTTGGAATATCCGAGCGAAACAGTCCCTTTTAGAGAACACTTTATTTTTTAACTGCCAATGGTAATAACTCCAAGCCGCACTCACACACGCGTCAGAAGCATTTTGGTTCCAAAGAGGGGGTGTTGGCAGGATGGTTGGGCTATTCCAATCAATCGGAGGAGTAGAGGCCAAAATTGGCCCAGCTAAATAATCCCGACTGTCTGGGGTGTCTACCAAGGCACCCTTTCCCAAGAACTCCATTTGAGAATTAGTTGTATCCATGTTAATCCTTTCTTTAAAC
>Ga0163148_10006288_pt1 | contig 11528 bp, 10 predicted proteins | sample OliLakLV19MP7P2_FD_148606 | JGI IMG/M metagenome (GOLD analysis project Ga0163148, IMG submission 148606) | Freshwater microbial mat bacterial communities from Lake Vanda, McMurdo Dry Valleys, Antarctica- Oligotrophic Lake LV.19.MP7.P2 | ecosystem: Environmental > Aquatic > Freshwater > Lake >... | reverse complement strand
GCCCCCTGCGTTTCGCCCAGTTCAGGACCGGCTGGTGGGCGGCGTCCTCCTCCAAGACGCACAGGCAGACGGTCTCCTGGGCGAAACGCAGGGGGCATGGCATCTGCAACGACAGGCCGATCAGCAGGCCATCGCGCGCGGTGAGCGGCGTCGGCAGCCCCAGGCTGCTGTCGAGCGACAGCAGCAGGCGGTACACCGAGATCTGCTGACCGAGCAGCACCAGGTCGGAAGTCGAGAGCTCTGGGTGTGGCCGCACCGGGGCATCGACGCCGAAGAAGCGCGCGGTGATCTGCCCCTCGTCGTCGCCAAGCGCTCTGACCGTGGGCATGATCGCTGGTTCGGCGAGCAGCCCGATCAAAACCTCTTCGGCCCGCGTGACGCAGGCGGCGAGATGGGCCCGGATCGCCTCGGCATGACCGGTCGCGCTGACCGACGGCGGTCGCGCGGACAGGCGCACCTGCTGGCGGACCGCCGGCTCGGTGAATATCTCGAGGTAGGGCAGGGCGAGGGGATGGGCCCGGACCGCTGCCAATTGCAGCGCGACCGGATCGGCGGCGCGATCCAGCCCGGCCCGCCAATGGGCGATCAGCGCCACGATGTCAGCGCGCAGCGCCGGGCCGACGTCAGGACGGTTCTCAGCAGCGAGCGTCGCGGGGACGAAGGCGCCGGGGCGCGGCAGAACCCCAGCGCCGCGCGGTTGCCAATCCGCCGGGAGGGGATGGGTGTGCGGGATGCGGGCGCCGATGCGGTCACCGATGTTGGGATTGAGCGCGAGCAGGCCCGGATGCAGTTCGAGCAGCATGCCCAGATCCTGCACGGCCATCTCGAAGAGTTTGTTGGTGGTGACCGGGCCCCCGTGATTGCCGGTGACGGTGGTGGCGATGATCTCCACCGCGGTCCGTTCGTTGGCGTCGGTCGCCTCGGCACCGGCGACCACCGAGCTGTAATAAGAAGCGTGGCCATACGACAGGTCATGACCCAGCAGCAGCGCCTCCGCGCAGCCGAGGTAAGCAGCGAAGCCGACGCTGGCCACGCCGACCGTCGTTCCGTGGTGGAAGGTCGCCTCGGCGCCGAGGGCGAGGCGGCCCAGGGGGTCAGAGGTGAAGTAGCTGCGCTGGGCGAACTTGCCGTCGAGGGCCATATGCCCATCGAACGGCATGGCGAGAACGGTCTCGGGATCGCTGCACGGCCCAAGCAGGGGCTGCAGGGAATCGTCGGCGTCGACGTTGATCACGAAGTCGAGGCGCAAGCCCAGGGCGAGCAGTCTGGTGGCGATGACATCGACCGCGATCACCACGCAATGATCCTGCAGGCTGCGCAACTGGTCGAGGCGGCGGTCGAGGCTGGGCCCCGCCGCGACGCAGATGGCCGTCCGGCCATGGTAGGCTCCGCGCCAGCGGGCGAGCGGGATGGTCGCCGACAGCGCGGAACAGCGGTCGAGCATGTTGCCTAGACTGGTGAAACGTCGCTGCGGGCTGGCGAGGTAGCGCCAATAGCGATAGCGCGCGGCGTTCAGCACCTCGTCGTAGCCGATCCATCCCGGCTGGATCACCGCGATCGACCACGCCACCGGGCAGCGTTGGAGGAGCAGGGGCACGCGGCGAGCATCCGCGCACGGTGCGGCCAGAATGGGTGCCCCCTTCCAGGTAGCCGTCGCCGCATGCAGGGCACCGAGATGACCCGGCTCGACGACCCACACGATCCTGCGGGTGCGCAGCCAAGGGTCGGCGGCGATGAGCGCCGCCGCATGCCGAGACCAGCCGACCAGCACCAGTCCGGGCAACCGTTCGTTGGCCGCGGGCCGCAACAGCTCGGCAATGAGGTCGGCTGGCGCATCCGGCTCGGCCGTGCCGGATGGAAGGTCGCGATAGCGCTGCGCATCCGCGTCGATGAGGAAGCCCAGGCTGGTCGCCATCGTCTCTCCCTGCCGCCGTACCCGAGCGCGCAGACCCGGGTATAGCGCCGGCACCAGAAACGGGAAACCCCCGGTGCATGCGCACCGGGGGTTTCGCGGGTCACTTGGACCAGGGCGCTTAGCCGCGCAGCAGCTGCAGGACGTTCTGCGGCAGCTGGTTGGCCTGGGCAAGCATCGCGGTGCTGGCCTGGATCATGATCTGGTTGCGGGTGAAGCGCGCCGATTCGGCGGCGAAGTCGACATCGCGGATGGTCGATTCCGCAGCGGTCAGGTTCTCTTTAGTCGTGCGCAGGCTGTTCAGGCCGCTTTCCAGGGTGTTCGCCTGGAAGGCGCCCAGCTTACCGCGCAGGTTGGTGATCTGATCGATGGCCTTGTCGACGACCGTGATCGCGTTCTGGGTCGCGCCGCTGGTCAGCATGCTGTTGGCCTTGAGGCTGTTCAGCGTCAGGCCGGTGACCGCGCCGGTGCCGATATCAGTCGAGCGCGCAGCCCCGACCGAGAGCTTGACCGTCTGGCCCTGGTTGGCGCCGACCTGGAAGATCGCGCCGTCCTGCACCGTCACCGCGTTGGTGAGGGTGGCGGTGGTGTTGTTGGCCACCGAGATCGACGAACCGGCGGTGCTGGTCAGGGTCAGGCCGCGATTGCCGGTCACGGTAAAGGCCTGGCCGTCGATCGACGCCACCGCCGCGTTGGTGCCGTTGGCGAGTGCACTGCTGGTGATGGTGCCGGTGCCGTTGGCGATCACCAAGGTCTGGGTGTTGGCGTAGATGCCGGCATCGTTCGCCTTGACGATGAGTTGCGCCTCGCTGGTAGTGGCCACACCATCGGTCATGCTCACCGTGTAACCCGCATTCGCGGCCGTGAGCGCGGTGTTGAGCGACTGGATCGCCGAGGACACCGTCGTCCCCGTGGCAGCCGACACCGAGACGCCGCCGACGGTCAAGGTGGTGGTGCTATCCCAGGTCGAGCCGCCGGTAAGGCCAGAAGCGGTGGTGGCGTTGGTGAGCGTGGCATTGGCGTTGGTGGCCGCGTACGAGATCGAGGCGAGCACGCCTGCGGTGACCGCGACCGTGTAGGTGGCATTGGCCATGCCGGCCTGCTGGAACGACACGACGGAGGCGTTGTTGATTTTCGAATCCGAGAGCGTGCCATCGAGCAGCTTCTTGGTGCCGAACTGGGTGTTGTTGGCGATACGGTCGATCGCGCCGACGATGTTGTCGATTTCCGATTGGTCAGCGGCGAGCTGGTTGGTGTCGTTGACGCCGGTGTTGGCCGCGTGCAGGGCCAGTTCGCGAGCCTTGTTGAGCAGGCTGTTCATCTCGTCCAGGGCGCCTTCCGCGGTCTGAACCATCGAGACCGCGGTCTCGGAGTTGTCGACGGCCTGATTGAGACCGGTGATCTGGGCGCGCATCTGCTCGCTGATGACGAGACCGGCGGCGTCGTCGGCGGCGCGATTGATGCGCATGCCGCTTGAGAGCTTCTCGAGCGACATGGAGATGGCGTGATCCGCCTTCTGCATGTTCCTGTGGCCGTTGATGGACGCGATGTTGTTATTGATGCGCAGGCCCATGATATCCTCCGTGGGGGTAACCCGATGGTGCGGCTTCCGTGCCGCTGGGTGGTGGTGGCCGGCCGGATGGCAGGCATGGACCTAGTCACGGCAGCTGGCGCTGCGGCTTGAGCGGAAACTGGATCGACGCCGGGGCGGAGGAAGGTCGGGCCCGTCATTCAGGAAAGGGCTCAAGTGGCGCTCAGGGCAACCGACACTGGATCCGGAGGTCTCCATGGCCCCCACGGAGGCCTTATGCCCAGCATCAGCAACGCGGTCGGACCTATCAGCGGCGATGCTTCTCGCCCGGTTCAAGTGGCGCTGGACGTGCGCCTGCAGGCGCAACAGCAGCGTTTGAACGCCTTGAACGGATCCCCCGACGATCTCGGCGGATCTGCAGGCGGCCCGGAGGACCTGCGCTCGGTGGCCGCCCAGTTGAAGCAGGTGATCGAGGGCGGCAGCAACCGCCGCCTCGAATTCCAGATCGACGATGAAAGCAAGCGGCTGTACGTGGCGGTGAAGGACCTCAAGACCGGCGAAGTGATCAAGGAATTCCCCAGCGAATCGCTGCGCAAGCTGCAGTCGCGGCTCAGCCAATGGATCGGGTTGTTGTTCGACGAGAAGGCCTGAGCGGCACGGTCGTTGCGTAACCCGGAGCACCCATGCCTCTCAACTCCGTCGGCGGCCTGATCTCGGGACTCAAGACCAACGACATCGTCGACGCGATGATCAAGGCCGATCGCGCCGCGACCGCGGTGCTTGAGCGGAAGCAGAAGACCTTCGAGTCGCGGCTGGAGGCGGTACGCTCGTACAACACTAGGCTGTTGACCGCCCAGATCGACTCCGCCTCGCTCAAGCGGCCGAGCACCTTCCGTAGCCGGATCGCGACCAGCAGCGCCCCGACCGCGGTCACCGCCACCGCTAGCTCCAATGCCGTGGTCAGCAGTTCGACGATCGACATCCTCGCCATCGCCAAGGCGCACCAGATCGCGACTCCGGGGGTCGCCAATGCGATCAGCTCGAACGGCGCGGGAACGTTCACCCTCCAGGTCGGCAACAACGCCGCCAAGGTCATCTCGCCCACCGATACCAGTCTCGATGGCTTGGCCCAGGCGATCAATCTCGCTGACGCGGGCGTCACCGCGTCGGTGCTCAACGACGGTTCGACTGGTGGCACGCCCTACCGCTTGGTCATCCAGTCCAAGCAGACCGGCAGCGCCAACGGGATCTCCATCTCGGGCAGCGGCGGACTCACCACCCTCTTCGCGGCTCCGACCACGCTCACCCCCGCGCAGGACGCTTCGCTGCGCATCGGCAGCGGTCCGTCGGCGATCACCATCGGTAAGGGATCCAACACCGTCACCGATGTCGTGCCCGGGGTCACCCTCAACCTGATCTCGGCCGCTAACGGCGTGACGATCGGCGTGGCGGCGGATACCGCCCTGGTCAAACCGGCGGTGAAGTCGTTCGTCGAGAGCATGAACAAGGCGATCGGCTATCTCAACGACAACACTGGCTTCAACGCCGAGACCAGAACCGGCGGCATCCTTCAGTCGGACACCGGACTGCGCCGTGCGCTCGACACCGCGATGCGGGCATTCACCGGGGTCGTCCCCGGTCTTCCATTGTCGCTCAACACCATGTCGGCGGTGGGCATCACCATCGACAAGCAGACCGGCAAGCTGGTGCTCGATGAGCCGCTGTTCGATGCCAAGCTCGCCGCGGATCCCACCGGGGTGGCAAACCTCTTCCTCAACGGCGGCACCAGCAGCGATGTCGGCGTGCAGATCGCCACGGTCAGCGAGAAGACCGTGGCCGGTCAGGCCTTGGCGGTCGACATCACCACCGCCGCAGCCCAGGCTCGGGTCGGCTCCACCGCCGACATCACCGCCGATGGCTCTGGCAACGTCACCATCGATGGCACCAACAACACCCTGCAGCTGACCATCAATGGCCGCGCGGTCACCGCCACGCTCGCCTCGGGGATCTACACCCGCGCCGGCGTCGCCGAGCAGGCCGCCACCGCGATCAATGCCCAGGTGACCTCGCAAGGCGACCGGGTAGTCGCCGGGCTTTCGGGCAACGCCTTCGATCTGCGCACCGTCTTCTTTGGTTCGGCCGTGTCGCTGAAGGTCACTGGCGGCAGTGCCAACGGCGTGCTGAATCTCGACACCAGCGATCACAGCGGCGTCAACGTTGCCGGCAGCATCGCTGGCGTGGCTGCGACCGGATCGGGGCAAGTGCTGACCGGCGCGGTTGGTTCTTCGGCCGAGGGCATGAGTCTTTCGGTGTCGGTGGCAGGGCCCACCCTCGGCATCACGGTGACGCCGCGTAAAGGAGCCGCTCAGCAGATCAGCGAGAAACTGCTGGCGATGACCAATGGCGACACCGGATCGGTGACCCAGGGCCAGCTGCAATTGCAGAAGAGCATCGACCAGATGAAGGAGCAGGTCGCCAAGGTCGACATCCGCCTCGAAGCGCGCCGCTCGCGCTACCTCATCCGTTTCGCCCGCATGGAGACCTTGCTCCAGCAATACCAGAGCCAGGGCTCATTCATCAGCGGCCAGATCGCCGCCGCCAACAAGGCTTAGGTTCCTCTCGTGGCGGCCGATACTCCTAGCATCAGGGGAATCGCGCCATGAACACTCACGCCCGCTCCGCTTATCAACGCGCCGAGATCGAAACCCTCACCCAGCGCGATCTCCTGGTCGCCCTGTTCTGCGGCATGGAGCGTGGGCTGGGCCAGGCCATGGCAGCGATGAACGAGCGCCGGATTCCCGACAGCCATGACGCCTGCACCCGGGTGAAGGCGATCCTCGTCGAGTTGATCTCCTCGCTGAATGCCGAGGTCGGCGGCGAAATCGCCTCTCGCCTGCGCGAGTTGTATTTGTTCCTGCTGTCGCGCATTGCCGAGGCCAATCTGCGCAAAGACCCGGCGCTGCTCGCCGAACTCATTCCCATCGTGGCTGATCTGCGTCAGGGATGGCAGAGCGTGCCTGACGAATTCGCTAATGTCAGCACGGTAGGTGCCAACCAGGGTCACTCGCTGAACCTGATGTCCTGAGAGCAGCCGGCCGCAGGCCGGATGCGCCCAAGCGGAGTCCTCGTCGCCCCGCGACGAGCGGCGAGAGCGCCCCACCCCTCAGCCCGCGGCAGACGTTCACCCCGGCCGCCGCAGGCACGCGGGGTGAACGTCGAGAGCGGGCGTCGCTCTGCCCCAGATCGCGAAAGTTCGGGTCCAGACGCTTGGCACCCCCCAAGCGCCCCCGACACTCCCGCCACCGTGTCCACCCTCATCACCCGCGACCTCGCCGCCCTCTGGCACCCGTGCAGCCAGATGCGCGACTACCACGCCTTCCCCCCGCTTGAGGTGGTCGGCGCCCACGGCTCGCGCCTACGCCTCGCCGACGGACGCGAGCTCATCGACGCCATCGCCTCCTGGTGGTGCAAAAGCCTTGGCCACGGCCATCCCCACCTGCGCGCCGCGCTGATCGCCCAAGCCGAGGCCTTCGAGCACGTCATCCTCGCTAACACCACCAACGCGCCGGTGGTGCGCTTGTGCGAACGGTTGCTCGCGCTCGGTAACGGGCTTGGCCCCGCTGCCTGGGGTCCACGCGCTCCAGTCGGCCGCATTCCCGGCTGGTTCGGCAAGGTCTTCTTCGCTGGCGACGGTTCGACCGCGGTCGACATCGCGCTGAAGCTGGCGCTGCAGGCCCAGGCCCAGTGCGGTCGCCCGCGGCGCACGCGCTTCGCCGGGCTCGCTGGCGGCTACCACGGCGAAACGCTCGGCGCGCTCAGCGTCGGTGACTGCGGGCTCTACAAGGACACCTACGCGCCGCTGCTGTTCCCGTGCACGATGATCAGCGGGCTACCGTGGCGATCGAGTGCTGACGATCCGCACTGGCAGGATGCTGCTCGTGAATGGCCAGCGATCGAGCGCCAGCTCGCCCCGCTCGCTGATGACCTGGCGGCGATCATCTACGAGCCGGTGCTGCAGGGCGCGGGCGGCATGCGCCTGTACAGCCCCGACCTGCTGCGCCGACTGCGCGCCTGGGCCGACGCACACGACGTGCTGCTGATCGCCGACGAGATCGCCGCCGGCATGGGCCGCTGCGGGACCATGCTGGCGTCGCACCTGGCGGGCGCGCTGCCCGACCTCGCCGTGCTCTCCAAGGGCCTCACCGGCGGCTTCCTGCCGCTGTCGGCGGTGCTGATCACCGACCGTCTCGCCGCCGCCTTCGACGCCGACCACGCCGAGGGCAAGGCGTTCCTGCACTCGAACACCTACACTGGCAACGCCCTTGCCGTTGCAGTGGCCAATGCTGCGCTCGATGTCTACGCCGACGAGGACGTGCTCGGCCAGGTGGCGCGGCACGGCCCGTTGCTGCGCGCCGGCCTGACCGAGTTGGCCCGCACCCGACCCAGGCTGCGCGACGTGCGTGGAGTGGGCATGATGGCGGCGGTCGATCTGCGCGCGCACGATGGCACGGCGCTCGATCCACGCGCGCGCACCGGCTACCGCGTCTTCCAGGAGGCGGTGGCCCGCGGCGCGCTGCTGCGGCCGCTCGGCGACACCATGTACCTCTTTCCGCCGCTGACGATCGGCGTCGAGGACATCAGCGCGACGATGCGCATCCTTGGCGAGAGCATCGACGCGGTGCTGAGCGGCTGAGGACGTCTGACTGGCGATTGGTGTCGGCGGCCAGACGTCCTTCTCAGGCTTAAACCTCTTCAGCCTCGGCGCGTGCCTTGGCGGCGGCTTCGTCGCGACGCGAGATGCGTCCGTCGAGATAATCGACGACCTTGCCGATGGTCTCCATGCCGCCGTCGCCGGGCATGGTGTCCTCGAAGTTCACGCCGAAGGCGTCCTCGAGGTCCATGCTGACCTCGGCGATGTCGAGCGGGTCCTTGGTGATGTCGGGCACCAGGGGCTGGTTCTCGTAATCGAAATCATCCTCGATGCTCGGCTGCGGCAGATTGTGCAGCTTGGCGCAGAGGATTTCGACGACTTCTTCGCGGATGCGCTTGCGGTCCATAGGGGGAGACTTTCGGGGGAATCCAGGTTTCGGTTACTCAACCGCTGAAGCGCTTGAACACCAAGGAGGCATTGTGGCCGCCGAAGCCGAGGTTGTTCGACAGCGCGTACTCGACCTTGGCCTCGCGGGCCGTGTTCGGCACGTAGTCAAGGTCGCACTCGGGATCGGGGGTGGTGTAGTTGATCGTCGGCGGCAGCACGCCGTCGCGCAGGGCGAGGAGCGAGGCGATGGCCTCGATGCCGCCGGCGGCGCCGAGGGTGTGTCCGGTCATCGACTTGGTCGACGAGATCGCCAGCGCACGGCTGGTGGCGTGCGCGCCGAACACCTGCTTGATGATGTTGGTCTCGCTCTTGTCGTTGAACGGGGTCGAGGTGCCGTGCGCGTTGAGGTAGCCGAGCTGCGCGGGCGCGATCTTGGCGTCGTTCAGCGCCATGCGCATGCAGGCGACGCCGGCGGCGCCGGTGGGATCGGGCTGGGTCTCGTGGAAGGCATCGCCGGTCATGCCGAAGCCGATGATCTCGCCGTAGATCACCGCGCCACGCGCCTTGGCGTGTTCGAGTTCCTCGATGACGAGGATGCCGGCGCCCTCGGCGATGACGAAACCGTCGCGGTCCTTGTCGAAGGGCCGGCTGGCCGTCTCCGGCGATTCGTTGCGCGTCGACAGGGCGCCGATCGAGTTGAAGCCGGACAGGCCGAGATCGGTGATCGGGGCCTCGGTGCCGCCGGTGATGGCGAGGTCGCATAGCCCGCTGCGGATGTGATGGAACGCCGCGCCGATGCAGTGGCTGCCGGTGGCGCAGGCGGTGGTGATGGCGTAGTTCGGCCCTTTGGCGCCATAGGCGATCGACACGTCGCCGGCGGCGCTGTCGACGATCATCTTCGGCACCAGGAAGGGGCTGACCCGGGTCGGCCCGCGATCGCGCAGCACATCGTGCTCGGCTTCGATGGTGCCCAGGCCGCCGATACCGGCGCCGATGATGGTGGCGACGCGGAAAGGATCGTGCCAATTCTTGTAGTCGAGGCCCGACATCGCCATCGCTTCGGCGGCCGCCTTCAGGGCGAGGTGCACGAAGCGATCCTTGCGCCGCGCGATGCGCCGGTCGCCGTTGGCCAGGGCGAGGTCGTCGAGGCGGATCTGACCGGCGAAGGTCGTAGTGTGCGGCCGGCTCAGCCCCTGGATCGCGCTGATGCCGTGCCGCCCGTTCTTGAGCGCATCCCAGAATTCGGCCACGGTGAGGCCGTTGCAGGCAACCACGCCCATGCCGGTGACGACGACGCGACGATCAACCATGTGCGATTCCCGCGGGCCGGGGCCCGGTGTCCGTTGACGGAGGTGCCCCGACCATCGGGCCGGGGCACGTCATGGTTTCGGTCTCAACCGTTCGCGGCGACCTTCGATTCGATGTACTTGATGATGTCGCCAATGGTCTTCAGTTCCTGGTCCTCTTCGAGCTTCACGCCGAAAGCATCCTCGAGATCCATCATGATCTCAGCGATGTCGAGGCTGTCGGCGCCAAGGTCCGCAATCACGTTGCTCTGCTCGGTGATGGTCGCCTTGTCTTTGGACAGACGGTCGGCGATGATGTCGATGACCTTGTTCCGGATCTCACTCACGAATGACTCCTCGGTCCATGCGGACCGGTGGGGACTGGTTACGGAAAGGCGGGTAGTCTGTGGCCGACCCCCGAGTGGTCAAGGGAAGCTGCCTGCAGTTGTAACCTCGCTCTCAGTCAACGAGTTAGGTGTGATGATGGGGCTGCGACGGGCGGCGCTGGCAGTCGCTGGGGAAGGGCCAAGCTGCCCGACCATGCCGCGCCCGCTCCTGCTCGCCGCCGCTGTCGTCCTGCTCGGCGGCTGCGCCAGCGAGCCGCCGCTCCCGCCGCCGGGCGCCCAGGGCCCGATTCTGGTCCGCCAGTGGGACGAACGCGGTGAGCGCCAGGTGGTGGTCAAGGCGCGCTCCATCCATCCCGCGGGCGGAGATCTGTCCAAGGCCCTCGACGAGATGAGCCTGGAAGAGGTCCTGGTGCGGGCGCCCTTCGCCGACGGCGTGGTCTACGGGGCGACGCCGAGCGCCCGCTTCGCCCAAGGCGGAGAGCGCGTCTTCGAGATGCCCGAGCCGGGCGCCCCCGCCGCGGACTCGGTCGCCATCGCCGGCATCTTCCAGGGCTCGCCGATCACTGGCCGCGCCGAGCGCGCCTGGCTGCGCCGCGCCGATCAGGCGCTGATCCTTGAACGGGTCGAACTGGTCGAGATGGCGAAGGGCGGCCTGCTCACCATCAGTCCGTTGGTGGTGCTGCGCCAGGGCGAGCAGCTGGAGATGCCGGGCGAGCGTGGCCGCACCACGCACGACCGCGCCCCGGCGGCAGTGATCGCGGCACTGGCCGCCTTGCCGCGGCCGCTCGAACTGCCAGAGCTGACCGCGAAATAGGATGGACCTCTATTATTCCTCGGACGAGTCGCGCCTGTCGATCGCCCATGCCCTCGACGACCTCTGCGAAACCCACCACCTCGACGGCTACTCGCTCAAGCCGGTCGGCCACCAGTGGTGGTTTCGTATCGAAGGCGTGCCGGGTGATGCCGGGGCGATCCGTCAGCGGTTGGAGCAGGGAGAGCTGGCAGCGCGGGCGATCGCGGCGGCGGACTTCTGGGCGGCTAAGTCGGGGCGCTCGTGAGGTGCGCAACGTTCTCAGGGTCTCCCCTGGGATCGCCGGCGTCTTACCGGCTCGGGTGGAGAGCCGCTGGGGCGGTGGTGATCCTAGGAGGGTGATTCAGAGGCGCGTGCGTGTCGCTCGCATGGTCGGGGAGGTTCCAGGATATGGCAGACGTCGGTGTGCCCCGCTCTCGGCAGTCGGGGGCCCGACCGTGCCGGCGGAGACGCTGTCACGCCCTGCGCTTGGGCGCAGGGTGCCTGCCGCTCACTTCGCCTCTCGCTCTGGTCAGGGCAGACGATTCACCCGTCGCAGACCCCACTCGATCGCCAGCAGCAGCACCAGCGCCGCCAGCGCCCAGGCGTTGTCCCATAATCCAC
>Ga0163148_10006284_pt1 | contig 11535 bp, 8 predicted proteins | sample OliLakLV19MP7P2_FD_148606 | JGI IMG/M metagenome (GOLD analysis project Ga0163148, IMG submission 148606) | Freshwater microbial mat bacterial communities from Lake Vanda, McMurdo Dry Valleys, Antarctica- Oligotrophic Lake LV.19.MP7.P2 | ecosystem: Environmental > Aquatic > Freshwater > Lake >... | reverse complement strand
GCAACAATCTGGATCTTATATTATCATCAAATGGAAGTCAACTACATAATGGGTAACTTTGATTATTCGCTCGAGCGCGGAAAGGCGCTTTGGGACCTTCGCTGTGCCCTGTGGAAAGGACATTATAATTATGGCGATGCTTGTTTTTATACAGCTGCTGCGGAATTTGCGGTCGCCAGGAAGCAAGGAGCGAATAAACCCCCATCAAACGCAATGAAGTTGCTGAAGGAAATCCACGCTTACGAAAAGAAAGGCGCTGTGAACCTGCACCCAAGGCGCTTATTTTTAGAAGCAGAGGCCGCCACATTAAAGAGTGGTCGAAATGCGGATGATGTGCGAAGATTATTTGATGCTGCCATCGCAGCAGCAGTACGTTCTGGTCTTACGAACTTTGCCGCTATGGCCAACGAACGGGCAGCTGAATTCATGATGGATCACGAGGACCACTATTGGGCGCAGTTGTATATGACAGCGGCACGTGACCGTTACGTCCAATGGGGTGCCACGGCCAAGGTGAAGGTGTTGGAGAAGGAGTTTTTCCCTCTTTTGTCAGGAAGTGAAACGCAGCAGACAAGTGGTACTGCTTCTAGTAGCAAGCGCGGACAAGAACGATATTCTGTGCTGAAGAGTCCAGACCTTTCCGAAATTCAGCGTTCCGAGATGTTTAATTTGCGCAGTAGAAAAAGCTCCGATTTTCGTTCTTCCGAGATATCAAATGGTACTTTTAGTATGTCTTGAATTGTTCATTAAACAGGATTAGGGTAATATAATAATCACGTGCCTGCTACAATACAGTTATAATACGATTTAGTAGAATAGATTTCCAAACTTCATTTGTAGGTTGGGCAAGAACGTAGTAAAAATTACATGTAGTACAGTACTGTACCCTACTGAAAAGGTACCAGCCCTCGTCAAGTTCGACCGCCCTTAGTCCATTAAACGAAGACACCAGTGGAGTATCGATTAGCTTTCCCGCGGAATGGTGGTAGCAGTCAGTGCTTTGATCATCTTGGAAAAGCCGACGATATAGGGTTGCCAATCTCATCCATTGATGGAGCATTGTCTTTACCGGTAGAACCGTTCGCAGTATAGAATGATTGCCAATTTCTTCAAGGCTGTCGAAGGAATACTGGGCTTCTAGGAGTATAAATGGAATCAGTTATAAATGAAGTGCATATTAAGCTTAATTAGTATGCTTTACAATAGAGGGCCTGCCTATCCTAAATCATACATGTTTTAGATAGGTGTGAGCCTCAGTCGCACGTTGAGAACATTTCTGTGCTCTCGGACGCCACACGTTTACGGCCTCCACATTCACCTCGCGCAGGATGGTTTAGAGCAAGTGAAACTCGCCCATCAAAATACGCTTCTCTCGAAAAACAAGGAAAAGGTAAGAGGCAATTCACCTTCCTCGACACGTTCTTCCATCTTTCGATCCCACGGGCCATCCCTTAGGACATTTTTTCGAAAGGGGATGGTGCCGAGGTCGAAAGTCATCAACGCTATCAGTAACCAACCATTTGTTCATTCGAGATAGAAGAGAAGAACGTAAGCAGATTTTTTATTTAGTTCCATCTTCACTGCGTGTCAAGAGAGCCTCAAATTCCTGTTGCAAAATAGCATCGTCACTGACGCAGGGGAGTCCCTCACGGGCCCCTGGTTGTTCCAACTTTTTGGCTGCCACTCGCGTAGCAATTCTCATGGCGTGTGCCAAGGCCTGATTGGTCATTTTCTGTGATTTTTGTTCCAGTTGGGGATTGGCCGCCAAGTATGCCCACAAGGCCGCGATCAATCCCCCCTGAAAGGCATCCCCAGCTCCCGTACTATCCACCACATGACAACTCCCCCATGCTGGACACCACAAGGCCCCATCACGATGGCTCACAACGGGAGCTGTCTTGGTCTCATCATCTGTCTCCAAAACTATGTCAGCGTCACCAATAATGCTATCGTCGTCGTCGTCGTCTTTGACTCTATGATTTTTCTTGTCCCGTTTCATGAGCACCAAACAACATCCCTGAGCCCCCAATGTTTGTACGACAATTTGAGCACGAGGGGCTTGGTCGTGCATGACTTGTTTCAGACGGCGAACAATTTCTCGATCGGTCGCCGTCGATGGTGTTGCGGGCTGCTCTTCCTTTGCTTCTTGGCGAATATGATCTTCTTGTTGTTGACTACTATCGTCCGACAGCAATTGTGACACCGTATCGCAATATTTTGAATTGCAAATGACAATGCATGCACCCTCCAATAGTTCCAAAAGACCTTCCCGAGGTCGTTCCACATCGAGTGAGTATGGAATGTTGAGGGCTACACATTGCTGTGCCAAATACACGGCAGCTTGAGGATGACGACCATCGAAATGAACAGCATTGTAAAACTGGTGTTTCAGCTTTTGAACAAGTTGGGTTTGACAAAATTCCAGACTCATATCCCGTAAAGATGGTTGATGAATAATAGTTCGTGTCTGATCCTTAGGGGTCACAAGGACGTACGAAAAGGGTGACGTCCCACCGCCGCATATTTCTATCGTATCTTCAACCCCAACCCCAAAGGCTTCCAGTCCATCCAGAATGGTTTTGCCATTGGCATCGTCCCCCACCGCCGTGGCCAGATCCACAGATAATTGCAAATTACTTTCCGACGACGACGCCAAACGAGCCAGAGCACACGCCGTGTTGGCAGCATTTCCACCACCACTCACGACAAGCGACGAAGATCTCATTTTTTCATCGGGTTGTGGAATATGATCCACAGTAGCAATGTAATCGACAGAGGCAATTCCAAAGCACAAAATGCAAACAGGCTTTTTGGTTGTTGTTGGTGGTGTTGTTGTTGTGGCTGTTTCTGTCTCTGTGGCGGCGGTGGCGGAAGTAGTAGTCGCCATTCTGTACTCTTCTGTACTTTACTCAAAGTAGCATTGGTTCCCGAGAACAAAATTATATCAAGAGTGAATTTACATCAGATTGGAGTTTGACAGCAGTCTAGTGGACAAAGTCAGTGGAGGAGATTTCTTTAAGAGTAGGAATACTTCATTGTTTTCTTTCTCTGTTTTATCCGTTACTCAGACATTTCGAGCGGAGAATCCTGTCATGGCCATCTGACAAAAAAGATATGGCAATCCCAAAAAGTTTTTTCGGGATTTGTGTCGAAGACAAGTCCAGGACAGCTTTTGTGAGCAAAAGATCCCCATGGGATTGATTGAAAAAATTACGCGTTCTTATTGGCTGACGCGAGCGCTACGCGAAATATTTAGCCATAGAACATCTTTAGTTGCGAAATATTTAGGCATTCTACGAATGTACTCCCATCCGGCCTGACGTGCCTTTCGCATAACTGACGTACTAACCTCCAATCTACAAAAGATACTGCCGAGAATGTATGACAAGGCCAATATCGACGTCAACACAAAAATGAATCTCACTACTAGCTAGCTAGCACCGGCACGGTACGTACTTGTACTAAAAGTCGCCAGACATCCCGTTTCGGAGACAGAGTAGACACGACACCAAAGCTTCTTTCGCCGCGGCTTCCGATAGATGCAAGTGAAGAGAAAACTCTCGAGTCTCTCATACTTTGTCTTAACAGAAACAAAGTTATCCCTTTTTATTTTTCCATTCTTTTCTTTGGTTGGAAAATAATATATCAAGATGAAGCTCGCTTTGGTTTTCATGCCCGTAGTGGCAACTGCCTTTACCATGCCCAAGGCATCGTTGAAAGGACGCATTATGCACTCCTTTCTCCGTGCTGAAATGGGAGATGAATTCACAGTGGGTGTCCTCGGAGATCTGCACATGGATCCTCGTAAAATGGAAGATTACGAGACTGGTCGTGAGCAATGGATGCCCATCTTGGAAGAGGCCAAAGCCAAGCATGGAAATGTTGCCATGTGCTCTCTTGGAGATTTGGGAGAATCCAAATCGGTCCGACCCAAGGAAACTTCCGAGCTGTTCGCCGGTACTACAGAGTGCCACGAGTTGGCCGCCGAATTCTTGGGATCCTTTGGTGTCCCATACGAAGTCATTGGAGGAAACCACGACTTGGAAGGTCTGGATGAATTCGCCACTGACGCAGAGAACTTGGCTGTCTTCTTGAAATGTCACAACAAGCCAACTCCTCAATTCATTCGTCAAATTGCGGACAAGACCCTTTTGGTTGGTCTCGGCTCCACTGTCTTTCGTGATGCCGTCTACACTTCTCACGAAGTTACTATTGACCAAGCGCAAATCGACTGGTTCGAAGAGACCGTCAAGAACCACCCCGCCGAGGAAGGATGGAAGATCTTTGTTTTCACCCATGCTCCTCCCAATGGTTCGGGATTGCGTGTCTTGCAAGAGAACCACGTTGTCAATGGGTGCTGCTGGTTGAACCACTCCAACGAAAAACAATGCCAAAAGTTTATCAACTTGGTTCGTGAGCACCGTTGTATCAAGGCCTGGTTCTCTGGACACTTCCACTTGGGTCAAGATTACCAAGATTCCATTACCTTCCCCACCATTGACCCCAAGGATGGTCCATACCCCAACCGTGGATCCTGTGTCTTTGTCCAAACATCCGTCATGCGTGGAGGAACTTCTCGTGATGGACGTCAGCAGTCTCGTTTGATCCGTGGAAACAAGGATGGGTTCGAAATCTGCACCGTGGACCACCAAAAGGGCGGCGCCATTCGTTTGGATGCCAGCATTACCTACAAGGGTGACACGAACGAAGTCGGTGTCTATGCTCATCCCGATGAAACTCGCGGCGAAAACGACGAAAAGTACTTCAAGGTGTACCAACCCAATGCCGGTGACGCTCTTCACCCACCGGACAAGGGTTACATCCCATACGGCGATGATGGTCTTCTTCGTGTCAACGAAAAGGCCACCATGGACACTGTTGCGTGGTGGAGAATGGCTGGTGGACGTGTCTTGGGTATGTTGAACGGTATGTTGGTCGAATACGATCAATCCACCCTCGCTCCTTTGGGTTTGGTTGTTGGTGCCGATGAACTTCTTGGCAAGCAAATTGTCGTTGTCGATTCTGGTTTGGAAGATGATGGCTGTGTCATCGAGGACGACGAAGTAGGCATGGAAGGTGCTGATTGTGCCAGTGCTGGACCTTACCGAGAACAGGCTGTGCTCATGGTCGACAGTGACACTGGCAGTGTCACTGTTATCCAACCCAACGAGGACGGATCTTACTGGCGCAAGATTGTCCGAAACAAGATGGTCCGAATGCAAGAAGTTCGTCGTATCAAGGTATGTCACGCTTGCATATTATTGATTAGTTGCCGCTTCTATCACTCAGCTCTTAGTCGATGAAGTTGTATCTTCTGCGTTTGTACCCGATCTCTTTCTAACACTTGTTCGTTTCCTTTCCTTTCCTTGTGACAGGCTGCCAAGAAATTCGCCATGGAAGTCATGGGTGTCGATGAGGATAGCGCCCAGGTGGTCTCCTCCTGGGGACCCTACACCACCACTTCGGGAACGGCCAAAAAGACTGGAGTTGCTGGTCTCACCGTTCCATCTGAGCGTTAAGCCCACTTTAGATGCTGTAGCCATTTATTGAATTAATATTTCTAAATCTAATTTATGCTGCTATTCGGTAGCCAATAGACTCGTTTTGAAGACATACAGAAGTAGGAATGATTTTTGTTAAACATGGATTTGACGCATGCCGTAATTGCACGGGTCTCGTCTCGGGGTATTGATAGTGCGATGGTACTCGGCGACTTCACAAAGTGATGGGAGCCCTGGCAACGCCCCTTGCAACTCCCTCAGGTGAGATGGAAACGAGGGCCTGAGTGAACAGTGAGTGCATAAAGCAGATTTCATAGTTTAATTGGGTACTTAGCTCAGCAGTCCAAGGTGGCCCCCAAATGGCGGCAAAACGTCTGGGATGGCTCCCATTTCCCCGGGACCTGCCCATCAATCACACTGGCTAGAAAAAATTACAAAACAAACCACACTTTAAATATATATGCATGCAAAAAAAAGATGAGATATCATGAAAAATATCTAATGAATTCTAGAATACTTTTTACACTGGTGTACTCCGCCGAAAAGCAAGGACAGGGAACTCCAAGCCCTCCTGTCAACATTCAATCCAGCATTGGGCAAGACACTCAGAACCCTCTGAAAATGATCTGTTCTTCCTTGGTGAGCGTCCGTCCGAAAACTATATCCCTATAAGCGTCGCCGGAAGCATCGTAGTGGGAATCCGTAACTGTGCCATCTTTGATTGTTGGAATCCAAGGAGCTTTCATCTTCTTCCTCGTCAAGTTTTTCCAGTCGATTGACTTGAACCAAGGGTGGTCACTAATATCTCGCGAACCATTAGATAGGTTCCCAAGACGTTTGGCTGGGTTTCGGACTATCAGCTTCCGAATCAAATCCACTGATATGTCGTCCAACGAAGGAGGAATCTCCAGCTCTACTCGAACAATTCTTTTCATCATATCAACTTGCTTCGTTTCCGTCTTATAAAAGGCCGATTTTCCTGTTAGTAGTTCATAAATAAGAACGCCAAACGCCCAAAGATCGGCTGATTTGTCATGGCCCTGAGACATAAACACTTCTGGCGCCTGAGAACCGCAAAGAAAGCAACATTGGCGTTAGGTAAAGGAGGAACAAATACAAAGCCCAAAAATTCGCTCCCTTCAAGTACTTACCAGGTATTCAGGAGTGCCACAAAGCGTGAACGTTTTGCTTGTGACAACTTTGGAAAACCCAAGGTCAACGATTACACAGTAGCCTTCCTTGTCAATCATTACGTTTTCACTATAAAAGGGCAAAATGTGAGTGGACACTTTCCTTTTGCGTGAATGCTTCACTCTCTTGTATACTGAAAAGAACTCAAAATGACAGCAACTTACGGCTTCAGGTCACGGTACACAATATTCCTGGCGTGGAAATGGGAGAGAGCACTGTGTATGCAAGACCCGTAGAACACAGCATCGTTCAGCGGCAAGCCTTTTCCTTTGGTATTCACGATTATGGTATACAGCTCGCCGCCTTGGACAAGGTTTGTCAAAATGTACAAATTCGATTCATCTTGAAACGATGATACTTGTCCCAAAATGAACGGGTGCCTCAGGGTCGAAAGGATATCTTTTTCTCTCAAAACATTTTTAGTTTGTTGCCGGTCGAGGATTCGTCGTTTGTTGAGTTCTTTTAAAGCGTAATGCTCGCCCGTCTGTAAATGTTTGACAAGCCAGACCTTTCCAAAACCGCCATGACCCAGAACACGCAGCTTCTCCAAATCTTTCGACAGAATGCGGTGGGAGGAATAGTTACTGACGCGCCGCGACAATGAAAAATCAATGGGCTCACCCAACCGCGTCAGATCTCCGACAACTTCCAGTAAGTCTTTTTTTGTGAGCGCATAAACCGTGGCATTCTCCTCGCAGATAACATTGAAACAGCTCAGTTTGACGGGATCATCGCGGATGTGTTTGTCGCCGTAATAACCTCCAGTTTTCAACGTGAAAACCACTTTGTCTTTATCACCCTTCCCGTCGTAGACAGCTATTCGTCCTTTCTGAATCATGATCAACTCTTGGCTGTAGGGCTTGCCAAGCTCATCAATGCGGTGTCCCTCCTTGTGGCAATATGTTTGCATGCGCTCCGCTAGCTGATCTAATTCCGTTTCGGTGATATCCTCCGAATCGGCAAATATCGGAATAACTTTTAACAATCGCTTTTTCGTGTTGTGCTCAATGACGTGCTGCAATGACCCAAAGGTTGTTTCAAAGGTTTCCCGGTCGACGGCCCACGCCGTGACAGCGCTAAGTGCCGTGGTATGAGCATAGCGCGGCTCTCCGGTCAAGAAGGAACGTTCGCCAAAAAAGTCTCCTGCCGTCAGCTCCAAATCTGCGGACTGGCTGTCGCCCAAGCCAATTCCATGAATACGGACAGTCCCTTGCTCGATAATGTAAAAAATCGTTCCAATATCTCCCTTATTCACAATGCGTTCCTCAGGCTGAAAATGGACTCGTTCCATGGCATTGGCAAATTTTCTCAATTCTGCATCTTCCATTCCTTCGAACAAAGTAATCTTTTTGAGTAACCCCATCATTTCTTCTTCTTGTGTCATGGCGTGATGGGCAAGTTTGGCCCTAAAGGATTGTTGATGCATTTTCCACAAGACACAATCGGTTCTCGCTCTAGCACTTGTCATTCTTGGTACATCAAACAAGAGTGCTTGTTCTCCAAAGGAATCACCTCGACCAAGTGTTCTGGTACGAATCTTCCCCGTACTGTGCCCGTCCAGAATATCCACTTGTCCTTGATCAATAATATAAAAATATTCTCCCACATCCCCCATGGCGAACAAGACGTCTCCTTTTTGTATCGTTTTGTCTTTGGCCAATACATCGACAATGAACCGTCGTTCCTTTTCTTCCATGTCACAAAAAATAAAATTTCGATCTTCGACCAAGACTTTGTCCAAAAATTGGAGTTCCTCTTTGGATTTGGGGTAACTTTGTGGACATTCCGTGGCCACAACTTGCGTGGCAAAGACGGTCAATCGATGTCGTCGTTCTTCTTGTTTTAACTGTCGTTGTCGGACGGCCTCTTCAATAAAGGATTCCATTTGTCGAATTTTGAGGGAGTTTTCGCGATGTTTTCGTGCTTCCGCGGCATAGTCATCGTTGCCCTCCCACGAAGGTATGAGCAATAAATTTTGTTTGGCATCTTCTTCTTCGTCACCACAACAACCACAAAAGGTCCAGCAAAATGCCTTCATTTTTGAAAAAACGTCCGTATTGGAATACAACGGAAAGACGAGAAATAAATCAATGGCGGGTCGAGCGCTTCACGCTACTAGATTAGGAGCTTGGTGCCGGTACCTCTAAAGCGCAGTATCAAGGGACACGAACAGAGCTGGAGTTGTTGCAAGAAAGGAGGTCTACTTGACTATCTCTATCTTCTATTATTAATTGTATTTGCTCCACGAATGACAATCGAATGACCATGGCGTTTGTAATGCTGCATACCAATAAGGCCAGCACACACATACACGCATCGCTGTCGTAATCGGCGTGATGGTCGAATCAATGAGAAGAAGGGAAAAAGAGTTCCATGAAATTTCACGGAATCTTAATAGTTAGTTGTTTAGGGTGAGAGTTAAATACCGATTCATGGAAGATTCGAATTCTGGTCTTTTTGCCCCACGGTAACGGTCACTTCAACTGCGCGTCCAATCATGAATGAATCAAGCAAAGCATGCCCTTCTTTTTTTAAATTTGTTCGTTTTTGTCGCGAAAGATGATTGATTCATTCATGATGGTTCATACTACTAGCTAGCTAGTTCATGATTGTTCAGACTCCTACTAGCTAGTAGCTAGCTAGTATATACATTCATTGAGATTCGTTCTTCTAAACCACAGTTCAGAAGTCATAATTATGTTCTACCAGACGCGACGAGACAACTGCCTTCTGATAACAGTCAATGTAGCTGAAGCTATTGATTAAATAACCACCATGACATCAACGAAAAGCAAAAAAGAAGCTTCCATCTATAAACAGTTCAATCTGAAAGTAGACGACGAGAATCCGGTCGCCCTGCCGAAGGAAGAAACACCGGAACTGGAAGAACAGTCGCTCGACAAAACCAAAGACAACTCCATCACTGGCCATGACAACACGTCTTTCAGGGCCTCCTCTCTGAGAAACAGCATCATCCAACGAAAGAGTAGTAAACGTAAAACTCCGAAAGGCCGTCTCTATAGTAGATCCTACAGTCAACGACCCGGTGGCATTCATGTGGACGATTGTCTCTTTGGTTTGAAACTGGCACACATTTCCTGTACCGACGATACCGGCGAAGGAATGAAGACGTGTGGCCCTGCGGCACTGGAAGCCATGAAATTGTCGCTTGGTACAGACAACAACGACGACTTGTACAAGCCTCTGTCGACCATTTTACGAGAATCCTTTGATTTGAAGTTGGACTATTTCATGGACGAAAGCGGGATGCGCTATGGGCGTCCTATCGATACGCAGGGTTTTATTGCCTCTTCTTTCAAATCTTCCAATGGCATCGAGGGTGATGGGGATGGGGATGACATTATAGTGGTATCTTACCGATATACAACGACAATGTACGATTGGTTGACCAATTTGGATATGACCTCGAGTGAGTGGGAACCAGATGTGGATGAACTGATTGGGCATGCCGGCCATTGTTCCTGCTTGGATGGGTTGTTTACCAAGTATTGTTTGGGAAGAGGCAAACCTCGTGTTCACACCGGATTTTACAAGTAAGTCACAACCACAGCCAAAAAGATAAAGGTACACCATCCATGCAAGTCTTACATATTCACGTACTTTCCTTTGGGGCGATGTGATTTGGTTGGCAGTAACTTTGTGCATTCCATTCCACATCTACGAAAGTATGTCGTGGAACGTTTGCTGGGGGACGACAGAAACGACATTAAACCGAAAAAGATATATGTTTCTGGGTACAGTTTAGGGGCTGCCCTGGCGACGCTGGCGTTTTGCTGGCTCCTCGAGGCCCTCCCCCTCGAAAACCCATCCTTCCCAGCGCACAAGATTATCCTCGTGACGGCGGGGAGCCCTCGTGTGGGGGATAAAAAAATGCGAGAACGTGTCATGGAAAAAATGCAAGTGTTGCGACAAATGGACCGAGCAGTGATTTGTCGCTTGGTCTACAACAACGACTTGGTTCCACACATTCCATTTCATAGCTATGGATACCGCCATTTGGAACGGTTAGTATTTTTATCACCGGATGGAGATGTCATCATCAATCCCAAATTGAAATATTCGCGCAATTTTAAGGAAGTCTATGGATTTTTCAAGTCGTTCTGGAAGGATGAGAAGGTGAAAAGGATGGCTGTGGTAGCCGACAAACAAGCCAGCCCCGGTCAAAATACAGAGGTTCAGGATGGAGGAAAGACTGCATTTGAAAAGGAGGTGGAAAGTGCAGCAGGACCAGTCGCGGACGTACGTTTTTGTTTTGTCTTGTTTTGCTCATTCATAGCCAGTTGTGTTTGTTTGTTGAAAGGAAAGGCATTCATTAATGTTCATTTTCCCGCATTTTCTTTTGAACAGCACATGCACTTTTTTTACTTGAAGGCCCTTTTAAAGTTGAAAGAACAAGAAGACCGGGATGGGACACCATGCGCTCTTGGTGCCGAGCATTCCACGCCACCTCCCTGCCACGAGTGAAGAAGAAGATGGCTTCTTTGCGAGTTGGACGTATATTTCAATGGGTTTCTTTGCAGGATTGCTGCGCTTCTTTTTTCAAGGCAGGTTCTATGGGTCTCTACATGTTTTTTTTCCTTCCTATTTGAAATAGATTTGAAATAGTGTAAATCTAGTGGTAGTTAGAAGGTCATTAAATACAAATCAAAACCCCAATAACCATCATCCTCGTTCTCTGTGCTGTGGGCTTTTCTGCCCCAGCTATTTGGAACAAACCTCTAATGGAAGTGTTCCCTTCCTTCCCTCATCTGGTCCCACGTCACATCTGACATTTCTACCCCAGTTAATGTAACAACACCTATCCATCAGCAACCCCAGCAAT
>Ga0163148_10006283_pt1 | contig 11535 bp, 8 predicted proteins | sample OliLakLV19MP7P2_FD_148606 | JGI IMG/M metagenome (GOLD analysis project Ga0163148, IMG submission 148606) | Freshwater microbial mat bacterial communities from Lake Vanda, McMurdo Dry Valleys, Antarctica- Oligotrophic Lake LV.19.MP7.P2 | ecosystem: Environmental > Aquatic > Freshwater > Lake >... | reverse complement strand
GCACACGACCGAAGGGCTGCAATGGCAAATGTTTCAGTCCCGTAGACCGGGATTTGGGGATTGCGACCAAAGAGACGGAGGCGAACGGGATTTACCTGGAAGGTTTCGGTCCCGTAGACCGGGATTTGGGGATTGCGACCCAGCAGTAGAAGCTGGTGGCGTTGATCCGGAGTTTCAGTCCCGTAGACCGGGATTTGGGGATTGCGACTTCCCCAGGCTGACGCTAAGCGTCGAGCAAATTCTCGTTTCAGTCCCGTAGACCGGGATTTGGGGATTGCGACGCCGGAGCTGCCCGTCCAGGCTCATCCCATCCACCATCGTGGGTTTCAGTCCCGTAGACCGGGATTTGGGGATTGCGACGCTTGCCAGCCGGGGTGAAGAGGTAGTCGTCACAGGTTTCAGTCCCGTAGACCGGGATTTGGGGATTGCGACCTATGCCCTGTCGTTCCCACTGACGCTACAGGCTGATGTTTCAGTCCCGTAGACCGGGATTTGGGGATTGCGACCATAACCGCCATCGTTTGCTGATGGGTCAGTTGGATGTTTCAGTCCCGTAGACCGGGATTTGGGGATTGCGACCAAAGTAAAACTCAGATTGTGTGGTTTGGCTGACAAGTTTCAGTCCCGTAGACCGGGATTTGGGGATTGCGACCCGCAGACTTTCTTATACGTTCAACTCTAGTTGATGCGTTTCAGTCCCGTAGACCGGGATTTGGGGATTGCGACCGCCCTGACTAGGCGGTCTAGCGCCCCCACTAGCGCGTTTCAGTCCCGTAGACCGGGATTTGGGGATTGCGACCTTTGCCATATTTTTTCTCCAAGAGGATAGCAGAATTGACGTTTCAGTCCCGTAGACCGGGATTTGGGGATTGCGACTGCTAGTCTTCAGAGGTCGGCTTTGCACCATTGCATCGTTTCAGTCCCGTAGACCGGGATTTGGGGATTGCGACCCTTCAGTCGTGCTGCCTGTAACCCAGCAGGCGAATTGTCGTTTCAGTCCCGTAGACCGGGATTTGGGGATTGCGACCTCCCACAGTGCGGTGCAGGCATGGTACACCGCGTCTGTTTCAGTCCCGTAGACCGGGATTTGGGGATTGCGACCGATTATCGATCCGGTGATTCCCGCGCCAGTGGAGATGTTTCAGTCCCGTAGACCGGGATTTGGGGATTGCGACATCTGTGCCGACTGCTGCATGGTGCCGCTGTAGACTGGTTTCAGTCCCGTAGACCGGGATTTGGGGATTGCGACGCTGGTTTGACCGGATTCATTATCTTGAGGCGATGAAGTTTCAGTCCCGTAGACCGGGATTTGGGGATTGCGACATTTTGTAGCGCCCTTGCAGGTCGGTGTTCTCTAACGTTTCAGTCCCGTAGACCGGGATTTGGGGATTGCGACATGGCATTGAGTTCAAGGTGAAGGTGGCACCCGTAGAGGTTTCAGTCCCGTAGACCGGGATTTGGGGATTGCGACCGCGTGGCGTAAAAAGCCGACTGTGACGGGCTTCCAAACACCATTTTGGCAAACCCGACTGGAAATGCCAAATTTCGCCCTCGAAACCCTGTCACAGCCCTTTTCATTTTGCTTGTAAAACACTAGAAAGTATTGATTTTTCAAGGTTCTAGCGATTTTGGCAGATCTCCCAGGGCTTTCGACCCCGCTTCGGTCTGCCAAAAAAATATGCCCTGACTACAGGATAATCGATTCGACTTGGCGCGGCTTCTCTGACCCGTAAGTCATTGTACGCTTCACGGCTCCGGCATCCAGAACATAGATTCGCACTGAATCTTCTTCTGGCTTAATCAGTGTCTCAAACTGGGTTTGCAGTTTGGCAAATTGCATGGCTGTGAGAAAGCACTCAAACACACTGTACTGCGTCCATTTCCCATAGCCAGACAGCATTTTGTGCAACCTATTGCGACGTTTGTTTGCCGCTTTCGTGTCGGGCAGATCATAAATGATGAGGTAGAAAAGCGTACTCATCGTAGGACTAACGGTTGATAGGGAATGTCCTCCTGAAGGTGTCGGCTCAGTAGCCGCGCTTGCAATTCAATCGCTCGTCGATACGAGCAACGGTAGTCAAAAACAGGGTGCTTGAACTCATCCTTCAGCTTGCTGTCAAAGGCTTGCAGGAAGGATTTGCGGGCAGTGTCTGTAAGACTGTACGCTCCTAAACTTTCGGCAAAGTCTTGCGGCTTAAGCTGCTGCTTATTAAACATTGACAGCACAACGTTATCTGCTATCAACGGTCGAAACTCTTCCATCAAGTCCAGCACCAGCGCGGGTTGACCATGATGCACTTCGTGTAGATAGCCAATATAGGGATCTAACCCAGCCAGATGCGCTGCCGCTGTAACCTGCGATCGCAACAAGCCGTAAGCGAAGCTCAACAGCGAATTGACCGGGTCTGTGGGGGGACGACGATTCCGCCCCGCAAATGTCCACGGGGCATGCAGCATCTTTGACCAGCAGGCGAAATATTCTCGTGCGGCGATGCCTTCCATGCCCCGCACCTGATCAAGAGTAGCCTGCTCCTGCACTGCCTTTTTCCGCAGCTTCAACGGATTCTCAGCTTGCCCGTGGCGATAAAGCACCGCATACTGGTTCTGAATTTTGGCGGTGACGATCGCCTTCACCAGCGCCAACCGACGCTCGACATCGTGGTACACCGCGTATTGTGCCAGCCGCAACGCGCCATTCCGGGAATGTCCTGGCAGCGCGCTCCCCAGATATTTGCCAAAGCTAGACAGATAGTGAATGGGCATACCCAGTTCCAGTGCATACACAAAGGCATCGCCTGTCACTTGGGGGTTGCCCATCAACACTACCTGCTCGACTGTTTGAGCTGGGATGGCTTGTTTTTTCCAGGAACCATCTGGTTGCTTGAGCGAAACCGTGAACGCCTCGTAGGTCTTATTGAGAATGGCATCCGGTTGAGTGATGTATAGGGTAGACATACGCTGTAATGGCTAAGTTTGCATGTTTAACAGATGTTTGACTTCAACGGGCAAACAAATGGACTGAAGACTGCACGCCTGACACTTTTTCGGATGCTCAATCGGGGCAGGCATCGGCTGATGAGAAGCTTGATGCGCTGCCGCGATCGCCGTTTCGGTTGCTTGGCGTAGCTCAACGGTAAACGGAACTCTTTGACGACGACGATTAGCGTGGTAGAAAATTTCACCATAGGCGATCGCCTTTCCAGTACGTTCCTCCAGGCAGAGCGCTGCGGCACAGAGTTGAAAGTGATCGCTCAAATGGTTTCCCATGCGCCCTTTTTTGTATTCAATTGGCATCAGTTGTCCGTCTTGCTCTTCTACCGCATCGATGATGCCGGAGACCAGGAGGCGATCGCTCCACACCCACTGATGGCGATGAATCCAGGTATCGCCTTCCTGAACGGTGCCTTCTTGGTCAATGTTGCGATGCAGATGGCGACCCAGAATCATGTGTTCGTTGTCTGCCATTTCACCCAACACATATTCCAGATAAAAACGACGTGGGCAGTATTCCCAGGCATTCAGGTATGCCAGGGGTAAATAGTTTTCCATAATCCAAATTAATTTTTTCTTGTCTGCCGTCGTACCATGCCCATGCCCATGGGTGTTTTGCGTCCAACACCTGCAAAAATGGCAAAATCTGCGAGGGTATTAATCTGCTGAATCGTTGATGGGTCAACGTCTCCCAAGATTTGAAAGGTGATGTTTCCCACACAGCCAATGAATTTGCTGCGACTGTCGATCGCGATTTCAGTCCGAATGTCAAAAAAGCTGGGATAGATTGGTTCGATTAATGCTTTTGAAAACGGTATTTGACTATATTGATTCCATCGCTTGAGCAAGCTTTGAAACACAAGCTCTTTGGTTGGCAATGCACAGTCGTAATTTGTGACGCGAAAAGTGGTGGGTGTGCAAAACGTTAAGTGAATCTGGCGATCGCAGTCCGACGCTTGCTCGTGAAGTTGGGCATAAGTTAAGAAGTTTGCCCAGGGTTGAGTTGATTGAGGTGTACCCAAAATACTGATAACGTCCAAATCTGCTGCCCCCAAATGCCAGGAATTTTGAGCATTCAGGTTTAACCATAAATGAGTTAGCCGACCAAACAATCCCTCATCTAACAGAGAAATACGCCACCAGCAGGGTGTTCCAGCGGAAATAGAGCGATCGTGCTGCCACTGAAGGGCGGTTCCTTGACGGTTACCCACTTGCAAAGGACTAAGCGTAAATGCTTTGTCTGACTGCTGTTGGTGCAAGGCGATCGCCAACGCTGGGTCAACGGATTGCACCAGATCAAGAAATAAGGCATGAAGATGGCGACCACTGAGGTGAGCTTGGGGAATGGGCGATCGGGGCACCAAGTTAAGCACGAGACTGTAGGGCATAGGATTGCATGTTGATGCTAGAAGATTTTGGGATTTTAGAAAATCAAGAACTCCTCGTTATCTGGTAAGCGAAGCCTGACACCATATAATGCAAGAGCTAGAATTCCTGATAATCCAGGTAAAAAAACGTATTCCTTTTCAAAATCGTTGCCATTAACTGTGATTGGATATGCTGCAATTCTCTCCTTCAATAGATGGTAGTAGGCAGGAGCATTTTTGATTCGACAAATGATGACTCCTGGTATTAATTCTTTCTCTAATTTATTAACTAGGGTGGTTGGCGCGATCGCATTATCTCTTCTCCGTTCAATGCGGCAATTTTCAAATGCTTTGAGCTTATTCATTTGAGTCGCTAGAAAAGTTAGGCGATCGCCGCGATAGCGTAGACGAAAACTGATTTGGTAGGGTGCTTCAGCACGTTCGGTAATTTCAGTTGCCTCACCATCGGCAGCAAATTCGTAGTAACGCAAAAGATGAATTGGATCCATCACGGTTTCCTCTGATAAATCCAGAACAAATCCTTTTGGATCTTTGACACCAAGACTCTCGAATAGGCTAGAACGAAATCCAAATAAGGGCGCGTAACTAGTGCTGAAAGACTTGCAGAATTTCTTTAAAGCATCTGCCGCCTCAGAATTGTTTTTGAAAGCTTCTTCGTACTGTTGAAATGTTGATCGTTCTGCTTGAAAATCAGCCCACTCTTCTGGGCACTCTACCTTAAGAAAGGTTGTTACAAGCTCCCACCTGGCTTTACCTTTAACAAATTTGAGCGGATCATTCGCAAGGTCTTTTCCCTTTGAAGTAGCGATCTTCTCTGCTGCATCTAAAGCTTGCATTCGTTTTCGATAGTAAGCCCAATCTCGTTTTCCACCTAAAACCACTTTCAATGTGTTGTACAACTTAGAAACTAACTCGCTTTGAGCTAATCCTTGCATCATTTCTTCTAGCTTTAGGAGAGGACGAGCAATTTCCAAGAAAGCCTCAGATTGCCAATAGATACTGAGAAAGGGTGTATCAAGACAAGAAACGTCAGCCAGTTGCTGTTGAAGTGCTTCTCGTCCCCCCGCACAATCCAGTGAACCTAACCCTTCTTCCCAAGCTTTTGTAGAAAGATAGGCGATCGCGTCCGAAGGCAAATCTGTTTGTTGTCTGCCCAAAACTCGCCCAACTCGCCCAATACGTTGCCAGAACGAGGCGCGATCGCGGGCTGAGAAAATCAACCAATCTAAAGTTTGACGTTCTGGGGCAGGATGGCGTTCAAAGTTAAACCCAACATCCACAGTGCTAGTTGCCAAAATGATTGGACATTGGATAGCTCGTTGGCGATCGGCTGAAGGAGATGGTCCTGTGATACGTCCAAATTCATCTGCCAACCCCTTCTTTTTAAGCTCAGTTGAGAGTCGATCAATCTGATACAGCGAATCTAGAATGACTGCACCATATTGATCTGGTTTCGATTGAAATCGCTGGACAACTTCATCCCTCAACTCTACTAAAAACTGATCGGAGTCAGGCTGGGGGCGTAATTCTAGATTGACTTTTGTTTGAGAGGGTAAAAGATGCGTTGTGCTGGTTTCTCCATTCACGAGAGCTATCTTGACACCCTGATTTTTCAGGCTAGTGAGTGCAGTATCACAGGCAGGTTCAGGCGTTGCCGTTAATAAAATAGCCCGACGACCATTGTTGAAGAATCCAAACTCATGGGAAAGTGCTAAGTAGAACAGTAATCCAACCAGTTGTTTAGCATCGTACAGGTGAAATTCGTCGAATATCACTGTCGCAAACGAACTATAGAACTGGCTGGCAATATTGACTCGATCTAACCGTTGGTAAGCAAAGAATGTAGCGTAGTAGAAAATGTCAGGATTTGTTACCAGTAAAACAGGGCGGTTTGCCCCTACTTCCGGAAAGATCGTGGCGGGATTTCTCAGCAGGTTGTAAATCTTCTCTCCTGGACGTACTCCCACCTTATCGTTTGACCAGGTTTTTACCTCTTTTGCAGAAGCTGCAATGACAAAGTGAGGTAAACCTGCTCTACTCACAAACTCTTCAGCCGCTTGCTTCTGTTGTTCCACAAGAGCATTGGTCGGAGCAATGTAAACAGCATTCTGATTGCGATTGTGTTCATGAAGGAGAACGGTGAAAGCGGCTTTCGTTTTACCTGTTCCTGTGGGAGCCAAGTCAAGAATAATATCGTGATCACGAGCTTTCTGAAAAACATCGACCTGATGTTGCAAAGCCTGACCCAGGCAAGCGAGTTGCGGAGGAGGATCAACACAAGCAGCAATGTTCTTAGCTTCCAACGCAATGCTTAATTTCTTATGCGCCATTGGCAAGCCGTCCTCCACAGAATTGTGAGTTTGCTGGAACAATAAAATCGCCCATTTGCCATGCAGCACCGTGAAAGCGAAGATTTTTGACCAGCGAGACAGGGGGAATAGAAATCAAATCAAATGCCAGGAGTGTTAAGCCAGATGGTAAATCAGCCGAGTTAAGCAAAGCTTGGCTAGTGTAGTCACCAACTGGCAGAGCTACTAATGGAAACTGTTGGAGAACAGAAAGCCGTACTTTACTTCTAAACTTACCAATCCGAAAATATTCGGGTAGTTCACGATCGCCAAAGACCAATGTCTGAAAGCGATTGCCTCGGTCAATCATGCGTAAGCGTCCAGTTTGTGGAAAATTACTAGGGCTGAACGATCGATGCTTTGGCTTATCCTGTCCTTTTTCCTTTTGCAGCCGTCGGTATTCGGGTAAGTCTTCACGGGCAGTTGCCACACGATTATTTGTCATGGCGTACCAGTAAGCATCCGACAGTGCATTGAACCGTTCAAACCGAAACGATACCTGTCCTTTCGGTGCCCAGGCTGGAAGAATGTACGCGTTTTGGGCGATCGGCGCTAAATCTTCCAGGTATCTTGGTCTGCCTGTTGCCTGCCCGACCAAACGATAAGGAGCGCTAACCCAGTCCAATGCATACGCAAGGGCATAGTTACCGATCACGCCTTCTGTGTAGTAGCAGTCAGAGATTTCTCTAGAGGCAAAGAACACGGGTTCTGCACACCACAACTCAATCAGTCGTGCTTGCTGGAATGTTGGCTGGGGCAACTCTTGAGGTGGCAGCAAATCAAGTTGTTGAGTTGTTGCCATTCCTACACCTCTGCCTCGGCAGCCTTTGCATTTTTACCTTTACCTTTCGTTTTTTTAATTTCCGTCGCAGGGGGGTGACGGAAAGTTTCGTAGGACTGATCCAATCGCTTCAGAAATGTTTCTTGCTCATCAGGCGACCATTGCTGATCAACATCAGAAATGAGAGCTTGTAATTCATCTTCAGAAAGTTTCACAGAAATCCCTCGCCGATTCTTCCAAGCCCCAATTACAGTCTGAACGTGGTTAATCAATGTGTCTTTGTTAAGCGGATGCTCCAACAGTTCTTCACGAGTAGACATCAAATCATGGATAGATTGCACCAATTCAAGTGAACTCGGTAATTCAGCAATGCCACCAAACATACCGAGAATCTGATTCTCCATCCGTCCTACTCGGCTAGAGACGGCACCATAGCGGCTGGTTAGTAGAATATTACCAAGCACATACCGTAACTCATCAGCAGTGATATCTTTGAGCGTGACAACATCCAGAAAATGGACTCCTGGTTTGATGTATTCACTGGTGTTTAGTGATGTCGATGCTTTGTCTTTGTCATCATCTGCCCGACGTAGGCGCATGGTGCCATTTTCGTAGACCCCGTTGAGAGTGCGATCGCCTAGTAAATCATTCGCAGGCAACAAACTAAAAGCATCCTCAGTCCAGATTCGACTTTTTTGAGCGCCACCACCGCCAGCCGCAAAGCCGTAGAGAAAACAATCTACGCACATCTCACAAGGAGCATTGGTATTAAGGGAGCAGATCAATTCTTCCTTCCTGCTGGTGTACAACAGATCATAAGCTCTGAGAAATTCGCGTCCTCGACGGCGTTCGGGAGCAATTTGCTTACGCTTCGTCATCACGAGCCGTTCAATAATTCGCTGATCGGTGTTGATTCCAGCCTGAACGAACTCCCGACACATTGGTTCTCCAGTTCCTTCGGTGCGAAAGATGGTTTCAGATTGAGTGGTTCTGAGAACAATCAACCCGATGAATCGACCCTTGGGGAAGTTTTCGTAGGTGGTTGCCAGAAAGGGAGCTAAGGTTTCGATCGACATGGTAAGTTCTCCTATACAGTGGCTTGAGTAGATTCTGACGTTTCGTTAGCTTCAGCCTTCTTTTTGGCGGCTTCAGCATCTCTCTTTGCTTTAACGGACTGGTATGCTTCTTGCCAGAAGAAGAGATATGCAGATGTTAGATCCTCTCGATCATTCAAAAGTTTTTCAGGACGAGCATCATAAACCTCTTCATACAACTTGCGTAAAATGTTGTAGTACTGCGTAATTTGGTTGAGTTTAGTTTCTCCAACGTTGTAATCCCAGATTCGATCGAGATGTTTGTGAAAATCTTGCGAAAGAGCAGCAAAGATGAAATCCAGACCCTTATAAGGTTTCATAGAACGAATTTTTTTAAGAAATTCCGTGAAGGGTTTGGTGAGCGAAGTTCGGTTGAAAGAACTACCTCGTAAATTTGCCTCTGCTGCAAGTTGGGCAGCTTCCTTCAGATACAAAGTCAGTTTTGTGTTGTCATTTGGCATAAGGCTCTCCAGAAGGTTATTGAGTGGAACATGAATCTTTAGCCAGGAAGATTCCAGATTGGAGTCAGATTGTTCACGTAAAATCCAGCGCAATAAAACATAGTAGAGACTAAAAGGTTTAGTCGTAGCACGAGCCAGGTCATAAAGACAGTCATCAAATTTGGAAATGCTGACAACTGCTTGCACGAGATTGCCTAGCCAACGCAGGCGATCGCGCACAATTTCTGCCTCTTCTCGGCTGTACCGCCCAGATCCCAGCAGTCTGGAAAATGAAGTTGGAATCCCTTCTACCCGCCCATAAAATTCAGTCGATGGTTCAATTTGTAGACTAGAACTCAATACGAATGGAAAACCAAAATCGAAAGATAGTGAAAGTTCCAGCGTTAATCTCAATGACTTGAGTAAAGCCACAGAAGCATTTGCATCTCCCCAAACCATTGGCAACGGAACCGTATTGTGAACAAACTCTGGACGCTTTGGAAACGCAACGCCAACCACCTTGTTAGTAGTAAATTCAACGGCATTATCTCTATACAGCTTGAGGGCATCGACAGAAACTGGACCACCTTCTGCATTCATTCTGGCAAGATCCAATAAACATTCGCGCCAAATTCTCAATAGCTCTGGACTAGAACCTTCTGGCAATGCCAAACTCAAATAATAAGGCGGTTCATTTTTAACAGCAGGGAAATGGGCACCGATCGCTAGCAGTTGGTATGCCAGTAGCGTGGTTGCTTCTGCCTGTCTTCTCGGTTCAGCAATCAAACCACCAGGAAGACGATTGGAAAAGACCTGAACCTTAGTTCCCACTGGCATAGCAGCAACGTCTTCAGTTCCACTCACCGTAGCGCCCAGTGAACACCGTTGTCTCGGATTCGCTTTCGCATAGGCGTCTAACTCGCTAAACCCTGGCAAACGATTGGCACTCGGTAGATTAAGAGTTCTAGCAACAAGAGCAATTAATTCTTCTGAAGCTTCTACTTCCTCTGATTCGCTATTGGTTGATCCTTTCCTCATTTCTAGCGATTCCATCAGAGCCGCTTTAACTCCTTCTATCCCTTTTGTGATCGCTTTTGCTGCAAGGAGCGATCGCCCGTATTGCTCATCAAAGGGTTGCAAGGCTTGACGCTGTTGTTCCGATAAACCAACATGGTTAGCAATCTTGTCCCACGCTTGGTCAACAGATATTTCAGGTTTGACCTTTCTGTAGCTAACAAAAACGGCTTTCAGTCCCTCGGACAAAGCAAACTCTTCAGCATTGCTGACAGGTAGTAATCCTACTGCATTTGCAGCTGTCAAAGCAGCTTGACCAACGTTAGTGAGATGTTTATCGACTTCTCCGTGAACTTTCTCTGCCTTGTATCCAGCCTTTTTTCTTTCCAAGTGATACAGAACAACGCTGATCACTTCCTGTAAGTCTTGCTGAATCGCTTGAGGCATTATCCTAATCCCATTATTTCCGGGCTTCACAAGCTGATCAATGTTGTTGCCAAAAACCGCATCAATTTTGGACTGCCAACAGGCAGCAATTTTAGGAACAAGATCAATATCTGGGAACGCTTCGCCTTCAAACAACTCACCATCTGGAAAAATTGCCAGTGGAGTCAGCTTGTGATCAATCAGAACTTCCTCGCAAGCAGTAAGCAGCAAAGCTGTCATATACCCACGATCCTCAGATACATGAATTCGATACAAGTTGCTGGGACGGTTTAATGCTACAGTCATCTCTTTTTGAAGCTTTTTCGTTAAATCATCTGCTGGCAAGCCTAAATCGAACAAATCTGCTGCGATTAGGATGGCTGCCCAGCGCTTAATTTGCGGATCTTCGGGCAGAAACAACGCTCCATCACTGGCATTGTGCCCAGAGTGCCGCTCAATTAAACGCCTAGCCAGTTCCAATTCAGTTTCCCCAGGAACAAAACTGGTTACTCCAGCTTTTTCTAGTTGTTCTTGCAAAAAGTTTTTGTTCCTGGCTAAGATCTTCACACTACGTCCAGACTCATCCAGCTTATTCAAGTCATGAACTGCTGTAGCTGCTAGAATTACAGCCCTTTTATCATCTGGCACTCCTGCCATTTTGCTGACAGTCAAAACAAATTGGCAGGCGGAATCAAGATGTTCCGCCAGGGTATGCTTTTTCCGTGTTCCCCATTGATGGTGAGTTCCATGTCGCTCATAGAGGAGTGGACGAATTTCGCTGAAATAGCGTTCTTCAAGCGTTTTAGGAGGACGGTTTAGAAGCCTCATCGCAAATATCTCTACCTCTTTTGCCTTTAAACTTTTGCCGCAACCACCAATCGATAGTCAAACTGGTTCTTATCAACCCTACGTTTCTCAATTCGATCGCCCCGTTGCTTCGCTACATGAATGGTTGCCGAGAAGCGATGACCGACTTCTTGCACCAACTCCTCGGTTGAATGCCAGTTTCCATCTGAGAGAACAGTCTGTAGTTTCTCGATCGTTGTCATCGCT
>Ga0163148_10006278_pt1 | contig 11536 bp, 13 predicted proteins | sample OliLakLV19MP7P2_FD_148606 | JGI IMG/M metagenome (GOLD analysis project Ga0163148, IMG submission 148606) | Freshwater microbial mat bacterial communities from Lake Vanda, McMurdo Dry Valleys, Antarctica- Oligotrophic Lake LV.19.MP7.P2 | ecosystem: Environmental > Aquatic > Freshwater > Lake >... | reverse complement strand
CTCTAAAGTATCTAGGAATATATCCTATTAAAAAGATTTATAATATCACGGAAAATGAATTAAATGAATTTAATAAAAATGAAGTTAAATAGATGAAATATTAAAATTTATGCAATGAAAGAAATAAATAAGATATTAAAAATTGATATTGACAAATTAACTTGGCCACAAGTAATAAAGGTTATCGAGGATCTTTATATTATATATAAATTTAGATATAAAGTCTTACGATAAATTAGAACAGCATTTCTATATAAGTGGAAATAAGTACTATTCAGAAATACTTCCTTTCTTGCAACCATTAGTAGAGGATAATTTAACGGGAGATATTGATAAAAAAATAGCTTTCTTAGATCATTTGGTGAATGGTATAGCTTTTGTTAAAGAAGTTAATGATCTTGATGAATATACATTTAAGAAGTTTAGAAATGATATATACTTTGAGTTTATAATAATTATTGGTAAATTTTATGTTAAAGAATTATATATTTGGATAAAAGAAGATGAAGGCAAAACTACTTGAAAATGTAATTGAGAAATTAATTTAACTTATATTTATGCAACAAAAAATACATCAACATTCACACATATACAATAATAGTTTCCAACCAGATTCGGTAGTTTTTGTAAATATCACTGATGAAATTTGGAAAGAAGAGTACGATTCCGAAGCATTACAGGCAAGGCATATCGGAGATAACCTATATCTAATAGTCTCGATACCACACACAATATATAATGTTCAAAGATATGATCTTGTTAAAGTTGAACCTAAAACTATGTTTATAACCGATCTAATACATAGGGGGAGAAATACTTCGATTAGAATAGTATTTAATAAGGATGATCAATAGAAAGATGTATTAGACTATTTAGTAGAAATAGGATGTTCGCTAGATTCATACAATATTAATATGATTGGGGTGGATTTAGATATGGAAAATTCTAAGCAAATTCTAGAGAAAGAGATGTAAAAATTAACAGAGAGTAAGAGAATTAAAGACTGGGAATATGTTGTACAAACTGATTAATGACTTGATTCGCTCTGTAATCAAATTTACTTTATTTTAACAAACCCCCAACCTCCTTGATGAAAACCTGAGATATTATTATTCTCTAATTCAAATTCTAAATGTTCCTCTTTATAAGGATCGTCAGGCCTATTTATTAATGTATACACATTTTTGGTTACCAAATCATATTCCTCTAAATTCTCTTCATAAAATGGTGTCGAATCTGCTGGGTTAAATATGTAAAGTTTATTACCACAATCGTATACCAAAACATCATAATCTTTACCTCTATAAAGACCAGTTAATGGTGATTCCAAATTAATGTGGGTATCTTTAAATCTATCTATAAATTTTCTTATTGTCCTAGTGTAATATGGAGCATAACTTTCTTTTGCACAGTTAGTTACTATTGTGTATGCCATTTTGTTGTCAAAATCTATAAGCATACTAGATGCAAATCCAAAGCCATAGCCATTACCTTCAAATATATCTTTGTCCTTCCATTTGTATAATCCAAAGGCTATATCATCCTCATCTTGACCATCTATTTCTAGTTGAATAGATAAGAACTTTTTCCAAGTATTTTCCGATAAAAGTTTAGTATCCTTTTTTAATATGGATTGAGCATCTTTTGATAATTCATCAATAGTTTTGTAAATTCCAAAGGAGTCTATAAATGATTTATGGTCTACAAATCTATAGATCTTACTAGATTGACCAGGCAAGTTCTTCCCGTAACTGATAATACTATCATTGTTTGGTTGAATTAGATTTTCTCTAAAAGTCGTGAGTATTAAGCCTAAAATTGCGTAACCTAAATTTGAATATTTAAAAACTTTATTATGACTTTTTGGAATTGTTTTTATGTACTCAATCAACTCATCTTGATTAGGAAAATTCTGAGTTAACCAAAAATTAAATTTTCCATCTCTATCTAAACCTGCAGTATGGATTAATAAATCTTTTATTGTAGTTTCTTTATCAGGAAAATATGATAATAAATCAGATACTTTAGATTCAATTGATAACTTACCTTCTTCTTCTAATTTAAGAATTTTGATTGCTGTGAATATTTTACTTAATGACGCAATGCAATATATTGAATCTTTGTCAGCTTTTGAACTATCTTCTATATTATACGAACCAAATTGATATGTATTAACGCTATTAAAATCTATAATTCCTAACGATATTGATGATAATTTATGAAATTTTATATGATATTCAATCCAACTTTGAATAGGGGAAATAATGTTTTTCATGATTAGGTTTTAAAGTCTATTAAGTCATTTTAGCAAATAAGTCCAGAAATGAAAGCTAAATAAATGATGACTAAACTTGACAACATATTAACTTATTGTATAATCCGATGTCTTTGAAATTCATCAAAGACCAAAACCTGTTTAGTGTTTTTGAAAGGACACATAACATGCCTGACAACGGAAAAGGTGGCGGAGGCTCAAAGGGCGGCGGTGGCAGCTCTGGGGGCGGAAAAGGCTCAACTTCTGGATCTGGCAAGGGCGGACGCCCTGGTGATGGTGGCAAGAAAGGTAAATAACTTTTCTTGACCGACTTCCCCCACTAAGACTTTATGTTTTGGTGGGGGAATGTACATAAACTTCATAAACGAATCAAATCTTACTTCTGTCTAATCAATTTTGATAAATCTATAATGAGAGTACTTATTATGCAGAGATCTTAGACCTAAGCTTTTGAACTTTATTTTCTAAAAAAGATTGGCTATCACTTTTATAATCTTTCGCAATTCTTAAAGCAAGTTCAGCCACATTAAGTGCTTCAGAATATCTTTCCATATGCTCGTAAACCATAGCTAGATCCCCATATGTACCTATAAGGTATTTTTCTTCTTCTTTTCCTAGCTTTTTAGTAGCTTTAATAGCTTTTAAATATGCCTCAACAGACTTCTCATATTTATCTGAGTGAAAATATTCTAAAGCGATACTTCTCCAATTTGCATCAAAAACTTCATTTTCTTTTGCATATTCAATTAACTGAGCATTTAGTTCATCTATTTGATCCATCGCCTTATATCTAAGTTGTGCAATAGATTCAATTCTGGCATTAAATTCATCTAAATTTTTTAATCGAATTTGTTTTGCCATGGAAGTATTTTAACAGTGATAGGGTTGAGTAACAACTCAACCCTAGTGTAATAGTCAATTGATATTAACTATTACGATGCCTGTAAGCAATCTCCTTCAATTTCTCGTAAGAGAGATCGTCGTTGCCCATCGAAGTCAACTCACGATGAAAGGCTTGCTTTTGGCGTGCATTTAACTCCCAGTACTTAGCAGCATTATTTGCCCGTTCGTTCAACGATGCTCTCCGTTGACCTTTCAACTGATCAGCCCGTTGACGACTTTTCTGCTCCTGAGTACGGTCATCGCATTTATTGCCTTGCTTAGCCATAGAACAATTCCTTGTGCTTGCTGGACAAAACTTGCGAGAATGCGTGGGAGTATACAATTATTTATTGAGTGTAGTCAATAGCGGTGTTGGTATATTTTAATAACAGAAGTTTATATGGTGAGAAGTATCCGCTTACCAAGAAACCTAACCTAGCAAATGAATCAAATCTTACATTTTGTATTAGTAACTTTGACAAGTTTATAAAGAGAGTACCTAGAAAAATTATTTTAAAGTTTTAATATAAACTCTTTTTGATGTCTCTAGATCCTTTTGTAATTCCTCTAAAATTGAAATTAATTTGGTGTCATTAATGAAATCTAAATGATTTATTAATGAATCAGTAAAAGCCTTATGGCCTAAGAGAATAGGATGAGTTAGCCCATTGGTGTAAAGTGGATCAATTGAAGAATCAGAGTTAAAAATATATCCACTCTTAAATTTTAAAAACTTCTTTTGTAGATCTTTATTCTTTGACCAAGTCTCAGCAAAATTACTACTGTTAAATAACTTTGATTCTAGTAATTTCCTTGTCTCCTGATCATTTGATACTGAATTACTTATATTGAATAATGATATCTCATATTTGTAATAAATGTTGGTAGAGTCTTTCTGTACTGCATAACTCCCTAAATTATGCTCCTTTAGAAAAGATGTTAAGATTTCGGTTAATAAGATATTTTTAGAAACGTAACTAAACATCTTTTTATAATCTAAATCTAGAGAATAACCACTAATAAATCCAACAGAAAATTTATTCTGAAATGATTTAAATTCATAAATCTTGTTTTCAATATTATCCAAGTGCAAATCTTTCAAATACTTATTAGCTTTGATCTCAAGATCTCTGTCCTGTTTGAAATCTTTAAGAGTATTTTTAAGTTTCAACGCTAACTTTGAATCGAAGTTCTGATTACTCTGTAATGTTAATGTCTTGGGTGCTTTATTAGTTAGAGTATTTTTTATATTCAAGAAATCTTCATAGCTAAAATTCTTTAGATCCTCTTCTTTACCCATTACCATATCTTCAGCTATATTAATTTTTTTATCATTTAATATACTTCCAAACATCGTCAATTTCTCTCTGTACTCTCGGTTTTGAGTATTTAATTCAGTAATGATTCTCTTAATTTCGACATCTTTAATCTCATTAAAAGTTTTCTCATCAATATCAAACTCAAGAATTTTACCTAGTACTCCAACAGCATTATCTGAATTAGTGTGGTAAGTATATAGTTGAATGGAAATGTAAGTGTGCCATGTAAAAAATCCAAGTCTTATCGATGGAGTATTGAGATCACCTTCAAGGAGATTATTTGGTACATGATTCTTATAGTTACTGGCAATTATGTGTTCAAATAGATGCAAAAAACCTCTATCTAGTTTTAAGATTTTTTCTAAAACATCACCTCCTAAAAAGTTAACACTAATAGAACTGTATTTAAAAGTCTTATTATATGTTTGTATATAGGTATAATTTTCTAGTGACTCTAAAGTGCTTTCGGATGTACTTGAAGGGAGATTCCATTTTTTTATCATGGATTAATTTTATGTCATATATTGCATTTAGGCAAGGAACGAATCCCTTGCCTAAATTGACTACTAGCTAGCTAGTCGTCGTCCGCGTCGCCGGTGTTGTCGCCCTGTTCAGTACCTTCAGGTTGACCATAGCCATCATCTGGCAAATGATCACCTTCTGGTGCTGGAGGTGTTTGATCACCTGGATCGCGATTCAAAAGCACGTTTTTCATCTTAACCTCTTTCAACTGTACTAGCCTACAAAATTATAGGCGGAGAATTATATCACAAGAGTTTTTTAACGATTTTAGAGAGAATCTAAATATGGTGCCAGGGGGCAGACTTGAACTGCCGACACCTCGCTCTTCAGGCGAGTGCTCTACCAGCTGAGCTACCCTAGCATTTAAGCAAGTAATTATATAAAAAAGTACCGCTTCTGTCCATTACATAAAGTCTTAAGCTTTTTATGCTAACAATTGTCTCCGTCTTTTGTATTTTCAACTAAAAATAGAATCTCTATTCAAATATCTAACCAAAGGTATTGCCTCACCTAATCTTTTGAATTGGCGAGGCAAGTGCGGGAGAGCGGGTTCGAACCACTGACCTTAGACTTTCAGTCTAATGCTCTACCACCTGAGCTACTCCAGCAGTAGGGAATTATATTAAACTTACATGTATTAAACAAATAGATTATGTAATTTTATAAAGTATTTATTCAAGTAATTCTAGGATTTGTTTTTTATGTAATTTTACTTTCTTATAAGCTCTATCTACTATTGTGTCAATCTTATCAAAACGCATATAACCAACATCATTTGCTAAAACTTCCAACTCGTAATCCACAGGATCCATCTTGTCATAAAATCCATCAATTTCTTCAAGCACTAAACGGTAAGTAGATATTAAAGTATCTATTGGGTTAGTTGTAAATACACTTACCCGCTTTGGTTTATAACGGCACCCAATAACAATTTCTGCTCCCTTATCGCGTAGGTATCTTGCTGAATAGCTAGATGTAAAGTCACCATCAATTATATCTGAATGGTCTGGATCCCTGGCTAGAACCAAGGGATATGAGCAACTCTTTACTAATGCTTCCCCAAGACTTCCTGAATGAATTATTATTCTTTGGCGGGACTTTAAACTGGAGGCAAATATGTATAGTTTATTTGGTAGATTTTTTATATCTAATCTTTCAATTGGCGAACCCAGAGTATCGTTTAAAACACCAAGGAACTTTTCTTTTGAAATGATTCCTCCTTTTGTTATTAAGGATTTAATTGAAATTAATTTATTAACTTTAACTTTCTTAAAGTCATTTAAAATTTTATCCCACGTAAAATTCATTGCAAACCCGGAAGCTATAAGTGCACCAGAACTGGACCCTGCATAATATTTTGGTTTTAGCCCTTCTTCTTGTAAGAATCTCATTAAACCTATACCACTTAGCCCTCGAGCCATGCCACCCTTAAACGAAACTGCAAAATCTTTCATATTTAAACTTAATATATTTTAATAACGTAACCTTCTTGGATTACTCTGGCTTCAATGCCATTGCTAACAAGATCGACAGATTCGAGTAGATCAGAAGTTTCAGAACCATCTTGTTTTGATATCTCATGAATTTCTATATTTTCAGAAACATTTGCCAGAACCGTGGAGTTTAACTCAACTATTCTCCTCCTTCTTCTTTCAGCCATTCCGCTATGTATTTGATTGATAAAATATTTTAATTTTTTAACTCTTTCGGATTTTCCAAGATTCTGAATAGCCATGGCAAAAATTCTATCATCCAAACTAGCATCTAAATAACTTGAAGAATTAGGAGGCCGATTTAAAATTGAGAAAGTCCCAGCTAATATGTGAAATACTTCTATGTAATCTTCAAACTCTACTTCCAAAATGGTACATCCGCTTATAGATCTATTGTAAGCAAGCTCTCCCTTATATAATATTGCCCTCTGCTGAGCATCCAAAACGTGAACTAAAGTTCCATCCTCAAGTTTAACTTCTGGGGCACCCATTGGACGTTCACCCGGAATAAATTTAACCTGATTTACAGAATCTCTTAATTTATCTATATTGATTTTAACATCTTCCATAATACCTAATTATATATTAATTAGTACACTTGTAAATACTATAAATAGACAGACCATTCTGTTCGTGTATAATAATATTTAAACGCTTTGGTCTATAAATTAAACACTTATTTTTAAACTATGAGTTCTATTAAAATACAGGGTGGATATCCATTAACGGGCACAGTTATTCCAATGCCTAACAAAAATTCCATTCTTAAGATTATTCCTGCTGCTGTATTATTAGACTCTCCTGTATTAATCCATAATGTCCCTAAAAGTACTTCTGTAGTTATTCTTTTACAGATTTTTAAACAATTAGGAGGAAAAGTATCTTACCCTAAAAAAGGATCAGTTAGATTAGATGGAACAACCATTAACACATCTGCAATAGACGAAGATCTAGCAATGCGAGAGCGGTCCTCTTTTGTATTTTTAGGCCCCCTAATTTCCAGATTCGGTAATGCCTCTATTAAAGATGGAGGAGGATGCAAATTAGGTAATAGACCCCTAGATACTATGTTTAAAGGCATGACAGATATGGGAGTAAGGGTAGATAAAAATGATGGTTACAAACTTGAAACAAAAGGATTAAAGGGTTGTGATGTTTGGCAATTAGAGGCTTCTGTTACTGGAACTGAAAATCTTGTATTAGCAGCTGTAAAGGCAAAGGGAACTACAACAATATACAACGCAGCATGCGAACCACATACACAGGACTTATGTAACTTTTTAAATGCAGCGGGTGCAAATATTCAAGGTATAGGTTCAAACAAGCTAGTAATTACGGGAGTTGAAAATTTAAAAGGAGAAGAGTGGACAATACCAAGTGACCATATAGATATTGGCGGATTAATGGTTATGGCCGCAGTAACTGGAGGTGAGTTATTAATAAAAAATGCAATTCCTGAACACATGACTCAAGTTATTAATAACTTTGAAAAATTAAACCTAAAAGTAGAAATCCAAGGGGAAAATATTTTTATTCCAGGAGGGCAGTCTTTAAAAGCTATTCCTAACTTTAAAGGAGATATGGATAAAATTAAAGATGAGCCATGGCCAGGATTCCCAGTAGATTTAATTCCCCAGGCATTAATATTAGCCTTAGCAGCAAAGGGTAACATTAGAGTTTATTCAAATATGTACGAAGTACAGTTAATTGAACTATTTGCCGAACTATTCAAAATGAATTCAAAAATGACACTTACTAACCCTAATCAGATTATTACATTTGGACCAACAGAATTTAGAGGTACAAAGGTAAATGCATCGACAATATTGCAGTGTACACATGCCTTAATACTTGCTGGGCTTGCTGCAAAGGGCACAACCATTATTAACGAGGCAGATATAATTTACCGAAGATTCCCCGATATTATTCCAACACTTAAAAAGCTTGGAGCGAGAATAGAGGAAATTTGATTATGGAAACTAAACTTCAAGAACTAGTAAATAAACTAAATCCAAAATATACAAAGTTAAACGAGCCACTATCCTTACATACAACAGTAGGCATTGGTGGCCCAGCGGATGTTTGGTACGAAGCTCAATCCACACCTGAATTTATTGAAACCATTAACCTTGCAAGACGTTTAGGCGTTCCTGTAACCATTTTAGGCCGAGGAAGTAATGTTTTAGTAAGTGACGATGGTATACGTGGACTAGTTTTAAAAAATGGAAGTAAAAATATTGTTGTGGGTTCTGAAGTTCCAGTTCAAGAAACCGAAGAACTCGAAAAAGAAATGAGTAAAATTGAATTTAGATGGGCATCTGATAATCAAAAAGGTACATTTAAATATGAATTTAAAGATTTAGATTATGACGAAACTGATAAGCCTAGAATTGAAGTAAAAATTGATAGTGGGGTAGATATGGCATTTGCCATTAATTTTTTAATAAATAAGGATATTACAGGTTTACAGTGGTATGCCAGAATTCCTGGGAACATGGGAGGTTGGATTTACAATAACGTTCATGGCGGAACTCACTTTATAAACGAATTAGTCAAGTCTGTTCAGGTTTTAAGCGAAGATGGCGCTGTAATCAATTTAAAGGCCTCTGAATTAAACTTTGGCTATGATGAGTCCCGATTCCATAACTCAGAAGAAGTAATATTATCTGCTACTTTAAATTTATACAAAGGGGATAAGGAAAAAGCTAAATATGTAGCTTTAGAATGGGCCAAAAGAAAAGCCATACAACCTCATAAATCAACTGGAAGTGTATTTAAGAACATTTCTAACGATGATAAACTAAGATTAGATTACCCTACAGCTAGTATTGGTTACATAATCGAACATGTAATAAATTTATCGGGTTTTAGAGTGGGTGGAGCTGGTATTTCAAAAGCTCACCACGGATTTATAGAAAACTTTGGAAATGCTACAGCTAAAGATTATCTTGAAGTCATTAAAACTATACAAGCAAAAACCTTAGCTAGTAACGGTATACAACTTCATCCAGAAATATTTTTCCTAGGTTTTAAACCCGAAGAAGTACAAAATATTATATAAAACTTCGCACCATCTCCTTTAAGTATACTTTTGAACTAAATTTTAACAGCATTGGAATATATTTTAATTAGATTCAATCTCTACTTTTAGTTTAGATTCAGTTTATTTAAAACTACACCCTGGAGAGAGTATTTAAGTTTAAAAAGTTCTATCCTTAATAGAATTCTAATTTAAGTGTATGATTTTGGCATAAATTTAATATTCGTTCTGGATATCAATCAACGCTTAAATGCGAATTACATTACAATCTTAAAAGTTTTATAACATTCGACATTTTACAAAAGTATTGAACAATCCTTTTGAACACCAGTAAATGACTTCCAATTATCATTAGTGAGCATGTGTATTCAATATTCAAAATATTTCCTCTTTTATTCATTCTGACCTAGATTTAAGGTACAAGTTACGAAATGCTTACATAGGTTAAATTTACAACTCTGTTACGTTTGCAAACTTTAATAAAAAGAGTATTCGTGATAACCTTTGTAAAACAAGTAACAAAAAACATACATTCTATGGGAAAAATCCAAAAACTTTCACAAAATCTAATAAATCTTATCGCCGCTGGTGAAGTAGTTGAACGTCCAGCATCTGCCCTAAAAGAGCTAATTGAAAATTCAATAGATGCAAAATCTACACTTATTACTGTAAGACTTGAAAACTACGGAATAGACTCAATAAGTATAAAAGACAATGGCATTGGCATGAATAAAGAAGATGCTGTTATGGCTTTTAAGCAACACGCAACCAGTAAAATACTAAGCGAAACAGATTTAAATACGATTATGACCATGGGTTTTAGAGGAGAAGCTTTAGCAAGTATATCTTCAGTAGCCGGGTCCATTGAAATTAATACGAAAACAAAAGACGATGACGCTGTAAATCTATTAATAAGACAAACAGACGTTGCAGGGCTACATTCCACCCAATCGGACAATGGCACAACTATAAAAATTAATAATCTATTTGAAAACGTACCCGCAAGAAAAAAATTCTTAAAAACCCCACACACCGAATACAAGTACCTTACCGACACATTTATCAACGTGGCTTTACCTTATCTAGATATTCATTTCGAACTTTATCATAATAATAAGTTAGTTTATAAGCTAACCCAGACTAAAGACATCAAAAATAGAATATTTGAAATTTGGGGCAATGTAGCTCGAAATCTATTTGATCAGACTGAATTCGAGTCTTCAAGTTTAAAAATCAAAGGGGTATTTGGTAGCTCTGAAGCAGCTAGAAAATCTTCTGCTATTCAATATATATATTTAAATAATAGATTTATTACTAACAAAACTATTGCCGCTGCAGTGCAAGAAGGCTATAGCGGGTTTGTAAACCGAGAACTAAAACCTACATACTTTCTATTTTTAGATATAAATCCTTCCGAAGTAGATGTTAATGTTCATCCTCGAAAATTAGAGGTCAAGTTTAGTAAAACAGACGAAATATTCAGGAGTGTATTATCTTTAACCAGAAAAACATTAGAAAAAAATACCAAGTCTATTATTAACTCAAACTTTCAGGATTTACCTAACAAAGTAGAGTTTAAAAATGAGAATATAAACCCTTACAAAACTAACACAACCTTTAACACACCTAGCTATGCACCTCGCAATATGGCAGATCTTCCAAGATCTGTAACCCAAACACCTTTAAGCTTTAATCAGGATATTGGAATTGACACAGACCTAAACAGCACATTAGTTTATAAGCCATTTCAGGTATTTAATACATATATAGTTATTGAAAAAGAAGATAAGCTTGTTTACATAGACCAGCATGCAGCGGCAGAAAAAATTATGTTCGAGAGATTGGTAAAAAACTTAGGCAAACTAGAGCGTAAAATATTACTAGTACCAGAAATTATTGATTTAAAATCAGAAGATAAAAAGCACCTTTTAGAGAATAAAGAAATATTACAAGAAATTGGCTTTATTATTGAAGATATTGGCCTGGATTCTATACAGGTAATAGA
>Ga0163148_10006275_pt1 | contig 11546 bp, 9 predicted proteins | sample OliLakLV19MP7P2_FD_148606 | JGI IMG/M metagenome (GOLD analysis project Ga0163148, IMG submission 148606) | Freshwater microbial mat bacterial communities from Lake Vanda, McMurdo Dry Valleys, Antarctica- Oligotrophic Lake LV.19.MP7.P2 | ecosystem: Environmental > Aquatic > Freshwater > Lake >... | reverse complement strand
GCAATGAGGTGTATGTTTTTTGTAATTGGGAGTTATCAATACAACTTAGTCGGTATTACAACTTTAAACAATGCTTATGTGTTATTAAAAACCACATAGGAATGGGCGCAGGTTATAGGAAACAAACTGAATTGTGCTTATATAAGGGTGATTTTAAAAGCACAACACACAGCGATATATTGACTTTTACAAAAGAAATGGTTTATTCAGATAAATACAAAGTACCTGTTTTTGCAACTTTGCACCCAACACAAAAGCCAATTACATTAGTTTCTGAATTAATAAACAACTCCTCGCAAGAGAGTAATATAGTATTAGATTTGTTTTTAGGTTCAGGCTCAACAATGGTAGCCTCACACCAATTAAACCGCAAATGTTATGGTATGGAATTAGATGCAAAATACTGCCAAGTTATCATTGACAGAATGCTTAAATTACAGCCAGATTTAGTAATAACGAAAAACGGAATTGCGTATATAAATTAAAAAAACACTATGGAAATTGAAAACGAAACGCCTGCGCGCAAGGGGCGAGGCAAAGGAAAAGCTGGCAGGCACCGATTTATTATTGATGAAGTTCTTGCAAAGAAATTTGAAATGTTGTGTTCAATCGGTTGCTATATAACCGAGATAGCTGCGGTTATGTCAATAGATGACAACACTTTAAAGCGAGCTATTAGTGAGTACTATAAAGTCGATTTTTCAGTTGTTTATGCACAAAAAAGAGAAACGCAAAAAGCTTTACTTAGACAAGCGCGTTGGAAAAAAGTGCAACAGGGCGACACGACTATGATTATATACCTTAGCAAAATAATCCTTAGCGAATCGGAAACGCAAACCGTAAACAACACGTTTGAGGTTAATTATGCGAATAGTTCTGCGCCAGATTTTACTAATAGCTAAGGTAAAATTATGATAAAAGTAGAGTTACCTATTCTGCACTCTGAGCAATTGCATTGCAAAAAAAACTCCAAGCGGTTCACTGTTTTAAACTGCGGTCGGCGGTTTGGCAAAACGACTCTCGCCATAGATTTGCTAATAAACGCTTCGAAGCAACCGCGCTATATTGCGTACTGCACGCCGACTTACAAGATGCTATCTAAGACGTGGCGGAGCGTTAAGGCGAGGCTAAGGAAAGCCAATATAATATTAGAAAAGAGCGAGGCGTTAAAGCAGATAATCCTTATAAACGGCACGATTATCGACTTTTGGAGTTTAGATAATGAAGACAGCATAAGAGGCAATGCCTATCATTTCATAATAATTGATGAGGTCGCGATAATAAAGAACTTCCTTAACATTTGGAATAATAGCGTGCGCCCGTTGCTTGCCGATTATCAGGGAGGTGCGTGGTTCTTGAGTACACCCAAAGGATATTACAATGACTTTTACGAGATTTGCAAGATTGCGCAAACGGAGGAAAACGAGGGCTGGGCATACTTCAAAATGCCGACCTCCTCAAACCCTAAAATACACCCTGCCGAGATTGAAATAGCAAGAAAACAACTGCCAGCTTCTGTTTTTAAGCAGGAGTACCTTGCCGAGTTCGTGAATTACGAAGGCAATCTATTTGCAGAAGCTTTTGATAAAGATAAGCACGTGTGCGAGGTTAAGTACAACCTAAAAGAAAATATATACCTCTCCTTTGACTTCAACATAACAAACACGGCAATAGTTTTCCAAAGCTACGGTGGCTGTATTTATGCGTTAAAAGAGTATCATACCAAAGGCTGGGATTTGGAGAGTGTTTGCGATAAAATAATCGCCGACTATCCAAATCAAATCTATCAAGTTACAGGTGATGCGAGTGGGAACGCTGGCTCTGCGTACACAGCAGGAAACGTTAGCGCGTATCATCTAATAGTAAAATACTTCTCATTGCTGTGGCGCAATACGGCAATTCCAAAAGCCAATCCCTCCCATTTAAACAGCCGATTGCAAACCAACTATATGCTGTCGCAAACGGACGTAAAGATTGATAGCAATTGCGCGCTTTTAATAAAAGATTTGGAGATGGTTGTTACAAACAAGGCAGGCAAAATAGACAAGACCGACCCTACTCTAACCCACGCATTGGATTGTTTTAGGTATTATCTTTGGAACTATCATTACAAAGACTTCATAAATAATATAATAGACAAAAGATTAGTAAAAAAAGATATAGAATTTGATGGATATTAAAAATAAAATGCGTACCTTTGCATTACATAAAACCAAAAGTAATATGAAGAACAGAAAAGGATGTGGCTGTCGCAAGACCGCGTAACCTATGCTTTCCGAGAGCAACAGGGGGTTCATTTCATTTCGCACGGCACTGCAATTTTGTAGTGCCGTTCTTTTAAAACAAAAACAAAACAAAAACAAAAATATATGCAAAATTACGAATGCACAAATTACAGTAAGCCGTGGACAGCCAAAGAGCTTACGACGCTACGCGAGCTTAAAGAGTCAGGAAGCTATAGCGCGCACACCATTTCAAAGACGCTAAACAGGTCGCTGGGTTCCGTTCGCGGTCAGCTGTATATTCAACGTAAGCACGGAAACATAAAATGAAAAACAGCCAAGTAAAACACAGTGATGCGTGGTGGCGCGAGGAGCTTATGCAAAAGCCTAATAGCGAAATAACAAGGCGCAGAATGCCGTGGTGGGTTAAGGCATTGATGGACGACGCACACCGCAAATATCCAAAAGACTCGCTTAGGTTTTGGATTAAAGAACTCGTGTTCAATAACGATAAAGACTACGCAAATAACAGCACTGCTGGAATGATTAAAGCGCACATGTACAGCCTCAAAAACGAATACCCAAAAGACACGAGGCTATGGCGATTAAGAAACGAAATAGATGCGATTGTTTTTTGCTGGGCGTGGTCAGGCAAAGAAATTGCCGAGTTACGCAGTCTTAAAAAAAACGGCTACAGCTGTCGTGAAATCGGACACAAGCTAAACAAGTCCTATAAGTCGGTTTACCATCAGATTACACGCATAAGCGAGCGAGTGCCTATCAACAAATTCTAAACACGTCCCACCCCTACTTTATTAGCGGTGGGTGTTTTTCAATAACCAAAAAATGAATGACATAAATTTTTATTCGCTTGCGTTTCTGTCCGCCTGCGTTTCAGTTTTTTTTAATTACACGCTAACCGAAAAAGCAATTTTTAGGAGATACTACCTTTTTCTTATATACTTGCGGTGGCGGGCGACAAAATGCAATAAAACAACGCACAAATGGGTTGTTTACATAACACGCCCACTGGGCTTGTGTTTGTATTGCAACTGCACATGGGTAGCCTTAATAATTTACACAAACAAATATGAACACTTTCTTAATTACGATTACTTTCTTAATCTTAGCCTCTTTATTGGGCTATCTTTTGTATTTACAAAATACATATACAAAACCATTGAAGATTAATCCAAAATTTTTAGCTGTGCCTAAAAGTTGTGTTGAATTTGTCTTTGAGTGCGAAGGCATTAAATACTACAAATATACGGACGAGTTTAACCTACCCGTAGAACGCTCCATGTCCGCGCTTGATATTTACGCAGAGCTTGACTTAAAGGTAAGCCACGAGTTTCTTAAAACGCACTGCCTCGCGATAAACGAAGCGATAAACAAAGGTCAGCTAACCACAATAGCCGCGCTTAATCGCATACTTGAAAGCAACATAAACACAATAACAAATGTAGATTTGTTGTATAAATTAGCTTCTGTATTGTATTTTTGCGAAGCGGAAAACCCTAATGTTTACGACTACTCCACTGCGCAAAAAAAGATAGCAAGTTGGAAGCGCGAAAAGGATATGCACGCTTTTTTTTTGCAGATGCCAATATCCGTTTATCTGCCCTCTTTCAATACCTCCGAGTTGAATTTGGAAGCCTATACCCTGCTTCAAAGAAAAGAGATGTTATCAGCATTGAAATTCCATTTGAGTTTGTTATCAGAAACAGATATAAGTCCCGAATTAAAGAGCGATTTAATTTATCGGATTACGGAATTAGAGAGTTTAACGAGTTCGGAAAACTAACAATTTACGAATATCATATATTAATTAGCGAGTTAAACAACAACGCGCAAAAAGCAAAAAACAAATAAGGCTATGGTAGAGAATATTAAGATCGTTTATAGAGTAGATGACGCGCAGATTGATGCGTTGCTAAAAAAGTTTAGCAATCTATCTGCGGAGGAGCGCGAGCAGATAAAGCTAATGCTACAATTGGATACGCAAACAGCCACAACAACAAGGAACGCTGGTAAAAATTTTGATGGATTAAACAAAACAGTCGCTAACCTTAGAAATACGATTATCGCCGCTTTTGCGGTCGATAAAGTAATTAAGTTCGGTAGCGAGGTTATTGAAGTCGCTAAAAGATTTGAGGCAATGAACAACGCGATAAAATTCGCAAGCGGTTCGGCAGCAGAGTATCAAAAAAACACCCAGTTTTTGGCTGATATAACGAGGAAGCTTGGCATAGATTTAGAAAGCGCAAGCAAGGGCTTTAAAACGATTATGGCGAGCGCAAAGCCTGCGGGAATAAGCGCAGAAGAAACAAGAAGTATATTCGAAGGGATGTCAACTGCCATAAGCGCAATGGGCTTAAGTAGTCAAGACGCGGAAGGCACATTTCTTGCGCTGGGCCAAATGTTAAGCAAGGGGACTGTGCAAGCGGAGGAATTAAGAGGGCAAATCGGCGAGAGGATACCAGGTGCGTTTAATTTAGCCGCGCAATCTATGGGTGTAACAACACGCGAACTAAACAAGATGCTTGAGCAAGGGCAAGTAGTAGCGAATGATTTCGTCCCAAAATTCGCAAAAACGCTACAAGAGAATTTTAGCCCTGCGCTAAAAGAAAGCGCGAATAGCTTAAATGCTGTTTCCTCTCGCGCCGATAACGCTTACAAATCGCTACAGCTAACGTTTGGTGCCGCAGGGCAGGGAACGTATAAGCTTACGTTAGACATCATAACACAGGTCTTAGAAGGTATGAACAAGTTCATCTCTGGCAATAAAAAAACAGTCAGTAGCGTGGATTTGGTAGTTGATGCTGTGGAAAAAGAAAGGACTGAATTAAACACATTGGTTAAGTCTATACGAAACCAAAACATTTCAAACGAGGCGCGCACAGAATTAATAAACGAATTAAATAAAAAGTTTCCTGAATTTGCGAAAAGCATAGATGTTGTAAAAGCGAGCGAAAACGAATTAGAAGGCGCGCTGAAGGGAGTCAACAAACAGTTTGATTTGCAAGTTTTTAATGTAGCAAGTGCGGAGATAAGGAAAAACTACCAAAAAGAAAACAACGACCTCATTAAAAAAGAGGCGGAGCTAATAAAAGAAGTGGAGAAGGTAAGGGCTGGCAATTACGAAATACCTTTATCGGGAGGTATAAAAGGCGCGTTAGAGTATCTACAAGGTGGGAGAAAGATAACTGGAGAGGGTGAAATAGATGAAAGGGTGGCTCAAATTTTTGGCTATATAGAAAAAATAAAGCGACAACGCGTGCAATTGCAAATAGATGAAGAACAAGAGCTTAAAGTTTATTTAGATAGGCTTAAAAACAAGGGCTTAACCGTACAGGACGCAAACGAAAAAGAGTTAAGAGAAAGAAAGAAAAACAACATAATAACAGGGAAAGTAGATAAAAAAGCGCAGGACGACTTAGCCAAGCAACAGGCGGAGTTTGCATTGCGCGAGTTGGAAGCACAACAAAAACTCGCCATAGATAAAATAAAAGCGCAGATTGATTTTAACAATCTTGTACTAAAAAACGACGAGACAAACAACTTTGAAAAGATTGAAATAATTAGGGCTAACCAAAGACTTGAAAGCGATTTGCTTACATTGAAAAACGAAACCAACAAAAAGACTTACGAAATAGATAAAGACAATATAATACAAGTAAAAAAGCTAACCAAAACGGAGCTTTTGAACATAGATAACGAAACAAGCCAAGCGCGCGTCTTATTAGAACAGAAAACAAATAACGAGCTAAAAGAGCTTGATATGGGCTATATTGCGGATGGCGCGGAAAGAGCGGAAAAAAGAGCCAAAGATGCGCTCGATACGAGGTTAGAAATAATGAAAAAAGAGCGCGCCATGTCTATGGACTTTATAAATGCGCAAATAGAAGATGAAAAAAGAAAAGAGGCGCAAATAGCAAAAATAAAAGAAGCGTCGTACAACTTAGGCGTTGCACTAATAAATGGACTGTTTGATATAAACAAAAACAACACGGAAAAAGAATTAACCGAACTGCAAACAAGCAAAGATTACGAGTTGCAACTTGCTGGAGACAACAAAAACAAGCAAATAGAAATAAACCAAAGGTTCGCAGAAAAAGAGCGGGAGCTAAAGCGCAAGCAGGCTTCGGCAGATAAAGATAAGGCTATCTTTGATATCTTATTGCAAACAAGCGTAAACGTGGTTAAAGCGTATGCTACCCTGCCACCTACAAATTTAATTTTGGCTGGCTTTGCAGCTGCAATCGGGCTTTTACAAGTAACCGCTGTAAGCTCGCGCCCTATCCCAAAATTTAGGGGTGGCGTGGATTATTTAAATAGCCAAGCGACAGGTAAAGATGCGGACGGCGTTATAATAGAAGCGCATTTAGGAGAGCGCATTTTACCAAAACACCTAAATGATAGAATAAAGCATATACCTAATCATTTAATCCCACAGCTTGTTTTAGGCAATCTAAATAATAATAAAACGCAGGAGTTAAGCGTTGTTGGTTTAGGAAAAGAAATAACGGACGCGATAAGCAAAATGCCTTTAAATAGCATAAACCTTAACGAAGATGGTTTTGAGAAATACATTAGCCAAAAAGGCAATGAAACAAGGATATTTAATAAAAACACAAGCTGGTAATGAAACTAACGGATAGAGAAGAGAATAACATACTTGCCGACAATGATTTATTTCACGGCGTTGATGTAAGCGACAAAAGGCAATCGTCAGCTGGTAGTAGTTTTAAAATACAGCTGATATCTTTTGTCAATTGGCTAAGGCAAAAAACGATAACATTAACGGGTGTTATAACGTTTAGCTCCGCTCCAAAATTAAACAGTGTCGGTGCTACAAAGTACCTAAAAACAGATGCAAGTAACGACATTATTGGGCTTAATAATATCCCGTATGCTGATGTTTCTGGCGCGCCATTAGCACTCCCACCTAACGGAGTGGCTGGCGGAGATTTGACTGGTTCGTACCCAAATCCGACAGTAAACTCCAACAAAATAACCAATGCTAAAATGGCGCAAGGTGCGGCGAATACTGTAAAATGCAATCCGACAGGTGGTGCCGCAAATGTGCAAGATGTAGCTATTTCTGCAAACAGTGTATTAGGCAGGGTGGCTGGTTTAAATAGCGGAAATATAACCGCGATATCTTTTCAAGATGTTTTAGAAGGCGAAAGCACCCTTGTCGCAGGCACGGTTACAGTGTTTGATGCAAGAATTACAGTGAATAGCTTTTGCAGTAGCATTGCATTAAGCAATATAGGCTCAATTACAAACGTGCCAATACGTTGCACTATTACTATTGCAGGTCAAGCGACATTTGCGACAGGTGTGGGTACAGATACGGCAAGGTTCGGATTTAGAATAGTAATAATTTAAAAGCTATGCCTTTAAGTAAAAATAATTTAATATTGCAACCCACAAATGTTTTAGCACCTTCGGTAGGCGCAGGGCTAAAATTTGATGGAGTTAATGATTACGTAACGCATCCAAGCCTAAATGTTGGAACTATAAATAGCTATTCAATTTGGCTGATATTAAAAAGCTATGCAGGGCTTCAGGTGATATTGCACTCTGGGCTTGGGAGTCAGTATATGCTTGGGTATTTGAACGGGACTGGTGTTCTTATAAATTATTCTGGTGCATTTTTTACACTGTCTTACACTATCCCTTTAGACACTTTAACTCATATTGCAATTACAAGGAACGGGAATAATTTTGTATTGTATGTAAACAACGTGCCTACAAGTGCGACTATTGTAACCGCTTTGGCGAGCGTATTTAAAGATATTGGAATGTCCGTGTTTGATAATGCGTTTAGAACCAATTTTATATTATACGACCTTAAAATATACAATAGCGTTTTGACAGCTGGAGATATAGATGTTTTATTTAATTTAAAGGGTGTCGTAACTCCAGCGACAGGGAATTTGGTGGCGCAGTTTGGAGCAAACCAAAAAATAGGAACGGTCTTGTTTGATGCGCAAGGCAATAACGGGACATTGATAAACTTTGCTATTACAAGCCCGGGCGCAGGCAACGCTTGGGTAGACGATTTGCAAAACTCCATTTTAATTTAAAAAATATATGCCCTACTACATTTTTAATCAATCGCTTATTTCAGATATTGCAAATTCTTTTTCTGAAAAAACAGGAGATGGCTTCTTTTCATTCACAATGCACCAAAAAAGAACAGGCACTACAACCCTGCCAGTTTCAAATTTAGATGCGAGTTTCATTCTAACATATAGGCAAGTTCTAATTTTAGAAGTTGCAAATTGGGCGGAAGGCGATTTAGCATTAAAACAAACGGCAGAACTCGCTTCGGAGTTTTGGAGCGTGGACAGCAGTGCGGTTTTAGACTATTTAATAAATATATGATTTGGAAATTCTATTTAAAATACGATGGTCAAATTATTGAAATTGACGAGCCAGTTAATTTTGATAGCGTAGTCTTTTCTTTAAAAAGAGATTTAAAGACGCACGGTATGGTGTTTGAGTTTTCCACAACTTGCAGTTTCTACAAAGAGGCGAGAGTATTTATTCTAAAAGCTTTAAATGAGCAAAACATAAATGCGGAGGTAAAAATATATATAACATATTTAGACTTTCAAACTCAAACGTACAAGAAGTTTTACGAAGGATTATTAGGGCTTCGCGACATTGAAATAACGGACACTTTTGCGACTTTGCGGATAGAAAACGATAACTTTCTAAGGAGGTTCAACAGCAAAAAAGATTTGAATGTAGCGATAATTCCAAATTTAAATAATGTGGAACTACATTCAAAAGTTATTAGGCAGAGGTCGGACTGGCGTTACGATAACGGCTTCAATGTTATAACGCGGTTGGTAAACACGACGCTCGGAGGCAAGTTAAATGCGTACTTGTTTGCTTTAAGCGCGTCCGCGAATGAGTTAGAAACCAGTGCCTCAATAAGCAATTTTTATGCTAACAACATATCAAATATTAACCCTTCAGCGAACGGGAGTGCAGAAGTCCCATCGCATTATATTGAGTTTCGCTATTCAGGAGTCGTTAAAATAAAGTACAATATTAAAGGAAAATGCTCACTAACAAATACGGTTGCAACAAGCGCGGAAGGCAATCTTATCTTGCAATTATTCGCTACGCCAAGCTATTCGTTTAATGCAATAAATAATATTTGGGTTAGTGGCCCGCAACTGGCATTAAACACAGGCATTCCGAGAGTCTTTGATTTTGATTTAGATGGCGACATAAGCATAAATGTAACCGCAGGCGATAAGCTATATTTCAACTTTGTAACAAATACCAACAATACCAATTTACTTATTCCCGCGAATATCGTAACCTCTTTTGAGTACAATAGCACTTCTTTTTTTGAGGTTTCGCAAGATACAGTTTCCGAAAACACCCTGCACAAAGGTGTTACGATATTTGATGCTTTAAGCCAAATCGTAAAAAACTACACGGGCGACAGTGCCAATTTTGAAAGCGACTTTTTTAGCTACGGATGTGGCGCAAATAGAATGATTGCGAACGGGTTATGGCTTAGAAAATTAGACAAAGATTTTTTTGCCAATTTCAAAGACTTGTTTGATAGCCTAAAAAATATTGACAATTTAGGGCTATCTGTTTACAAGCAAGACGGCAAAGATGTAATTAGAGTAGAGAAAATGGCGTATTTTTACAAGGAGGACTTGATTAAAAATATCCAATATCCAAACGACTTCAAGATAACGCTATCGCCAGATTTATATGCAAACAAAATAAACGTGGGCTATGAAAAGTGGAATAACGAAGCGGTTGGAAAAATTAACGGTCTGGACGAGTTTAATGCTAATATGCAATTTAGCACAAAGGTCGAAAGCTCCAATTATTTTGACAAGGAGGGCGCAAGAAATGAGTTTAATTTTCTTAGCAAGATTATAGCAAGCGGGTATCTAATTGAGTCTGCGCGCAGGCAAATAGGCAAAGAAACAACAGATAACCAAACAGATAACGATGTGTTTGTTATTTGCCTAAACGACACCAAAGATAGGGCGGAGAAAAACGAAAACTTTGCCATTGTTGAAAACATAATTAGCCCAGAAACCGCGTACAATTTAAGAATAAGCCCAAAAAGAAACCTTTTTAATTTCGCGCCTGTTCTTGTGGCGGGGTTAATAAAAAACAATGGGCTACTTAAAGATGCGATTTTCAGGAGCGGGGTAGGGAACTTCAAAATGAAAACCCAAACAAATAACGAATGTTTAGAAATAAATGAAGTAATTGAAAACCAAAATTTTGAGTTGTTAAAAAAAATAGCTATCTTTGAAGCTGAAATATACACGTTTAGCTATCCGATAACGTTTGTTGAATATCAAAGCATTTTAGATGCGCCGTTTGGCATTATTCAAGTATCGTTTTCTAAAACAATATTTACAGGCTTCATCTTAGAGTTGGTGTACAAGCCAAATTCAGGATTGGCTAATTTCAAATTAATAAAATCAGTCTTGCCGTATGGTGTTGTCGGAGTAGAGTTTCAAGATGGACAGCCTTACGATTTTCAAGATGGAGATTCCAAAGATTTCCAAGACCAATAAATAAATAAATATGATAAACGCACCGTTTTCTTTTATACAGTTTACAAGCTGTAATGAACAATCAAATTGCAAAGAAGTTGGAGATTTCTTTTTGCAACTTGTTGGAGGAGACGTTGTTATTATGCAACTAACAGATAACGATGACTATAGGATAGATTTAGAAACGCAAAGTGGCGGATTGCTATTTGCAAACATAGCCACGTTTCAAACTCTAAACAAATCAAAGATAGTGAATATAAATATCCCTGCTAACCTCGCGGTAGGGTGCTACAGGTTAAAATTAAAGGGGTACGAAAGCGTTATTTGCGACATGGCAATTGGCAGTATATGCGCAATGCCAATCGGCAGTATATGCAATCTGGGAAGTAATCTAATTGATATAGGTTGCTTTGGTTTTAAGATAACCAAAGAGGTTTGTTACAATAAAATTGTTACGTATAGATGCAACGAAAGCAACTCTGGGTTTGATTATTCAGAAGGCTTTTTTAATCAAATAAGGCTACCAATTAGGTACGATTTTCCGCAAACAAAAACAAAGTCGGAAATATATAGAAGGTCGGACGGAGGTATTTTAAGATTGGCTAATACAAAAAATAAAGAATACTTTTTTGAAACCGATTACGCAGATGAACATTTTCACGACTGCGTTAGCACTATGTTAGATGCGGATGTTTTCATAATAGATGGAAAAAGCTTTATAGGAGCTGGAGATTACGAGGTGGGGTGGATTAAAGAAATTAAC
>Ga0163148_10006272_pt1 | contig 11549 bp, 16 predicted proteins | sample OliLakLV19MP7P2_FD_148606 | JGI IMG/M metagenome (GOLD analysis project Ga0163148, IMG submission 148606) | Freshwater microbial mat bacterial communities from Lake Vanda, McMurdo Dry Valleys, Antarctica- Oligotrophic Lake LV.19.MP7.P2 | ecosystem: Environmental > Aquatic > Freshwater > Lake >... | reverse complement strand
GTTCAAAATTTCCGGCCAAAATCTCGCTTCTCTCCAAGGAGGAAAGAAATTCGTTGAAAGTATCGCGCCTTGTAGTAACGAGAAAAGGAGCGATAACTCTTAGTTGTGGTCATCGAAGAAAAAAGAAAGGAATACCAGGTTGGATGCTTTGGATCTCTTTTGCTTGATTTTTTCTGTGCCTTGGGTTCCATTTTCTTTGAAGACAAGTTGAGGACACGACTGGTTGGCCGCAGTGCCTTCAACCCATCGGACTCCAAAACACGACATCCTCCTGGCGACCACACAAGTTCAACCCGGCGCGGGCCTGGATTTCAGGAATGTCGAAGGCAATCCATCCTTCAACTTGAGAAAAATCAAACTATAGAGTATGGATTTACCATTCCCAAAAAATGGTCGAGAAATTTCCAAATGATTTTCCGCTCATTATTGGGCGTCCGTAATGTCGGCGGCTTTCATCATGCCTGGCAAGAAACCAATACTTTTAGAGAGAAAACTGACTGTCCACACGTCGGCATTGATTGGTGGCCTTCCCCGATCCAGTGAGTCGGAGGATGGCTCGAGAGAAAAATCTCCAACTCCATCATTTTCCATCGTGCATCATTGTAACTCGTGTGACTGCTATTGGACATGTACGAATACAGATATACTTATAGCTAGCTAGCTAGCTAGCTAGCTAGTACCAAAGGTGATTTTGTCTCCTTGAACCATCCTCGCCATTGTCATGGTGTTGTTGTTGTTGTTGCCCCCGTGCTGTTGCTCCTTGGTTGAAATGTCATGGGAGGCCATGTGCGTACAGTGATTTACAGCCACGATGATCGGGTGTGCACCTTTTCATTTTCACCGAAGCAAAGATCCAATTAATCCACCCGGGCAAAATAATGAGGAATCCAGTCGCCACCATTCATTGATTCAAAACAAATTTGTTGCCGCTCATGACCATGGGCCATGGTGCACGGCGGATGATAACTATTATTATGATTGTAGACCAAAATAATGAGTGAAACCCTACTACTCTGTGCTGTGCTGCATAGCTAATTATCCTATACTTACAAGAACGACAGATAAGAGCAGCAAAGAATCCTATTTTCCTAAATACTCCATCCATCCAATTGCAATTTTATCTACTTCACCGACGGCTTGACAACACAACAACAATCACCAAAAAGAAGATACTTCTCATCAGAAAATACATATTTTATTTTATAATGGTCCGACACAAGACCCGTTGGATGTTGGTGCACTTGGACTTTGGCCTTGCCAACAAACGACGCACTCTGTTCTTTCCAACGCCCAAAGATTTGAGCCGCGCCACTCAAGACATGATCAAAACGAGTTTTGGGATGGCCGCCAGTGATGCCACCATGGAAGTACAAGGTAAATCCCTCCATATTTTTTTGACTTAAAAAAAAAACTTTCGTATGGTTGTACAAGCTCCGTATGATCCAAGATTGATTACTTTATGTTCAACGCATTTTGCCCACAAAGGAATTGCACACACCCACAATTCTATCCTCGCTCACCCAATAATCGTTCCTGTTCCTAATTTCTGGCGTTTTTGCTTGTTGCAAACATGAACGTCCCAGTTCGATTTTGTGATGCCGATACGGGTTTGGCATTGATGCGCGTCTCTCGTGGCAATTATCCCCTGGTGCGGGCCAGTCTGACCATGATGACGAGCATGCCCGTTTCCGCCGTCCAGGACAACACACACGGTTCCTACCATTCCTTGCCGTCAACGACACAGCCAAAAATAGCACGCGTCGTGGCCTCCGTACTATCGGTACACGGATCCGTTCGGACCGCCAAACGAGCGACGATGCAATATATTCAACGGCATTATCGAAACGACCATGTCCAACAACAACAACAACAACAACCACCCACAAAATCAATATCAAAGTCCCAATCGCCAGTAGACGAGGAGGATGCCGACCAGAAACAAAAGGATTTGGATCGCATGTGTCGGGCCATGGAAGATCGATTGCGTGCCATTCAAGACATTGATTGAATTTCGGAAATTCCATAATTAAGGAATTGGAATGGAATGGTGACTGATTTATGGCTTCAAAGAATTCGATGAAGAAACATAATTTTTCCAGGACAGCCAAAAATGAAGGGGGATATTAGTTCGGTTCCCGTTTAGTGGAGGCCCGTTGTGGACATTCTATGGGAGATTAGTATCCAGCAAGGGCGACGTCGATTCCCTGAGCATGAAACTGTTGTCCTTCCACCTATGCCGCCGCTAGACACGGCTACTCTAGTTTTAGCATCTACAGTGGCTAGCGAGCCATGTCCATCCATCCATCCATCCCATGATGCGCGATCTCGAGGCTTTCTTTCGTATCTTGGATACCTAACTAGCTAGCTATCTAGGTGTATGCATATTGACGGTGGGGCAAGTCGAGCAAAGCATCGATAGTACTACCTTGGTTTGCTTTCTAGCTAGCAGAATCATCTATCTAAAGACGCATAGAGAAAGGTTAGGAAAGACCTATACAGTAACTCTAGAGCTACGCTATATTGCTCTGCTTCCTAGCTGTACCTACTGTACCCTAGTAGCTGGCTATTCGGATACTGATGTAGGCGTGGGCAACATTTGGGCGCGCACACTGTGATGCAATTGGATTGGATCTGTCTCCACGATTTTTGAAACTCCACGATGCATACGGAATATATGCATTTGGATCTGTTCTACCGCTCGCAAAAGAATGGCTGGATTAATGAGGTCAAAAGGTGAATTAGGTCCAAGAGGTCTGCGAGGATCCAACTGGGAGTGGAAGCTCGGCAAAGAACCCACACAATCACCTAGTGAAACGGAAGGAACCTGACACCTCCGCCGAATTGGCAACAAACACTCTGTTGACTGCAATTCCTAGTTGCTCCGCTTGTTGACTCGAACGAGGAAGTTGCTGCCCCATTTTTTGGTCACAGGCTTTAAAACTGCAATGTGTTCGTACGTGCTTAAATAGCTCAGCTCGAAGCAATGCCAAAGTACAATGACTGGCACTTTGTCATGTACAACGAGCAACCTAGTGTGCCATTTGTTTTGTTGGATGTGTGTTTCGGTCTTTCCGCTTCACACGAAACGAGGCCGCTTCGCGAACCGTAAGCCATATAACTACTTCGCTCCTTTTGCCATTTCTTTTCGGTGATGTGCTAAGGAGTACTCAGTAGCAACTAGCTGTTCTTAGCGTATCGTACGACGTAGTGCAACAAATGAACCAATCTGTGTTTCGAATCTCTGTTGCGAGGTTCTTTCCCTCTTACTTGCACATCAATGTGATTCCCGCGACTCAAAGAGTCAGAGAAATCCTCCGGTCTACTTAAGTACGCTTACGATAGGGTCACAAATGTTAAGTAATCTTACCACATTTAGTACTATTTTTCTATAGCAAAGTCGCTCTTCGAGGTCGCGCTAACTCACTAGGTCAATTTGTACTTCCAATGCATGACCCAACCCAAGATTGAAGAAAAATAGGCAACCAAGACTCACGCATCATCCAACCTCCCCCAACTCCTAACTGGATGGAGCCACCGGTAGCTAGCTAGCTAGAGGAGAGGATTCTCGGTTGAACGGTACAGTGAGTACGTAGCTAGCTACGGTCCGGCAGATTGTGTGAGCCTACCGAATAGAAAAGATTTTGCAAGCTTTTTGTTGCCCAAAACTGATCACTCCAATCTTCTCATAATTTTCCGTTTTCGGATTTTGGATTGCATTCACTGTCTATTCTTTGGCCTCGCCTATTTCTTCGAAAAAAGATAATTTGATTTTTATACAATGAAGTTTCCTACCGTTGTTGCGTTGACCATTCTTGGTTTGTTTTCCAGTGTTGTTGTTGTGGCCAACCACGACAATGTCCAGCTCCGTCGCCGTGCCCAGCAGCAGAATCAGCTGCCATACGAACTCACGGAACCTTGCATGGCTCTTATCCAAGAGATCCAAGGCAAAGGTCCTGACGGAAATGGTGTTGAAGGACCAGGTCCTAGCCTGGCATGTGAGCTTCCGAACGGTATGATCTATTCTCTGCCTCGTCAAGTTGCCAGTCCGGCGTGGATCCAAGAGAAGGTCGACCAAGGAGAGCTTCACAGGTACGTCAAGCAAAACTTTTATCGTGGATCGAATGTTTTAATAAAACTGCAATCTACGTTTTCTCACCATCGTTCATCTCGCTAAACCGCTTTCCTTGCACATGAATAAAGCGGGGAAACGATTCTCGAAATCCCCGACCAGTCCCCCATCGACCCCTTCGGCCAGGAAGTGCTGCTGGCGAGCGCCCCGACCTTGGTCAATCCCGACCGTCGTTTGAAAGCGCATCATCGACGCAAGCTAGCCACGGGCATACGAACCGTCCTTGCTGTGCGCGTGGTTGTGTCAGGTACGCTATTATCATCGAGCGGTTTCCTGCCTCGACGTTCGTGGCCCGAGTCTATCCTAACATTGTTTTATGTATTTCCTACAATAGACGGACTTTACTCACAGAGTGAGGCGTTTTTGAGTGAAAGTGTTTTCGGCAACGGCGTCGACCCTATCAACTTGGTGGAACGCTATGACTCGTGCTCCTTCGGCCAGCTATCGTTTACGAAAGCCCCCGATCGAATTGGAACTTCAACGAGTATTAGCAATGGAGTCGTCACTGTGACTCTTCCCGGCAACACTGCTGGACAGGGCGATGGCATCATTCGTAATGCTGTTACAAGTGCTCTTAATACCGAGTTCGGTGTCTACCCTAGCCTTTTGGCAAACCACGTCATGTACTGCTTGCCGGCCGCCTCTATGAGTGGGATTGCTTACGGCTACATCAACTCCTGGTTGACGGTCTACAGCGATGACTGGTAAGCCTCCACAGACCAGACAGGGCTGTTAAATCGTACATCTTGATGGCTCTTGCTCATGAATTTTCTTCTTCCCCCATGTGACCTTTCAGGTGCAACTATGTCTCATCCCAGGTGCACGGTACGTTTATTCCCTGATCAGATTTTTAACACACAAAACACGCCTAATTATTATGAAATCTCTTCTGTCCAATGAAGAACTGGGCCACAACCTCAACCTAGCCCACAGTGGCGAAGGCGGCGATCAATATGGAGACCAATCCGGGTTGGTAAGTTCTATTTTCGCTTGTCTAATGCCTTTTGTTTTCCACAGATAAACTCCTAACAACACAATCACACTTTAAACGCGTTTCCATCTCATCGAAGATGGGTTACTCTTACGGTTCAGATGACAGCCCAGTCATGTGGTGCGTAACTTGCTGTCTATGGTATCGTGGAAAATTGCAGATCACCTTTAAACTTACGTAACCCTCGCTCACACCAACCCTAAAACCCCAATAGCTTCAATGCACCGAATTATGTTCAGATGGGATGGGTAACAGACAAGACGGCGACTGTGAACCCCACGACGGGAAGCTGGACGGGCATTCTTGATGGGATCAACGAGTATCCAACTGAATCATCAGAGGCCGTCATCATCAAAGTTGACGATCCAACATCCACGACTGATTTGTACCTGATGTTCAACGGCCAGACCGGCATTCAAGCCGGTACCCAGGAAGGTGGAAATACCGTGATGATCACCAGTAAGAACGGAACCGGATATGCGCTATCTTACCTCGAAGCCAAGCTTGGTGCGACGGGCGTCTACACGAAGTCCGACTTTGCGGGTACAGGCACAGATTTGATGATTACCGTGAACTGGATTGATGGCTCCACGCGAGCCCATGTGACGATTCTGCTAGAGGGGAGTCCAACTTCGGCTCCCTCAGCAAGCCCCACCGTGAGCCCCACCATTTCCCCAACTTCTGGTCCAACAGCCTCTCCTACAACTATGACCCCAACCGCCGTACCCACCTCACCACCAACGTCTCAGCCTACCAAAATCCCCACTCTTCTCCCAACATTGGGACCGGTACGTCCTTGCCACCCCACTAATGGTGATCTGCCTCCTTGCGCTATGAACTGATGATGACCTTGAATTTCTAACATCTCTTTGACTTTTCTTGTGTGCCTTTCAGACAAGCGGTCCAACATCGGCCCCCACATCGGATCCAACTTCTGGTCCAACAACCTCTCCTACAACTATGATCCCAACTGCTCTACCCACCTCACCACCAACAGTTCAGCCTACAGCACCCCCAACCACAGTTGCGCCTACTCCTTCCCCAACTTTGGAGCCAACACCCTTTCCAGTAAGTGCAACCCCAACAGTGCTTCCCCGCTCACCAACAACAGCCCAGCCTACAAACAGTCCAACAACCATGTCCCCGACTGTGTCCCCAACCACAGTGCCAACCCTGGAACCGGTGAGTCCTTGTCCTTGCCACCTCACTAATAATGACATTGCCAAGGACGCTGCCATTAGTCCTGCCACCTTGCGCTACGAACTGACGATGACAATACATTTCTAACATCTCTTTGCCTTCTTTATATGCATTTTCAGACATCGGGTCCAACATCCCCTCCTACAACAGTGATCCCAACGGTGGTACCCACCACACCACCAACGGTGCAGCCTACGGAAACCCCAACTTCTGCGGTTCCCACTATTTCCCCAACCTCAGGCCCAACAGCTAGACCCAGCACACCACCCACAGTTCAGCCAACGGTAGCCCCAACCACTGATGCGCCTTCTCCTTCCCCAACTTTGGGGCCAACACCCTATCAAACTACTGCAACCCCAACAGCTCTCCCCAGTTCATCACCAACAGCTCAGCCTACAAAAAGCCCAACTACGGTAGCCCCAACAACAGCTCCAACCCCAGGTCCCACCTCATCTCCTACAACAGCAGTCCCAACCGCTGTGCCCACCTCACCACCAACCACTGAAACTACCGATCTGCCGACCATGTCGCCTACCGCAGCAGTTCAGTGCAGCTCACTGCAGGGCAGAAAAGACTGTCAAAACGCGGGGTGCACCTTCTTCAAGGGCAATTGCTTGGATTTGCAGCCTAGGACGGACCCCACGTGCAGCGAGCTGCAGACCCGACGTGCGTGTAATGACGCGGGGTGTCTCTTCTTCAGGGGCGACTGTCTCGGGTCGCCGGATACGGAGCCGCGCACACCAACCCAGTGCAGCTCCGTGGAGATGACAGGCCGCTGGAAGAAGCGCCGTAACGACTGTGAAGCCGCGGGGTGTACCTTTATTTTGGGCCATTGCCTCTAGAGAGAGAGAGAGGGAGAGAGACAAGCATCCCAATCGCACAGGGAATGGAATGAGAAGATCAAACACCATCATTATCGCCTGGATTGGAAGTACAGTCACAAACAAATCAAGATGCGACTATCTGGTTGTTTATCTTTTGTCCGCTGCTTTTACGTTTGCGGCGTCGACTTTGCATAAGAAGAATAAAAAAGCTCATCTACGAATGACACAAAAAGAAGTCCCATAGAGTATTGTTTGTTTGTGCTCGTTTCTACATTCTCGTCACCACACAGCTGGTACTATCCATCCATGTTTTGTGCCTTTTTGCTTCGATTCTGCTCGAAAACTGACGATGGTCTCCACTAGGTGGCGAGATCGTTCATTTTTTGATGTGTTGTGTCTGCCCGACCTGTTGCGTGTTCTATTTGCCCTTTTCTGGCGTGGCGCGAGGTTGTCAGTGACGCTGTCCGTAGATAGCGTTTTACGATTTCACTTTGTCGATATTGCTGATTGTTCTGTTCGTTTGCTCGTGGTGGCAGACGATTTTTTTTTGCAGGGACAATTCTAACTAGTACTTGTGTGTCGAGCAGAGGGAAGTTTTTACCCGCCACTCTTCTCGTAACTCAAAACCAATATTCCCATTACGGCGAGTCCTGCCGAAAGAAACCAACGACAAATGTTGGAAAATCCTTGGATCTCTTTGAAGTAGAAAATTCCCCAGAGTCCACTGACTGCTCAACGAGAGAGTTGGACATGGCAACGAACGGCAGTTAGTGGTGAATAAGTAGTACGTCCAGATGAGACAATCCAATATGTAACTGGCCGTTGATTGACTTTACACGTACCAATCATGGCGGCCTGTGTGACCGAATATCCAACGCCTTGTCCCAGATGATAGACCGATACAAAACTACATAGATTCCCAAAACTCCATAACAGCCCGGAGCAACACCCCGGCAACCACATTTGTTGAAAATGAAAGGATGGCAAAGCATGATAGGCAGCTCGCCACGAATATTGCTTTTGTTGATAAAGATACAAAAAGCGTACGACCCACAATCCCAAGGTAACCAGAGAGGCACCAATGGCAAAACTCATCAAAAAACCAATCCCTTTCATGTCGGCGGGAACAAATTTCATGGGGACCAACTGACTTCCACCCCAAAGTCTATTTTTGGCATCGTTGTACAATAAACATGTTTAGAATCAAAACAACATGACCTTCCAGTGGCGGCAAAAGAAGCAGGTGCGTAATTCACAAAACTTACCCAGCACAAATAGCAATGGCAATGCCAACATGCTTTCGGTTGTAGGCTTTGCCCAAGATGACAATTGGCTCTTCTGCCGACGAAGAGGACAGAATAGTCGGCGCTTTTTCTGGCGTAGTCTGATGGCTGTGAGTTATTGGCTTGGGTGTATCCGCGCCATGTCGATTTCTTAATTCTGGTGGCCCGAATCCAATGTCTCCTTGTCCTTCTTCGGTGCCCTCATTCTCGCCGTCCAAATCCCCAGTGGTCGTTGGCAAGAGCTGTCTTGTCAATTCCAACTCGGCGGAATCTTTTTTAGTATTCAATGACGCTTCTTCGGCTTGTGATTGTTCTTTGGGCGGCTCATTATTTTCTCGCGTCGAAAAATACGTCATGCCGATAAATCCCAACACCATCAAGGCTACTCCACCACACGCTCCCACCTTGGATCGTACTTTTTCCTGAAACACAAAAATCCCCCATGTAAAACTGACGAGCACGATGACACTGTTGCCAACCGGCAATCCAATCGACAATCCTGCCAATTGAACCGCCGCAATGGTGGCATAACCACCGGGAACCCAAAAGAATCCCGACACGATCCCCCACGGCGAAAACCTAAATCCATGGGGCACAAAACCCGCACCCAGCACCATCCACGACGTGATGAAACACATTCCGGATTTGTACGTTTGAAATACCAGTGGATCAATTTGGAGTTTTCGGGCCGATTCACATTTAATGAGAGCTCCAAAACTCCCAAATCCAATCATGGATCCCATGGCGGCCATCCAACCATAACACGAGACTTGTCCACACAGGCCAATCACAACTTGGGCCACTTCATCTTGTTGTTGTATGGTTCTGGTAGCGTTCATATTTTATAAGAAATTTATGCACCGACCAACAAAAGTGTGGGATGGAGATAGATAGATGCTGCAGTCTACTGATAGTGTAGGCTTAATCACAAAATGAAGTAGTCTTTAGCGTTAATAATGGCAATTAAATAGAGCACAACCATGATGTTATCATCATGGTTGTGTCGTCGCTGTATACAGAATTAATGAATCCGCAAATGGATCCAGAGGAGGTGAGCGCCTTTAACAATCACGACTTCGAAGTCGTGACTCAAGAAAAGAAGGCCATTCATGGCATGTTTCTTGCATTGCATTTTAGTTTGACCAAACATCATGTACCCCTGTTCATCACCCTGTCCTCTATGATACACACAGTAGCAAACTCAAATGAATGCCTCATCTGCATTGTAGCTGATGCCTTGGAGATGATTTGTAGCTGCATTGTGCATGATCTCACATTGTGTCAAAAACAAAAAAAGGTTCCCAACCAATCAACACAAAAGACTTGCTGTTTGCAAATCTTGAAGGTGCTAAGAGACTCAGGGTGGAAATTTATACATGTGCTCAGACATTAAAAAAAAAACTTGATGACACAAAAGCAAGTCTTGGCAACATTCAAATCTCAGCAAAATGATTCAGTGAAATCCCGGTCGCACAAATCCAAACTCTTCCGGTTTTGTTGTGAATGGATTGAGCAAGCTGCTGGTGGATCAACTTGAAGTTCATGTGATGATGTGTCAGAATTTCTACAATTTTTGTGTGCAGAAATCAAATTCAGTTGAGCCAAACAATGTTTTGTTGGCCAAACAACAATGCTTGATGACAAAAATAGCAGTTGTCACCAAAAAGATTCAGCAAGCCTCCGCAACTCACACCAACATTTCAATGTCATTAGCAGTTGTCAGGAAGTTCATGTGGCTGCTCCAAAGATGATGCATCAGAGATTCATCAAAGCAGACTTGCTGTTTGAGCAAAGTTGTTGTCCCACAGGATCTCTCCTCTCACATGTTGGGCAATCAGATGATCGCAGAGTGGGTTGAGTTTGCTTTTCTTCTTGTTGTGATCTGATGTTCTTTTGCAAAAAATGACCATCTCAGAAAAGCCTTACACCACTGCCGACACACAAACGGACAACTGTTATGCCGCTGCCTGCCTCCAAGCTGACAAGCCTTCCATGACCAATTGATGATGATGCCAATGGCAGCTGTTCAACAAATTGGCCTCGTAACGAGACTCTGTTGGCAGCTGATGCCCAATCAAGATGAATGACGGTTGGCCAAAATTTGAGCAAGAGATTACTATTTTGGCTGTGCGGAACTCATGTGGATTCGTCAATCAACTGACCAGTCAAGCTCACAGAATGACATCGAGACCAGTTTGCATTTTCACAGAATGGGTTGAACGACCATAGTGCCAGCTAGCAGTGCAACTTTAACACACACATGATCTGAATGGCGTTAATCCACTGCAACAATCTAAGATTAGATCGGAACAGGTTGTGATTAAGGCAAGACAGTGGGGCTGGATGGCTCCGCTAGAATCTGAATTTGCACTTCACAACAAACACAAACCGAAACATTGACATTTTTAGCTAAAAATTAACTGTTGTCGAATGTCATGCACATGGAAAGCAGCAGACGCCCCCACTTGAGCAACCAATTTTTGTTCAGCTTCCAAACAGCCAACAGCTGCCACAAGGCTTAGAGGTTCAAAACGGGATGAAACAGGAGCAAGTGTGGCACCAGGCAAGAAACACTTCAGCAGGGTTGTAGTTCAAAAGGGTAGGAAACAGGAGCAAGTGTGACACCAGGTAAAAAACACCACAGTAGGGTTAGAGTTGATGGAGCAAATGTGGTTCGGAACTGTCTTAAAAAAAAAGGCACTCCTCCTTTAATGACATCCAGCGAGCACTCGCTGAAATTTGGGCGATTTGACACAACTGGAAATTTCAACACGGTGTTGTCGGGGAAAAACAACACTTCCACAGTGTCACCGTGTTATGCTTCTGCCACGCTTTTGGAAGAACTGGTGCACTCTCTAGCTAGATGACCCATGCAAAGCACACTCATCACACTCTGATGTAGCTCCAATAAGCTTGAGATGTCCTTAACAGACTTTCTTTGGGCAGATCTGGAGTGAAACCCTTAAATGATCGATTTTTGGCCACAGCTAACTAAAAAAAATTTGTTAAGGACATGTCAGAGTGGAACCTGTGCCTGCAGCATGTGGACAAGACATTTTGCATGGGATGTAGTGGCTAATAATCTACCTGTTATGACCCGGTTCACTGTTGAATGTTGCACC
>Ga0163148_10006270_pt1 | contig 11556 bp, 8 predicted proteins | sample OliLakLV19MP7P2_FD_148606 | JGI IMG/M metagenome (GOLD analysis project Ga0163148, IMG submission 148606) | Freshwater microbial mat bacterial communities from Lake Vanda, McMurdo Dry Valleys, Antarctica- Oligotrophic Lake LV.19.MP7.P2 | ecosystem: Environmental > Aquatic > Freshwater > Lake >... | reverse complement strand
ATGTTCCGATTTGCTTTCACCTTGATCGAATTGTATTTTGTGTCGGACCGCGGGCCAAAGGACAGACACTGCAGCCGCCGTTCCGATTTGCTTTCACCTTGATCGAATTGTATTTTGTGTCGGACCGCATTGCCTCTGCCATAATTGTTACTATGGTTCCGATTTGCTTTCACCTTGATCGAATTGTATTTTGTGTCGGACCGCTGAAGAGATCGATCGGCTGGACGCAATAGTTCCGATTTGCTTTCACCTTGATCGAATTGTATTTTGTGTCGGACCCTAAGCATTTCTTCCCAGAGGTAACGGTCAGTTCCGATTTGCTTTCACCTTGATCGAATTGTATTTTGTGTCGGACCAAAAGCCACGCAAGTGATTGACGCTCTTGGTTCCGATTTGCTTTCACCTTGATCGAATTGTATTTTGTGTCGGACCACCAACCCAGCAAGGGTGCCACCAGAGGGCGTTCCGATTTGCTTTCACCTTGATCGAATTGTATTTTGTGTCGGACCTCAAGGCAGTAATCCTTTATGGTGTCACCCGTTCCGATTTGCTTTCACCTTGATCGAATTGTATTTTGTGTCGGACCTTTCGCGCTGTGGCGAACGCTGGTCCATACGTTCCGATTTGCTTTCACCTTGATCGAATTGTATTTTGTGTCGGACCGTTGTCCATGCCGACCAGCCCGCCGCGCGCGTTCCGATTTGCTTTCACCTTGATCGAATTGTATTTTGTGTCGGACCTGTCTGCCTATAACACAACCCTCCGTATTGGTTCCGATTTGCTTTCACCTTGATCGAATTGTATTTTGTGTCGGACCAGCTCATTTTCAATTGTATTGTCAGGATCAGTTCCGATTTGCTTTCACCTTGATCGAATTGTATTTTGTGTCGGACCTATTCTTTTGATTCTTCTTCAATATCACAAGTTCCGATTTGCTTTCACCTTGATCGAATTGTATTTTGTGTCGGACCGGGTCTTTGGTTTTCCAATGCTTTCCAAGTGTTCCGATTTGCTTTCACCTTGATCGAATTGTATTTTGTGTCGGACCTACCGCCAGAATCGGAAAATACAGAGTTGTGTTCCGATTTGCTTTCACCTTGATCGAATTGTATTTTGTGTCGGACCTTTGCTCAAAGCCTTGCTATGCGTGGCGATGTTCCGATTTGCTTTCACCTTGATCGAATTGTATTTTGTGTCGGACCACGTTGAAGACGATGCGTACTTCTGCCTCAGTTCCGATTTGCTTTCACCTTGATCGAATTGTATTTTGTGTCGGACCATACGCCGGTCGGTGACCATGGTTTTCAGCGTTCCGATTTGCTTTCACCTTGATCGAATTGTATTTTGTGTCGGACCAACTTTTCCGGCTTGTCTTTTGCGCTAGGAGTTCCGATTTGCTTTCACCTTGATCGAATTGTATTTTGTGTCGGACCCGTTGGGCAGCAAGTAATGCATCGGTATCAGTTCCGATTTGCTTTCACCTTGATCGAATTGTATTTTGTGTCGGACCACCACGCAAACGTTCGCGTGAATATTGCGGGTTCCGATTTGCTTTCACCTTGATCGAATTGTATTTTGTGTCGGACCCGCTGAACTGTTCGCTGCCGCACGATTCCAGTTCCGATTTGCTTTCACCTTGATCGAATTGTATTTTGTGTCGGACCCGGGGTTTGAAACCAAGCGTCGGCGGCGTTGTTCCGATTTGCTTTCACCTTGATCGAATTGTATTTTGTGTCGGACCCAGGACAACATACGGCGCGCATTTCCTCAGGTTCCGATTTGCTTTCACCTTGATCGAATTGTATTTTGTGTCGGACCGTTTCGTCGCGGTAGGTATCCCGGACGCTGGTTCCGATTTGCTTTCACCTTGATCGAATTGTATTTTGTGTCGGACCCGTTCGCCTGGAGGTTTAGCACATTTGCCAGTTCCGATTTGCTTTCACCTTGATCGAATTGTATTTTGTGTCGGACCCGTGGACCAAGTTATCCGGACGGTGGCCGCGTTCCGATTTGCTTTCACCTTGATCGAATTGTATTTTGTGTCGGACCAATGGCAACTCTTCCGAAAAGTCTCCAGAGTTCCGATTTGCTTTCACCTTGATCGAATTGTATTTTGTGTCGGACCACCGCAATTTGGCGACATTCGCCGTTGCTAGTTCCGATTTGCTTTCACCTTGATCGAATTGTATTTTGTGTCGGACCAATTGCAACCGCTTGTCCCCCAAGCGTACAGTTCCGATTTGCTTTCACCTTGATCGAATTGTATTTTGTGTCGGACCTGTCCGTTATCCGCGCGTCGTTTAAGCCGTGTTCCGATTTGCTTTCACCTTGATCGAATTGTATTTTGTGTCGGACCTTATAAAGCGACCCCGTCGCAACGCCTAAGGTTCCGATTTGCTTTCACCTTGATCGAATTGTATTTTGTGTCGGACCGATTGTATATTAATTGTTTCATCATTGATAGTTCCGATTTGCTTTCACCTTGATCGAATTGTATTTTGTGTCGGACCAACACAAAACTTCATTAGAATTATTAATGAGTTCCGATTTGCTTTCACCTTGATCGAATTGTATTTTGTGTCGGACCTGTAGGCAATGCGCGGTACCAGGAACAGCTGTTCCGATTTGCTTTCACCTTGATCGAATTGTATTTTGTGTCGGACCTCGTGTGGCGTCACCTCATCCATGACGCGGGTTCCGATTTGCTTTCACCTTGATCGAATTGTATTTTGTGTCGGACCGGGGTTCCGATGACGCGCTGTTGGCCGTTGGTTCCGATTTGCTTTCACCTTGATCGAATTGTATTTTGTGTCGGACCCTTAGCCCTGGTGTGTAGGTCGGTTCAATGGTTCCGATTTGCTTTCACCTTGATCGAATTGTATTTTGTGTCGGACCTGGAAGCAGCCAGCTAGGTAGTCCAGAACCGTTCCGATTTGCTTTCACCTTGATCGAATTGTATTTTGTGTCGGACCTGCGGAGGTTGTTAGCCAGCCCACTATCATGTTCCGATTTGCTTTCACCTTGATCGAATTGTATTTTGTGTCGGACCAATTTTCAAGATAGTATTCTTCGTGCCTGCGTTCCGATTTGCTTTCACCTTGATCGAATTGTATTTTGTGTCGGACCTCAGCATGGGGTTCGCTGAAGTAGAGATTAGTTCCGATTTGCTTTCACCTTGATCGAATTGTATTTTGTGTCGGACCGATTTCAGAATAGGTAATTATGTTACTTCTGTTCCGATTTGCTTTCACCTTGATCGAATTGTATTTTGTGTCGGACCCTTTTTAAAGTCGGGAAACGAAACGGCGACGCGTTCCGATTTGCTTTCACCTTGATCGAATTGTATTTTGTGTCGGACCGATTTCAGAATAGGTAATTATGTTACTTCTGTTCCGATTTGCTTTCACCTTGATCGAATTGTATTTTGTGTCGGACCTGGCAAAAGTTTTGGCAGAACCCTTTCATGGTTCCGATTTGCTTTCACCTTGATCGAATTGTATTTTGTGTCGGACCACGAAGAAAGCAACAGAGCAGGCATTCGCCGTTCCGATTTGCTTTCACCTTGATCGAATTGTATTTTGTGTCGGACCTTCATTTTGCAAACCAAACGACGGGATAATAGTTCCGATTTGCTTTCACCTTGATCGAATTGTATTTTGTGTCGGACCCGGTGAATTGCTGCATTTCTTCCTGCGATCGTTCCGATTTGCTTTCACCTTGATCGAATTGTATTTTGTGTCGGACCTGCTTCAGCTCCTCATCTGTTAAGCTGTGAGTTCCGATTTGCTTTCACCTTGATCGAATTGTATTTTGTGTCGGACCTTCAAGATCGGTCGAACCGTTATCGGAACTGTTCCGATTTGCTTTCACCTTGATCGAATTGTATTTTGTGTCGGACCTTCAGGTCGCAAAACCAATTGTTGAACGCTGTTCCGATTTGCTTTCACCTTGATCGAATTGTATTTTGTGTCGGACCTTCAGGTCGCAAAACCAATTGTTGAACGCTGTTCCGATTTGCTTTCACCTTGATCGAATTGTATTTTGTGTCGGACCCTTTTTAAAGTCGGGAAACGAAACGGCGACGCGTTCCGATTTGCTTTCACCTTGATCGAATTGTATTTTGTGTCGGACCAAAACGCCCTGGCGAACTTGCGCCAACGCCGTTCCGATTTGCTTTCACCTTGATCGAATTGTATTTTGTGTCGGACCCGCGCCGACCTGACTGGTCGAAACCTGAAGTTCCGATTTGCTTTCACCTTGATCGAATTGTATTTTGTGTCGGACCAGCGGCCATGCCCATTAATTACAAAGAGTAGTTCCGATTTGCTTTCACCTTGATCGAATTGTATTTTGTGTCGGACCTCCATCTGTGAACTGCTCCCGTTGTTCTTCGTTCCGATTTGCTTTCACCTTGATCGAATTGTATTTTGTGTCGGACCTCTAGCCCTTCTTCGTGAAGGATCTCTTCCGTTCCGATTTGCTTTCACCTTGATCGAATTGTATTTTGTGTCGGACCAAACCATGACATTACCAAAAAATGTAGTAGGTTCCGATTTGCTTTCACCTTGATCGAATTGTATTTTGTGTCGGACCCGCCGCCACGGAACAACGCCGTCATGTCAAGTTCCGATTTGCTTTCACCTTGATCGAATTGTATTTTGTGTCGGACCGCCCGAAATTGTCGCGCTGTTCGCGTATCTGTTCCGATTTGCTTTCACCTTGATCGAATTGTATTTTGTGTCGGACCTCCATCTGTGAACGGCTCCCGTTGTTCTTCGTTCCGATTTGCTTTCACCTTGATCGAATTGTATTTTGTGTCGGACCCGCCAATGAGCGCATTAAGTCGCTCCAATGGTTCCGATTTGCTTTCACCTTGATCGAATTGTATTTTGTGTCGGACCAAACGGTTCGTCGGCGTTGCCACGGCGATAGTTCCGATTTGCTTTCACCTTGATCGAATTGTATTTTGTGTCGGACCGAACACCCATTTAGTAGTGACGCACATGGGGTTCCGATTTGCTTTCACCTTGATCGAATTGTATTTTGTGTCGGACCGGCGTGGCGGGCGCTTGGCTACCGCGAATAGTTCCGATTTGCTTTCACCTTGATCGAATTGTATTTTGTGTCGGACCTCAGTTGGGATACAGGAGCCGGGTTTCACCGTTCCGATTTGCTTTCACCTTGATCGAATTGTATTTTGTGTCGGACCTGAGCCAGGTACGCAATACACCGCTGTGGGGTTCCGATTTGCTTTCACCTTGATCGAATTGTATTTTGTGTCGGACCAACACAGAAATACTGTGGGCGTTGCAGGTGTTCCGATTTGCTTTCACCTTGATCGAATTGTATTTTGTGTCGGACCGCTGAGCCGCTTATTAAGAACCACGCAAAGGTTCCGATTTGCTTTCACCTTGATCGAATTGTATTTTGTGTCGGACCCCGTGATTTGCGTTATGCTTCCTCCCGTAGGTTCCGATTTGCTTTCACCTTGATCGAATTGTATTTTGTGTCGGACCGAATAGTTCCGGCGCCCGCCCAAACGCCGCGTTCCGATTTGCTTTCACCTTGATCGAATTGTATTTTGTGTCGGACCAATTGCAACCGCTTGTTCCCCAAGCGTACAGTTCCGATTTGCTTTCACCTTGATCGAATTGTATTTTGTGTCGGACCGCTTAGAAAAAGCATACAACACCATTTGCGGTTCCGATTTGCTTTCACCTTGATCGAATTGTATTTTGTGTCGGACCCGTCAGCATAGCTAAGGCTTCCGCTGTCAGTTCCGATTTGCTTTCACCTTGATCGAATTGTATTTTGTGTCGGACCCGTTCGCAAACGTTATTCGCCGGACGCCAAGTTCCGATTTGCTTTCACCTTGATCGAATTGTATTTTGTGTCGGACCTTGACCTATGTATAATGCAACCATGTTAATGTTCCGATTTGCTTTCACCTTGATCGAATTGTATTTTGTGTCGGACCTGACGACGCGATCCGCGCCGATTGAATCGAGTTCCGATTTGCTTTCACCTTGATCGAATTGTATTTTGTGTCGGACCAGATAAAGAGGCCCATAGAGCTTCATCACCGTTCCGATTTGCTTTCACCTTGATCGAATTGTATTTTGTGTCGGACCTGGATATTGTACTTCCCAAGCGACCGCGCGGTTCCGATTTGCTTTCACCTTGATCGAATTGTATTTTGTGTCGGACCTCTTTCGTATATCATTGTATCATGCAGATTGTTCCGATTTGCTTTCACCTTGATCGAATTGTATTTTGTGTCGGACCTTGGCTTTAGCGGCATCGCGCTCAGCGATGGTTCCGATTTGCTTTCACCTTGATCGAATTGTATTTTGTGTCGGACCAGCAAGTTCAATTACCTTTTCCATCTGTGCGTTCCGATTTGCTTTCACCTTGATCGAATTGTATTTTGTGTCGGACCCGCCCGACGTTTCGACAGCTTGCGCGTAATGTTCCGATTTGCTTTCACCTTGATCGAATTGTATTTTGTGTCGGACCACCGCATGAACATAGCGCCCAACGTGGTTAGTTCCGATTTGCTTTCACCTTGATCGAATTGTATTTTGTGTCGGACCCGCTGCCAAGCACTGGGTTGGCTTCCAGATGTTCCGATTTGCTTTCACCTTGATCGAATTGTATTTTGTGTCGGACCCGGAATCCCGATTGTCGAAAAGGCCGCGCCGTTCCGATTTGCTTTCACCTTGATCGAATTGTATTTTGTGTCGGACCTCAAACAAGGTCAGTTGCCCGCTTCCCTTAGTTCCGATTTGCTTTCACCTTGATCGAATTGTATTTTGTGTCGGACCCCTTTCTTTGTGGTGCTGTAAGTATGCTGGTTCCGATTTGCTTTCACCTTGATCGAATTGTATTTTGTGTCGGACCCGAGCCTCTCGCTTACCCACATTGTATCCAGTTCCGATTTGCTTTCACCTTGATCGAATTGTATTTTGTGTCGGACCCGGGCGGCTTCACTCCAGCATCGTTGCCGAGTTCCGATTTGCTTTCACCTTGATCGAATTGTATTTTGTGTCGGACCAATTTATTTACTAGCATTGTAGCAATAATTGTTCCGATTTGCTTTCACCTTGATCGAATTGTATTTTGTGTCGGACCATACGCATCCACATCATATCGGAATAAATGGTTCCGATTTGCTTTCACCTTGATCGAATTGTATTTTGTGTCGGACCTTTTCAGACGCCGCGTCGGCGTCGTCTAATGTTCCGATTTGCTTTCACCTTGATCGAATTGTATTTTGTGTCGGACCTGGCGGTTCGTTTCGATAAGCCCGGCGATAGTTCCGATTTGCTTTCACCTTGATCGAATTGTATTTTGTGTCGGACCAAATAAGATTGGACGCGTTTCACCAAGCCAGTTCCGATTTGCTTTCACCTTGATCGAATTGTATTTTGTGTCGGACCCGTCCTTAATGCCGGCAATGACACGTTCCAGTTCCGATTTGCTTTCACCTTGATCGAATTGTATTTTGTGTCGGACCCCAAGCCCGCATCGACGACGGTCCCCGACCGTTCCGATTTGCTTTCACCTTGATCGAATTGTATTTTGTGTCGGACCTTGTCTTTAATGCGCTGTTTTAACTTATTGGGTTCCGATTTGCTTTCACCTTGATCGAATTGTATTTTGTGTCGGACCTCTGCAATACGGCGGCGGCGAAGGTCTCTAGTTCCGATTTGCTTTCACCTTGATCGAATTGTATTTTGTGTCGGACCGCTTCGCCGGCGATGTCGCCAAAACAGTTCGTTCCGATTTGCTTTCACCTTGATCGAATTGTATTTTGTGTCGGACCGGATCGTGGTTAACGGCGGCAATAATCTTAGTTCCGATTTGCTTTCACCTTGATCGAATTGTATTTTGTGTCGGACCGAGGCCAGGTTAACATCTCCTGATCTTCCTGTTCCGATTTGCTTTCACCTTGATCGAATTGTATTTTGTGTCGGACCTGGCCGTGGAGGTTCTTTCTGCTCTCGTAGGTTCCGATTTGCTTTCACCTTGATCGAATTGTATTTTGTGTCGGACCCCGACAAGAGGTAGGGAACCGTAGCGGTACGTTCCGATTTGCTTTCACCTTGATCGAATTGTATTTTGTGTCGGACCTCAAACAAGGTCAGTTGCCCGTTTTCCTTAGTTCCGATTTGCTTTCACCTTGATCGAATTGTATTTTGTGTCGGACCGGAAACTATGGTTTCCTCATATCTATAAAAGTTCCGATTTGCTTTCACCTTGATCGAATTGTATTTTGTGTCGGACCCGCAAAGGATTGCAGGCATGGCATCGTTGCGTTCCGATTTGCTTTCACCTTGATCGAATTGTATTTTGTGTCGGACCATTTCGTGATGCGTCCATCCGTCGTATGTGGTTCCGATTTGCTTTCACCTTGATCGAATTGTATTTTGTGTCGGACCTGTGGGCGTCGGGATTGAACGTCGGTTGAGGTTCCGATTTGCTTTCACCTTGATCGAATTGTATTTTGTGTCGGACCCTCAAAGGACGCGCGGTCCCCCGGTCGTACGTTCCGATTTGCTTTCACCTTGATCGAATTGTATTTTGTGTCGGACCAACGAAACGGCGACGCCATCTTTGTATAGCGTTCCGATTTGCTTTCACCTTGATCGAATTGTATTTTGTGTCGGACCAACGCGGCATTTTCCCGGAACGACGCCGCGTTCCGATTTGCTTTCACCTTGATCGAATTGTATTTTGTGTCGGACCCAAAGTTTCGGAAAAACAATGTCGTTCACCGTTCCGATTTGCTTTCACCTTGATCGAATTGTATTTTGTGTCGGACCGTTGTCCATGCCGACCAGCCCGCCGCGCGCGTTCCGATTTGCTTTCACCTTGATCGAATTGTATTTTGTGTCGGACCAAACGACATCGACGCAATCCGGAGCCGCCGGTTCCGATTTGCTTTCACCTTGATCGAATTGTATTTTGTGTCGGACCCGACAGCGACGCCGACATAAACCGCCGCGTGTTCCGATTTGCTTTCACCTTGATCGAATTGTATTTTGTGTCGGACCCTTCGCATCCTGTGTCGTTGGTGTTGGGTAGTTCCGATTTGCTTTCACCTTGATCGAATTGTATTTTGTGTCGGACCGGAGTCGTCAAGGCAGCCCGTAAGAATGTGGTTCCGATTTGCTTTCACCTTGATCGAATTGTATTTTGTGTCGGACCTCGTTCCGGCAGCAGCAGTAAGGGTCTGGAGTTCCGATTTGCTTTCACCTTGATCGAATTGTATTTTGTGTCGGACCCGGCGCCGAAAGCGGGATCGGAACGTTGAGGTTCCGATTTGCTTTCACCTTGATCGAATTGTATTTTGTGTCGGACCTGCTTGTCGCGTCAACACGTTTTACAAAGGGTTCCGATTTGCTTTCACCTTGATCGAATTGTATTTTGTGTCGGACCCGCCCGACGTTTCGACGGCTTGCGCGTAATGTTCCGATTTGCTTTCACCTTGATCGAATTGTATTTTGTGTCGGACCATCCGTGGTCGCACATTGCCTTGCGCCATCGTTCCGATTTGCTTTCACCTTGATCGAATTGTATTTTGTGTCGGACCGCCGTTCCAGTCCCAAAGATTTCGCGGAACGTTCCGATTTGCTTTCACCTTGATCGAATTGTATTTTGTGTCGGACCGGTCGCCTTCATGGATTCGCGCATGACCTTGTTCCGATTTGCTTTCACCTTGATCGAATTGTATTTTGTGTCGGACCACTCTTCGGTGCCCTCGGGAGGTTTCGATAGTTCCGATTTGCTTTCACCTTGATCGAATTGTATTTTGTGTCGGACCGGGTCATATTCGGGTATGCATACGTGCCAGGTTCCGATTTGCTTTCACCTTGATCGAATTGTATTTTGTGTCGGACCAAACGACATCGACGCAATCCGGAGCCGCCGGTTCCGATTTGCTTTCACCTTGATCGAATTGTATTTTGTGTCGGACCTGATCTGCTGTATTGGACTGATTATCAGTTAAATACAGCAGAAATCAGGAAAAAAATTCCGACGATCATCCCTTCCAATTCCCGTAAGAATTAGAACATTTCCAATTGTGCGCCTTGATTTGGTGAAGGCGTACTATCCCGTCCAGAGTAAATTTCTATCATACCGAACTGCTTGTCCGTCAAGGCAAAAAGCACGATTTTCCCTTTTATGGGCAAGTACTCTCTCACGCGCCGCATGTGCTTTTGAGCATACTCGCGGCTCATGGCGTGGCGGATGTAGATGCTGTATTGGAACATGCCAAATCCATCCTTAAGCAAGTTCTTTCTAAACTTGGCATATTGCTTCCGATCAGACGATGTCTGTGTGGGCATATCGAAAAAAACCATGACCCACATAACTCGATATTCATTAAACCTCGCAGAATGTTGCATAGGTAATGCGCCGCTTTTCTCCTGAAAAACACCTCGCCAAGGTCTGACAGGTGCGCTCAGTCGCAACAGAAAGTGGTGTTTTAGCATCTTTCTGATAAACATCGCGAACAAGAAGACCTAGAAGCTCACGCTTCGTCTTGACGTCAAGTTCCAACAAATCAGGATTTTTCTGAGCTTCCATGATTTCCAAAACTAGCTCATCAACGAACGGACGGTAAGGCTCCATCAGATCGTCTGCCAGGCAAAAAGCATTGAGACTATTCCGATGATGGATGCCCAGCATAGGCAGCAATCCTGCGGCTACAATTGACTTGGAAACGGTTGACCGAAGAATGGCGTATCCATAATTAAGCAAGCTGTTTGGCGGTCCACCAAATCTGTCCCGACGAAATTTGATTTCCCATGGACTGAACAACAATTTCCAGTACATCGCTGCTGCTGCTGCCTCGCGGTTGGAGCTATCGCCACTTCTGACCTCAGTAGCCAAGTGAGTCAATCTGCTGTAGCCGAGCCCATTTCGCTCCAACAATTTTGCTTGGTTACTTATCTTGACCTCAATGGTTTGTTTCCAGAGTTGCTTCCGGAGTGGCTCTGAGCAATCAATCTGCATTTGTACATTCCCTGACATCAACGTATGCCCTTCATAGGCTTGAAAAAGACCTGTGGGAAGGTGCTGGTCGTCACAGAATAAAACAGTCACGTTTTCCTTGCCTAAGTATCGCAGCAAAGCAGACGAAAAGGTCACTTGGGGGTGATCCACCACAACCAATCCAATATCTTCAATGGGAATTCTCGCAGACACCTCCCCATTCTGCTCAACCATTAATTGCTGGTCTTGCAGCCGGAGCTTCGCAGGGTTGCCGATATGGACAGTTCTAGAAAGCACGCTATCAGATCTTATAAATTCTACCAAGCCGATCGATCAACACCTTTACAGCAAATAAAGTGCTAGGTTTAAGACGGAACAAGGCTGGCTTAGGTGCAGTAGGCAGATCATTAGATGATAAATTATGTTTAAATAAAAACACCTGTCCGTCAGTACCGCTCCACTTCACCACATAATACAACCGATCAAACAACCACCGAGGATTGTCCCATTCAATTTCATCAGGATGGTTGTCGTAAAGAATGACGCAATCCTTTG
>Ga0163148_10006265_pt1 | contig 11559 bp, 9 predicted proteins | sample OliLakLV19MP7P2_FD_148606 | JGI IMG/M metagenome (GOLD analysis project Ga0163148, IMG submission 148606) | Freshwater microbial mat bacterial communities from Lake Vanda, McMurdo Dry Valleys, Antarctica- Oligotrophic Lake LV.19.MP7.P2 | ecosystem: Environmental > Aquatic > Freshwater > Lake >... | reverse complement strand
TAGGTGCAGAATGTCCCACTTTATCTCCAACCCTAAACCCCGGTTTTTGAATTATCTGTTTGGCTGGGTCGGCGCGCACGATGTAGAGCGAGTCAGGTATCTTTAACGGTATTATTCAAACACAAACCATAGTGGGGAGCCAACGTACGTTGACAACTCGTATTTACTACACGAAACTCTCTCATGAAGCCGATTATTTAGCACTGGTTATCCTAACTATCCATAACAATAAACCATACTTACACAAATAGTTATATAGCAGATAGAATGTGAGTTGTTTGATGCCATCCCTCATTATGGCAGTCCACCCTATGTGACTGTAGTCTTGTTGTTGTTGACGGCATGAAGAATGCTTGACTGGCTTCTTGGTTGATGATAACTTTCATCAAACGTACCAAGTGTTGCATCAAGCGTGTTGCTGTCTTTTCGTTTGAATGATGTTTTAGCGTGATGGCCGTCTACTCCTCTTTGTTGGACTTTGGATGGATGTGATACCTGCAGTCATACATACTAGAGATGATGATGTGCAGCATCTGTTGCTTCCGCGATGGCTGCAAAGATGAAAGGAAGTCCGGTTTTCTTGATATTCGTTTCTATGCAACTGAGGTTTTCCACGCTAGTGCCATTGATTTGCTGATATTTTGATTTATTTTTTGTCCGTGGACTCTGTGCCAACCCAAAATTATTCACTACAGATAGAACAGCATGTCGTCCGAAAAGAGCAAGGATAAGATTCCTTTGGGAAAGAGGCACACCAAGAAAAAGCCCAAAGGTAAGTTGAATGTCATTGGTTAGTTCGTAATGCATGTATTTTGGTGAAGAGCAGCAATCTCACAATTATATATTAATCATCGTTCGCGTCAACGTGTAACCCCCAACAATTATATCAAACAGACAAGCCCAAGCGCCCCTTGAGTGCCTACAGTAAGTCGCCTGTTCGATGTGTTACGGTAAAACTTGCCTCGCTTTTTTCTCCGCTAACTCTATTTGTTTCACCGTTACTATTGAAAACCATTTTGCTCCACTTGATAGATTACTTCTTCAAAGATGAAAGGCAGAAAATCTTGAAAGTGGTCATGGCAGAGGACCCTTACAAAGTAGAGCAAGATCCTGATTCACAGGACTACTTGAGCAATGACGCCATTGCCAGTTTGAAGAAAGACGGCAACAAGGTTTCCTTTGAGCAGATGGGGAAAATTATCGGTGCACGTTGGAAGAACATTGATCCCGACCGCTTGGCCAAGTACTCGGAACTTGCCAGTGAGGACACCGAACGGTACAAGAAAGAGATGCAGACCTACAATGGTCGCCAGGAAGCAAAGATGCGCAGTGAAGCGCTGAAACCTGCAGCATATCAGCACGGCCCTCCTGGTGGAAGAGGACGCGCGGACATGGCGGGTGTTCCTCCTGGAGCCGATCCACGGGGACAGCCTTACCACGATATGAACGCCGCATATGGCCAAGGATATGGCTATGGTATGGATCCGTACGGATACGGCATGTACGGATCACCCTATGGGGCCTACGGCTATCCCTCGATGGGTGGGAGTCCGGAACGAATGGGTGACTACTCGAGCAGCATGTACATGCAGCAAGGGCAATACCAAATGGGCTACCCCACGTAAGTCTTGGTGAAATATTCTCGTCGTATTTATCGTTCTACACGACCAATGTCCTCACATGCGAAACCCGGTTTGAATGATTTTCAAAATTGCAGCGAGCTTGGCGAACAGTATCCTCCTCAGCATCCTCAAATGGATCCATACGGCTCCCAACCCGGCTACCCCCAAGGGTGGAGCGAATCTATATAGATAGAAAGATGGATGGCTCTGGGGGCAACCGTAGTTTTGGATTGGTTGGCGTTTAATTGATCTGATATATTTTGACCGCGGTTGTTAGTTTAGTTTACATGTCAAATAAATCGGGACGAAAGAAAAAGAGTATCTCCCCCCACAGAATACGATGCTCACAATTTTCTACCACATTTTCCTCTTGCGGAAAGAAACTTAATCTGATATCTTATCTAATAGACCTTTTTGGAACATAGTAAGTACGTCTGTGCAGTCTTTTGTAGCAACCACTTGGATTCATAGATCGGTTGCCTATTTTCTAAAAAATAGCCGATGCCTGAAAAACAGACAAGAAATACATTAAGCTGTTGCTGGTTGTGCATCCCCATCAGCATTTGTATGCAATGCACAGATGAAACAGTGTGGTAGCTTTATTATGTATGGTATGGTTTGTCATAGCTTTTGTCATTGAGATCCAATGTGCCAACACTGCAACAGTGCCAACTGCAAAGTGAGAGTTACCTTCACGGCAATCGCCAATGAAACGGGACAAGTGTGAGTCTTGAGGCATTCAGCGCATGTTGATGGAAACGGTTGAGTGCCATCGATGAATGGCGCCATCGTGATCATGATGTGGCGGAATCACTTAACTGTTCTATAATTCCTTGAAGAACTTCATCATCGATCCCGTTAGCTAGTTCATTAGAAGTATTAGACTACCAACTTATTGTCGTCTTTGATGTATTTCCATCATCTGTACTAACTGTTAAAGCCATACCAGTTTCACCGTAACAAATGAATTGCAAAGAGTACCCGTTGCCCGAGTTGGAGCTCGCTACTGGCCAGGTTCGAGAAGCACTGCAGTGCATTCTACACACGATTCTGTTCATACGCAGTCCTGGTCCTGTCAATCCTCAAGACGTCGACCTAGAGGGCTTTGACTTTTCCTATACACGTATTGCCAACGAAATGAAAATCGAGAAACGTGTCGATGATTCCATTGAAAGCTTTTTAAGAAGTTTGTCACAGATTGGACCCGAGTTGCTAAGTGTAAGTATGTCTCTGTAGTGTTCGACAATTCCGTCGAGGGCAGGAAAACTGCGCGTCGTCTCATCAGCACTTCACTGTTGTCCATAATTGTACAGGGATGTCTGACATTGAGCTTTTTTGAACGGAGTGCATCGAGACAACTTTTTGGGTTGGTAAAGCACGAAGAACGAGTGATGTAGGTCAAACGTCAAACTTCCCGTCCTAATTTTTTAGGGTCGTAGAATGATGGGCAGCGTGTCTCACGCTTCCCCTCTTAATTTGCCTTTTACTTAGATTTGAGCAGTGGGTCATACGAGTGATTGTCAACAACACACCAAGACCGATTGGGAACGATTCTGCTGCCGTTATTGAACGTCAGAGAATACAGGTGCGTTTTCCATGCCGATGTCTGAAGCAGTGATAAGCGATTGTCAAGCTCTCACGATAGAATTTATCACCACAATCTGCACACAACAGGATACCGCCGAAGGAATGATGAGAACCGTACTCCAAAAAGTTTTTGAAACTGCGGCTGGCCCAACCGATCATGTTCCGCCTTGCATGTAAGTTTGGAATGCATTTTCTAAAAGGAAAGATGTTTGATTAGTTTCTGTTGCCTGACTTGTCCTCACTCCTCGCCCTCAAACTTCCCAACTGCATAGGTATGAATTTGAAATAAATAGTACCAAGAGGATAGACGACCGCGAGAATGTGATGTCCCGGGTTGCCAACATGCCCTCACTTATCAAGTTATAAACCTCGGCAACTTGATGCTGGCAGATTCATGATTTTGTTGAAACGAGATGTGTTCTCCGTGATGCGAAGTACAACACCAAACCGCCTTCTATGTTTGCACATGTCTGTTAATTGTACATTTTCGCTCCGAGATGCGTAGTAAATAAAAAAAACACATAATTCTATGTTTTAGGCATATTTATTGCGGACTCCTTTCTCCTCGCCGAAGACGAAATCTGTCCGTGGCCGGCGTAGTTCACCGGAAGAAATGCGCTCAAATAACTCCTCCTCTTCGTCTATGAAAACGTCGAGGGTGCCATCGCCATAATCGGTAACAATTGTACACGGGTCAACCGTTGGCTCTCCGTTGTTTGCCTCAGCAAGGAGAATTTCCAGCTCTTCGCCCACGATATATGGCTTGAAAGCACGGATGAGATTGTTACTGAGAATAGCGAAACTTCCGTCATCATAAATCATGTAGTAGTCACCAGATGCTGTGACTTGGTGAAGAATGCCCTTGTACCAATGAGCTTCCTTCCCATCGTCCGAAAACTCTGTGCCTTCCACGATGTCGCCTGACTTGAGCCAAGCACCATATCGAGGCTCCGTAGGTTTTGCTGCTACATCGAGAACCCGCTTCCGCTTCATCACGAGCTTTTCCAGTGGCTTCTCAGTAGACGGAAGCGACAGCTTTGTATTTATGCTCCTTACGAAAGTTGCTTGCTCGTTTCTCGATTTAAAAGTGGGACTGCTTTCAAAGTCAAATGGAGATGTAAAAATCGCCTTTCCGACTGAGTTGGTTCGCAAGAGACGATTCTTGAAATGCTTCAAATAATCAAGAGATGCACGGGCCATCGCTGTACTTCGAAGATATCCATATTTGTAGTCCGACTCCAAAAATCTAAACTCTTGTCGTAGGTGCTTCAATTGCGAATTCAAAGCTGCAACTAACTCAGCCTTGGCATAGTCGATGGTGTCGTCCCTTGAGAGCCAAAGCCACGTGTTGCCATTCTGGAGAAGGAAACGTCCACTAGTTGCATCAATGGCACTAACAATGTAAGTAGCGAGAGCGTTCCGGAAAAATTCAGATTTGACAGAAGCAAAAGCGGTTTTGTGCTCTTGAACAAGCTTGTGAAAGACACGACTTCCAGGGTGATCATTGGTAAAATCATTATACATGTGCAAGTGCCTTGAGCCGTATCTTGTCTCAATGAGTACATCTTTGCGGTGGGGCAGTGTCGAAGAGAGATGGCTCAGCTTTGGTGTGTACGTATGTTCATTCCTGAAGGCATCTGTGTACTTTCTGCCAGCTTTGATATCCTTTGCCCAATGAGTATTGTCAACGTGGTTATTGGCTGCTTGCCATACCAAGAAGAGAAGCCCGTAGATGATTGACGAACGAAGTACAGAATTCCTGATTCCTCGGATTCCAAAGTCCACAGGAGCGGCCAACGCAATCATTACAAGGAAGATCATGTACAAAGTTGCAATCAAAACATTGGAATAGAATACGAACTCAAGGCATCGTTCAAGGGTATCCACGAGGAAGTCGCGCCAGTTCCCCTCTTCTGCCACTTGCCCTTGCAAAAATTGAGGGATCCAATGAAAGCCGCCGCGCTCTAAGAAGTCGTCAAGCTCGTCTGGTCGAAAGCCGTTATCTTCGTTCGACATGCGCATGATGGCACTAGACACATAGTCAACTCCCCAAGAAGCATCGCGTAGCTTGTAAAGACCGAGAGCACGAAGTGTCGCCCAAGGTTGTGACATTCGGGTCTTTGAATTAGCCAAATCACTCAGTGTGTGGCCCCACATATCCCTGGGTGGTGCGAGAGACGAGATAAATCAGAGTAAGTAACATGGGAGTTGATCATATATCGGGAATCAGTTCCTTGACGTACCATCGTAATGAAAATGTAATCCCTTGTGACAACTGCCGGCTTTCAGCTCTCTCTACTGGTTTGGGTACAAATGTCAGAATCAACATGACTCTATCGGGGGCATCTTTACCCACGTGAGCAGCTCCACGATGGAACGAATTCATGTTCATCAGCAGTGCGTCCCCCGCCTTCCAATATCCAGTTGTATTATCGACTACCTGGAAGCCCACTTCTTCGCACACCCCTTCAATGTCACCTCCCGCACATTTATGAGTTCCGGGGCAGGTATCTGTTGACATGAAGTGAAGGAGGCGAAATAACAACGCAATGGTGAGATTTCATTGAACTTTGAGAACTTGACAGTGGCAGAAGCCGAAATAACAGCCACTAAATGATACATACCGGTGGCTCCCATTTCCTTGGTTGTGTTTTGCAATTGAATAAAGACACTGTAGGAAGGACCAAATGTCCGACCATACTTCATGACGGAAGCCGGGGCGATAACATCATCATGCCAATACTGTGGAACTGCACCATAGGACGAAGTAATGGCCGTCATCTCAATCAATGCCGGATCGGGCCCCAATACCTTTTCCAGCGTGGAAGCCAATTGTGGATGCGTTGCCAACTGTTCAATGGCTTCGACCACGCACGGTTCTTCCGTTCCCAATCCAAAGGAGAAGCGATTTTGGTTTTCAATCACAAAGATGGATTCTTCTTCGGATAATTTTCGATTGCGCGAATCGACGTAGGTTCGTAAATCACGCATGACATTGCCAGTCAATACATTTTGGAAGATGCTAAAGCCATGAAAGAGTTGATGGTCGTAGGCTTGTTGAATGGTGGCATTGGTGGGGACCAATAAATCGTTGGCATTGCGTGTCGTCACATCCCGGGCATCGCATTCGCGATGATAATAGGTAATTTCTTGTTCGGCACGTTCGTCAGACCATAAAACGGCATCCATGGCGGGTTTCATGTAGAGTTCATCGACGCGCCTTACCCACATCAAAAATAAATACGAGGCGAACAAAAAGGCCATGGGAAAATCCAATACCAGTGATCGTAGCAATACCAAAAATGGACGAAGCATGCGAGTGCCTTTCTTGCTGGAGTCGCTGTGTGGTGATGGGGAAGAATTGTCGTTGTCGTGGTCGTTGCAGCTGTTGTTTTTACTGCCACTGACGGGAGATTCTTCGCCTTGTTTTGGCTTCTCATCGCTGGAGGATTTAGATGTGTCCTTGGATGACTTAAATTCTTTACCACTGTCACTTGCCGGATTGGATGTCCCGACTGTCACTCTTTGGGCATACTCTAGACCCTGTAAGGCAGCTATTGCCGCGTAGGAAGAGGCTGGATCCACAAAAGGACACAACTGAAGGTATTTTTTCAGGACTTGAAAATCATCTAGACTTTCGGACTGAACCAGCAGCTTTGAAAAGGCAGCAATGGTAATGCGAAGGGCAGCTCGAGTGGCATCTTCTGCATTCAGTGCGGTTGTTGCTGGATTGTGAATTGTCGCAGCTATTGTAGCCGTTGATGATGATGAGCTCTTCTTTTCGTCAGGTTGACTCTTGACACCTTTGAGTGCCTTGATAGCCGTTGCCATGGCAGGACTCTTGGATGTCACAAAGGGGCAGAGTTGAACGTACGCCAACAAAGCATCCGCCTCGCAGTGGGCTTCTCGTGACAGAGTGTCCAGACGAGACAAGGCGGCAAGAGAGATGCCAACTGCATGCAGAGTGACCTCTGCATCATCCATGGTGGCGGCTGCACTCATGACATTCAATTTACGACGGGCTTGATGAGACGTAGTTTGTGGCTTAGATACGCAAAGCCTAATGTAAGATGATTCCCTATTCAGCGAAGTTAGGTGGTACTACCTTGTACTTGTATGGTAACGTTGGCAATAATTCATTGAATTGATTTTTTTGTTGATGGGAAGTCTACTCGCACATGGCGCATCAAGAAGTTCGAAGGCGCCCGTTGAAGACACGCTTGCCCGCATTGCATGGATGAAACTATTAAACTACTGTATCTAACGTAGAATCAAGTCACGAAGGAGTTTGTTCGGGACTAAGACAAGCCCACAAAAGTTCTTTCAAAGAAGCGACCACCCTATCAGTTACAAAAAGTTGGCACCCAAAGTCTGCCAGCTCTAGCTCTAGGCTCTACTAGCCGATAGACTAGTAATACTCACGTTCAGTATAAAATACCCATCAAATAGCTAATGCCCAATGATTAGAGTGCTACCGCTGCATTGCAAATTGAGGGATGCAAACATCCTCAAACCGGAAAGAATGCCACATACCCTCGACGACATTCGGCATCATCAAACAATTTGACTCCTACCCCCAAAAGTCCCCCCTCTGGTGTACTCGGATGCACGGCCATGCATCTTGGTGTTCCAGGCCAAGGCAAACAAAACGTTCGTGACACAAAACATTGTAAAATCATATCTGGCCCACTAGTCGAGCTGTTGCTGCCCACCTCTTTATACTTCCATTCTAGGATTAAACCGCTGGCGTCGACCGAGAAGAAACGTCCGTCCTCCAGCGCACACAATCCAATGATACTTTGTGGTTTGTAATTTGCCCATGCGGTTTTCATAGAAGCCGGTGTGGGTTTCATCATAAATATCGAAATGCGTTGGCAAGACTGCCACTCATGATCTTTATCTACCTGCTGTTCCCCTTCTCGAGGCATTCTTTTCCACACACTTATAGTTCCACTTAGATTACCCGTGATGACAATGTTACTGTCCTCATTGTCGCCCCGTTGAAGTGACGGTAGCGACAGGATAGCTGTGATTTGCTCCGGATCATGGATCGACCGAGGAGGTGGTCCAGCCACGAGGCCAAGAAACCTCCGCTCCCCTCCCGTGAGGGCTTCCTCTCCTGGACCATTTGTTTGTATAGCAGCAACAACAGCAATTCTTGCATGAGTTCTGTGGCGGGATTTTATGTTTGTAACGATATCGACCTGTCCACCCAAGTGCTCTTTCAAAGGTATATTGGTGCTTAGTAGAACATTAGTGATATTTCGTGTGTTTTGTCGTACAACCAGTTGCCTCTCCTTGAGAAAGGCCAGTCCGGTGGAGCATTCATCCGGTCCTGATATCTGGTTGGAAAAGGTATGGTAGTGCCGCAGAGTCGTGGTGGGTCTCCCATCTTTTGTAGACGACAGCTCTAGCCCAGATGGATTCTTCTCGAGTCGAAAGAGAAAAGATGGACCAGGCTTTTGAGTAGAAGACCAGGAGCACGCCGCAAGATACTCGCCAGATCCATCAAAGGCCACACCCGAAATGGTGAGAGACGGTATCACTGTTCCGTTGATATTTGCCAAATTTACAGCACCATCTTCTTGCCAATGAATTTTGGGGCCACGCATAAGTAGGCACCGTGCGCGTCCACAAAATATTTCCCAACGGCATGCGATTAACTGTATTTCCAACGGCCCATCCTATGTTGTAACTAAGCTACTTGCTATTTTGGGCATCCCGACTCTATGTTATTATTACATGTCTGGATAGAGCATGTTTTAATTAGTTATGCAACAGAAGATTAGGTTTCGGTTAAGCTTGTGTGTGGCGCGTGAGAGGTTAACGTTATGGCGCGCACATGGTGGCATGTTAGACGACACAAAGATGGACGAACAGAATTTCCACGCCGACAATGATGGTAACGGCGATCTGAATAGCGCAATGCGTCCGTCTTTACCATATCTAGTGCACCTGTAAGCCAGATTTCCGAGTTTGTCTATCCTTGTTTAGCCTTGGAGTGGGTTTTAAGCATGGCAAATTCCAGAAATTTGTGTCGGTATCACGGCTCGGCAAAAAAGAATAAGCGTGCCGCGGAGGAGGCACGACGGCTCAAAGATGCCAAGAGAAAAAAGGAGGATAGACTAGGGGAAGCAATCGTCGAGTGGGAAGACAAGATTGCAGAGCTTGAGACAGCATTGGAGCCTTACCGTCACCCCAGAGGCAAGGCGCGGACTCAAGAACAAATTGTCATGTCAATGCAAACGGCCCTCCATCTCATGCAAGAAGCGAGACACGACGCGGAAGAAGATGACCAGCCTGGATACCTCAATCTAAACACAGTCGATAACACCACAGCATCCATCCATGGGATGAAATACCAACACGTCAAGGATATCCGCAAAACTCTGGCGGAAGAAAACGAATTGATAATCGCATGCGGTGATGTCAAGAAACGTGGTGCGGGATCGGAGGCATGCCCTTCACAATTGGCACTCAACTATGAGAAGCAACAACAACTTGTCGAATACGTTGATGATCAACACCTGCTTGGAATGACAGTGACAAACAAGAAGCTCCGGCACGAGATCTTCACGCGATTTGATGTTGAAATAAGCCGGTCTTGTTGTCAGAAATACTTACACCGGCTCGGACTTACTTGGCATCCAACAAAGCCCAAGGCAAAGACATTCAAGGCCTACAGATCTGATGCTATTGGCAGCTACATTATCGGTTACTCCCTTGTCAAACGTCGTGCCGCAGCAGGAGAAGTCGTTTTGGTCTACACAGACGAATCCTACATCCATCAAGGTCACCAGCGAAAAGAATCGTACTTTCGAAAAGGAGGAGGCGAATTTAACAAGAAGAGTGGTAAGGGTCCTAGACTGATTATCCTACATGCTATTACAGAGCATGGGCCACTCTGTGAGTATGAAGATGATAAACCAATCGACGATCTAGCGTGGACTGGCAATACTCCCCATCCGGAGCTCAGAGCAGACGGCAAACGAACTGCGGAGTGTCTGTGGATGTCAACGTCGTCCTCCGGTGATTACCATGACAACATGAACAGTGAAATGTTTATGAAGTGGGTTGAGCAACGCCTTGTTCCTACATTCGAGAAGCAACACCCAGGCAAGAAGATGGTGCTTGTTGCTGATAACGCTCCTTACCACCACAAGCGAGCCATTGGTTCGTTGAACGCTTTGTCCAAGAAGGCGTTGATTGAATTGGCCAAGGAACACAGTGTATCCTATTTAGAGCTTCCTTGGACTCCAACTTGTCAGTCGGCAATGGAAGAAGACGACGACGACAAGTATTACTACGTTCAAGATCGTGGAGAATTCGTTTCAATTGATACGCAAGGCCAGTGGGAGATGATTGGAGCAACAGCAAGTCGCGCACGTCCATTCTGTCCTACGAAACAAGAGCTGCAACTTGCTGCTGTAGCGTGGATGAAAGCTGAGAAGCCACACCTTCTTGACTGTCAAGTTGAACAGTATTTGCAACAGCGGGGACACGAAGTTCTATGGACGCCACCATGTTGTGCTCAACTACAGCCAATTGAACTCTTCTGGGCAGCGGGGAAGAACTACGCAGCCGATCATTGTTGGAATGGCAGGTCCATGAAGGAAACGGTTCAATTATTACGAGAGGGTTGGTATGGTAATGAAGACCTTTGGCAAGATGGCAACGCTTACATTGGAGATGGTGTGCTGAAGAGACGCAAGAGCACTCCAGTCAATTGCTCCGGACTGGTTCGAACCGCAGAAAAGTTCCTGAACGACAAGTTCATTCCGATCGCTGGCTTTACTGGCACAGTTGATAACCTATGTGGAGCTGAAACGTTCCAACCGACTGTCGAAGATATGCCGATCGATATGATAATCAACTTGACCATGGCCGAAGAAGATGACGATTGATGCGACGCGTCGCAAAATTTGAAATGTTCGAAAATGTTCGAAAAATTCGGGTTCCGACAATGGCCGAAATGCCGCCGTAAGATAGCTAATTAGCTCCAACTAGCAACATAATAATCACTCTAATGCTCTCTACTATCTAATAGATGTAATAGGTATGCTTGTTAATAGGTTTAAGCATGCATAACAGCTACTTTAAGTTTGATTTTAGACGAGTTGCCTTTTATGCGTGGCCCCTCAGTGTTATTTGTCACTGCACTGCAACTCGAAAAAGAAAGTCATAACTCTACTTAACATTAGAACTAAATAGCAGGATAGAAAGACAATATGATTTAGAACATCACCATGTTCTTAGAACTAGCTAATTGTACATATTTATGTTTTTATGACCAGTTAACAAATTAGCTTTTTTGTATATCAAAGTCAGTACAAAACTACTGTTCGCATCC